>Ga0079305_1001762_pt1 | contig 24835 bp, 37 predicted proteins | sample LMS_cellobiose_e_FD_79183 | JGI IMG/M metagenome (GOLD analysis project Ga0079305, IMG submission 79183) | Rumen-fistulated moose microbial communities from Alaska, USA - LMS_cellobiose_enrichment | ecosystem: Host-associated > Mammals > Digestive system > Stomach > Rumen fluid ... | reverse complement strand
TGTTTCCAAAAACAAGGAGGTGCACGCACAATGAAATCAGCATACGATATCATCATAAAACCGATTATCACTGAGCGCTCGATGGAGAGCGTCAGCGAGAAGAAGTACGTCTTCGAAGTCGCACGCGATGCAAACAAGATCGAGATCAAAAAAGCGATCGAGACCATTTTCGGCGTGAAGGTAAAAGATGTGAACACCATCAACGTTTCCGGGAAAATGAAAAGGCAGGGCGTCCATATCGGCCGCACCGCCGCGAGGAAAAAGGCGATAATCACACTGACCGAGGACTCGAAACCGATCGAGATCTTTGAAGGTATGGTATAAAAACCGATCAAGGCGAAAAAAGAATAAAGCCTTACAGAGTACTACACTAAGAGGAGTGAGAACAAATGCCGATAAAGACCTTTAGTCCGACTACCCCGTCAAGGAGAAACATGACGACGATAGATTATTCCGGACTTAGCAAGGTAAAGCCCGAGAAGAGCCTGCTTGAGCCTCTTAAAAAACATTCCGGGCGCAACAGCTATGGCAGAATAACCGTTCGTCACAAGGGCGGCGGAAATAAGAAAAAATACAGGATCATAGATTTCAAACGCGACAAGATGGATATGCCGGCGACGGTCAAAACGATCGAATACGATCCGAACCGTTCCGCGAACATCGCACTTGTTGAATACGAGGATAAAGAGCTTCGCTATATCATCGCGCCGAACGGCCTGAACGTCGGGGACGTCGTTCTTTCAAGCGCCGCGGCCGATATAAAGCCGGGCAACTGCCTTCCGATCGCGAATATCCCGGTCGGTACCTTTATCCACAATATAGAGCTGTACCCCGGCAAGGGCGCACAGCTCGTGCGTGCGGCCGGCGGCGCTGCACAGCTGATGGCAAAAGAGAACGCCACCGCACAGGTGAGGCTTCCGTCGGGCGAAGTAAGGATCGTTCGTCCGGATTGCAAAGCGACCATCGGTCAGGTCGGCAATCTCGATTATGAAAACGTGCAGATCGGTAAAGCCGGAAGAACGCGTCACATGGGCATCCGCCCGACAGTTCGAGGCAGCGTCATGAACCCGTGCGATCACCCGCACGGCGGCGGCGAAGGGAAAAGCCCGATCGGCCGTCCGGGCCCGGTCACCCCTTGGGGCAAGCCGGCGCTTGGATATAAGACTAGGAAGAAGAACCACCGCACGGATAAGCTTATCGTAAAGCGCCGCGGCGGAAAGTAATTGAGAGGAGGCCAAATAAATGGGCAGAAGCGTAAAGAAGGGCCCCTTTGTGGCTCCTGAGCTCATGAAGAGGGTAAACGAACTGAACAAGACCGGCGAGAAAAAAGTGCTCAAGACTTGGTCCAGGGCATCAACGATCTTTCCGGAATTTGTCGGACACACGATAGCGGTACACGACGGCAGGAAACATGTTCCGGTATATGTAACCGAGGATATGGTAGGTCATAAATTAGGCGAATTTGCACCGACCCGCACATACAGAGGGCACGCGGGCAGCAAGTCTGCCGCGAAGTAAGCCTGAAGGAGGAGATGAACGAAATGGAAGCCAAAGCATATGTAAGACATGTGCGCATCGCCCCCAGAAAGGTCCAGATCGTATGCGACCTGATCCGCGGGAAAGACGTTAAACTTGCAGAAGCGATCCTGAAGCACACCCCGAAAGCCGCGGCAGAGCCACTTTTGAAGCTTTTGAAAAGCGCGGTTGCCAACGCCGAAAACAACAACCAGATGAACGGCGACACGCTGTATGTCTCGGAAGTTTTTGCGACAGGCGGTCCGGTTTTGAAGAGGATCATGCCCCGCGCTCAGGGAAGGGCGTTCCGCATATTGAAGAGGACATCGCACATCACGATGGTCCTTAAAGAGAAAGAATAAGGTCGAGGAGGTAAGTTATGGGCCAGAAAGTTAATCCGCACGGTCTGCGTGTGGGCGTAATCAAGAATTGGGACTCGCGCTGGTTTGCCAAAGACAATGCCTTCGGCGATCTGCTTGTGGAAGACCACAAGATAAGAACTTATCTGAAGAAGACATTGTACAGCGCAGGGATCCCGAAGATCGAGATCGAGCGCGACAACAACGACAAGGTCAAAATATTCCTGCATTGTGCGCGCCCGGGCGTCGTTATAGGAAAGGGCGGCACGGAGATAGACAAGCTCAGGATGTCGATCGAGCAGATGATCGGGAAAAGCGTCATCCTGAATATCGTTGAGGTCCGCAATGCCGACCTTAACGCGCAGCTGGTCGCTGAGAATATCGCGGCGCAGCTTGAGAAAAGGATATCCTTCCGCCGCGCGATGAAGCAGGCGATGGGCCGCACCATGAAGATGGGCGCCAAGGGTATCAAAACGATGGTGTCCGGGCGACTGGGCGGTGCCGAGATCGCGAGGACAGAGCATTATCACGAAGGAACGATACCGCTTCAGACACTGCGCGCCGACATCGATTACGGCTTTGCCGAGGCGAATACGACATACGGGCGTATCGGCGTCAAAGTTTGGATCTACAAGGGCGAAGTTCTGACAGGCGGACCGAGGCTTGGAACGGTCGAGATGCCGGCACCGCGCCGCGAGCGCCGTGAAGGCGACCGCGACCGCCGTCCGCCGCGCCGCGATGGGGAAAATCGCGCACCGCGCCGCGACGGAGGACAGGGACGGTTTGATCGTCGCCCGCCGAAGAGGGAAGGGGGAGCTCAGTAATGCTGCTGCCGAAGAGAGTTAAGTACCGCAGGGTACACAGGGGCCGCCTTAAGGGCAAAGCCTACCGTGGAAATAAAGTGACATACGGCGAATACGGCATCATGGCCATGGAGCCGGCATGGATCACAAGCAATCAGATAGAAGCAGCCCGTATCGCGATGACGCGCTACACCAAGCGCGGCGGTCAGGTCTGGATAAAGATATTCCCGGATAAGCCGATCACCGAAAAGCCCGCCGAGACCCGTATGGGTTCCGGTAAAGGTTCGCCGGAGTATTGGGTCGCCGTCGTAAAACCGGGCAGAGTCTTGTTTGAGATCAGCGGTGTTCCGGAAGAGACCGCAAGAGAAGCGATGCGTCTCGCGGGATACAAACTTCCGATAAAGACGAAGTTTGTGAAGCGCGAAGAGCTTGATACCGAGACAGGTGGTGAATAATGATGAAGGCAACTGAAATAAGAGAGCTTACGACCGAGGAACTCGGAGTGAAGCTGAACGACCTTAAAAAGGATCTTTTCAATTTACGGCTTCAGCATGCCACCAATCAGCTTGACAACCCATTGAAAATTGCCGACGTCAAGAAAGACATAGCACGGGTGAAAACCGTAATCCGAGAGAGACAGCTCGGCGTGAAGTCTTAAGGCGACAGAAGGAGGAACTGAAGTTGAGCGAAGAAAGAGCATTCCGCAAAACGAGGGTTGGCAAGGTCGTATCTGACAAGATGGACAAAACCGTCGTAGTTGCGATAGAAGACAGGGTGCAGCATCCGCTGTACAAAAAGATAGTAAAAAGGACATACAAACTCAAAGCGCATGACGAAGAAAACGCCTGCAGCGTCGGCGACACCGTCAAGGTAATGGAGACGAGGCCGATGTCGAAAGATAAGAGATGGCGTTTGGTCGAAATCATAGAAAAAGCAAAGTAAGGAGGGCCCCAATATGGTTCAGCAGGAAACTATGCTCCGCGTGGCCGACAACACGGGCGCGAAAGAGCTTAAATGCATCCGCGTACTTGGCGGCTCGACTCGCAGGTACGGGAGCATCGGCGACGTTGTCGTCGCATCCGTAAGAAAAGTGACCCCGGGCGGAATGGTCAAGAAGGGCGAAGTTGTAAAGGCCGTTATCGTGCGCACCCGCAAGGGTCTGCGCCGTGCGGACGGAAGCTATGTCCGTTTTGACGAAAACGCTGCGGTAATAATCAGAGAAGACAAAAACCCCAGAGGTACGCGTATCTTTGGGCCGGTGGCGAGAGAGCTTCGCGATAAAGATTATATGAAGATCCTGTCGCTTGCACCGGAAGTGCTTTAAGGGGGTGCCGCTGAGATGAACAAACTGAACGTAAAGAAAGGCGACACCGTCGTGATCCTGTCCGGTAAGGACAAGGGCAAGCGCGGAAAGATACTGACCGCGCTGCCGGCGGAAGAAAAAGTCATCGTTGAGGGTGCGAACTTTATAACCTGCCATACAAAACCGAGAAAGCAGGGCGACCAGGGCGGGATAATAAAGAAGGAAGGCGCCATCCGCGCGTGCAAGGTCATGCGTGTGTGCCCGAAATGCAACAAACCCACCCGCGCAAAATATAAGGTCCTCGCCTCCGGCGAGAAGGTCCGCGTGTGCATGCACTGCGGAGAGACCACCTAATTGGGGAGGAGGAAAATAAATGGCTGAGAAAGAAGCAGTGGTCAAAGCGGCACCGCGGCTCAAAACAAAATATAAAGACGAAGTGGCGCCTGCATTGATGAAGAAATTTGAGTACAAATCCCCGATGCAGATACCGAAGATCGATAAGATAATCGTCAATGTCGGATGCGGAGAGGCAAGGGACAATGCGAAGGTCCTCGAAGCAGTAGCGGGAGATATCGCGAAGATAACAGGGCAGAAGCCGGTCGTCACCAAGGCGAAGAAGTCGGTCGCGAACTTCAAGCTCCGTCAGGGGATGCCGGTCGGCGTTAAGGTAACGCTGAGAGCTGACCGCATGTGGGAGTTTCTTGACAGACTTATCAACATCGCACTTCCGCGTGTGCGCGACTTTCGCGGGATCAATCCGAATGCGTTCGACGGGCGCGGCAACTACTCGCTGGGCCTGAAAGAGCAGCTTATCTTCCCGGAGATCGAGTATGATAAAATCGACGCTATCCGCGGCATGAACGTCGTCATCTGCACGACAGCGCAGAACGACGAAGAGGCCAGAGAGCTGCTGACACTGATCGGCGCTCCGTTCAGCAAGGCGTAAGAGAGGGAGGTAAGATTAGTGGCAAAGAAAGCTATGGTTTTAAAACAGCAGCGTGAGCCGAAATTCTCGACGAGATATTATAATCGCTGCAAGATATGCGGCCGTCCGCATGCGTATCTGCGTGATTTCGGCATTTGCCGTATCTGCTTTAGAGAGCTTGCGTACAAAGGGCAGATCCCCGGAGTAAGAAAGGCCAGCTGGTAATAGGAGGTAGGAAGAATGCATATCACAGATCCTATTGCGGATATGTTGACTCGCATAAGGAATGCGAGCTCCGCCCGCCACGAAACCGTCGATATTCCGGCGTCGGGCATGAAAAAGGCGATCGCCGAGATCCTGCTCGAGGAAGGCTATATAAAGAGCTTCCAGATTGTCGATGACGGTGGACAGGGTCAGATCCGCATTACGTTAAAATACAAGGCGAATAAAGAGACGGCTATCGCGGGGCTGCGCAGGGTATCTAAACCCGGACTTCGCGTATATGCCGGTGCAGAAGAGCTTCCGCAGGTCCTTCGCGGACTGGGCGTGGCGATAATTTCAACGTCACAGGGCGTCATGACCGACAAAGCCGCAAGGAAGGCCAACGTCGGCGGAGAAGTCCTTGCGTTCGTATGGTAAGGAGGGCAAGATAATATGTCCAGAGTAGGCAAAATGCCCATTACCGTACCGGCAGGGGTCAAGGTCGATCTCAATGGCAGCCATATAACGGTAAAAGGGCCCAAGGGCGAGCTTTCAAGAGAGCTTCACCCGGAGATGATAGTTGAGATGAAAGACGGCGTCATCACGGTAGACCGCCCGTCTGAACAGAAGAGGCACAAGGCGCTTCACGGGCTGACCCGCGCGCTTATAAACAACATGGTCGTCGGCGTGACGGAAGGGTTCAAAAAAGAGCTGGAAGTCAACGGCGTCGGATACAGGGCGCAGAAGCAGGGCAAACAGCTTGTTATGAACCTCGGCTTTTCGCATCAGGTAACGGTCGACGAGATCCCCGGGATCACGATCGACGTGCCGGCGCCGAACAAGATTACGATAAGCGGCGCAGACAGGCAGAAAGTCGGACAGTTCGCGGCGGAAGTCCGCGAGAAACGCCCGCCGGAGCCGTATAAGGGCAAGGGCATAAAATACGCAGATGAGTATATCCGTCGCAAAGAAGGCAAAGCCGGCGGAAAGAAAAAGTAAAGTGAGGTGGCGCTAAAATGGTAAGTAGAAAAGACTCGAACGCACAGCGTTTAAGAAGGCATAAGAGAGTGCGCGCCTCCATTTCCGGCACACCGGAGAGACCGCGTCTCAATGTGTATCGCAGCGTTAGCAACATCTATGCCCAGATCATCGATGATGTAAACGGTAAGACAATAGTATCTGCTTCGTCCACCGAGAAGGACTTCGCTCAGTACGGCGGAAACAAGGAAGCGGCCAAAAAGGTCGGCCTTGCGATCGCTGAGCGCGCAAAGGATAAAGGGATCACCGCAGTCGTGTTCGATCGCGGCGGATATCTTTATCACGGCCGTGTAAAAGAGCTTGCCGACGGTGCACGCGAAGGCGGACTTGAGTTTTAAGGAGGTACATCATGGCTTTGAAGATAGATGCAGCTACACTTGACCTGCAGGAAAAAGTCGTTTCGCTCAACCGCGTATCGAAGACGGTTAAAGGCGGACGTATATTCAAGTTCGCAGCGCTCGTCGTTGTCGGAGACGGCAACGGGACAGTCGGTTTCGGACTTGGTAAGGCATCCGAAGTTCCCGATGCGATCCGCAAGGGCATAGAAGATGCGAAAAAGAACCTGGTTAAGATCTCGCTTAAAGGCACAACGATCCCGCATGAGGTCATCGGCGCATACGGAGCAGGGCGCGTGCTTCTCAAGCCCGCGGCGCCCGGTACCGGCGTTATCGCCGGCGGACCTGTCCGTGCGGTTGTCGAGGCGGCCGGCATAAAAGACATACGTACGAAATGCCTGCGCTCTAACAATCCGCAGAACGTCGTCAAGGCGACGATGCAGGGGCTGTGCTCGTTGAGAGACGCCGCTCAGGTTGCGCAGACGCGCGACAAAACAGCGGAAGAAATAATAGGCTAAGGAGGGTATTCGACATGGCTGACATCAAGATTACCCTGGTAAAGAGTTTAAATGGCAGACACGACAAACACATTGCCACGGCTCATTCATTGGGGCTGAGGAAAATAGGCGATCACACGGTCCAGCCTGAAAATGCGCAGACAAAAGGCAAGATAGCCCAGATAGGATATCTGCTGAAGGTCGAAGCTTCAGAATAAGGAGGTGCGCGTGATGAAATTAAACGAATTGAAAGCTGTCCCCGGTTCGACTAAGGAACCGAAGAGAAAAGGCCGCGGAATCGGCACAGGGAACGGCAAAACAGCCGGCAAGGGACACAAAGGTCAATGGGCGCGTTCCGGCGGCGGCGTACGTCCCGGTTTTGAAGGCGGACAGATGCCGCTTGCAAGACGTCTTCCAAAACGCGGATTCAACAATATATTCGCGACACACTATGTTACAGTTAATGTTGACGCTCTCAATAAATTTGAGGACGGATCAGAAGTTTGCGTAGCAGACCTTTTGAATGCCGGGATCATCAGCAAAACGCTGGATGGTCTTAAGATCCTCGGCGAAGGCGAACTTTCCAAAAAGCTAACCGTAAAGGCGGCCGCGTTCTCAGCTTCTGCTAAGAAGAAAATCGAAGCGGCCGGAGGAAAGGCAGAGGTGATCTGAAGTTGATACAGACTTTAAGAAACGCCTGGCGTATCCCGGAGCTTAGAAAGAAACTTCTGTTTACACTGCTGATCATAGTCCTGTTCAGGCTCGGTTCGGCGATCCCGGTCCCGTATATCGATCCTGAGGCGTTGGCAAATATATTTGAGCAGTACTCGAGTACGCTTTTAGGATTTGCAAACGTTCTGTCGGGCGGCGCGCTGAGTCAGGCGACGCTGTTTGCGCTGTCCATAACGCCTTATATCAACGCATCGATCATAATGCAGCTTTTGACGGTTGCGATCCCGTCCCTCGAAAGAATGGTAAAAGAGGGCGGGGAGGAAGGCCAGAAGAAGATCGCCAGTGCGACGCGTTATCTCACGGTCGTCCTCGGCATGATCCTCGGATTTACGTATTACATGATGCTTCGCAATAATGCGCTTTTGTCCCAGACGGGCGTATGGCCGGCGATCGTCATAGTGCTGACCTTCACAGCGGGTACGGCGCTGATCATGTGGCTCGGCGAGCAGATCACCGAGCACGGCGTCGGAAACGGCATCTCGATCATATTGTTTGCGGGTATCGTATCGCGCGGACCGTCGATGATATTCTCGATCTACCAGTATTTCAAGAGCGGAACGATCAACATCCTCGGCATTATAGGGATCGTTGTTCTTGCGCTTGCGGTCGTCGCGTTCATCGTGTTCATGACAAATGCTGAGAGGCGCGTTCCGGTACAGTACGCAAAGCGTGTTGTCGGGCGCAAGATGTACGGCGGCCAGTCGACGCATCTGCCGATGAAAGTAAACATGTCCGGCGTTATGCCGATCATCTTCGCATCGTCGCTTTTGGCGTTCCCGGGGACGATCGCCCTCTTCTTCAATCCTGAGGCGGGCACGTTCTGGGCGGGATTCGTCAGGGTGTTCAGTCAGAGCCACCCGGTATATATGATCCTCTACGTGCTTCTGATATTCGCGTTTGGATTCTTCTATGCTGCGATCCAGTTCAATCCGATAGAAGTCTCGAACAATCTCAAGAAGAACGGCGGATTCATCCCGGGGTTCAGGCCCGGCAAACCGACGTCCGATTTCCTCGCGAAGATACTGAACAAGGTGACGCTGGTCGGGTCGCTGTTCCTTGCGATAGTCGCCATAATCCCGCTCATCATGGGCGCGTTTATGGGTCTGAACAATATCGCTATCGGCGGAACATCGCTTCTCATAGTCGTCGGTGTTGCGCTTGAAACGGTCAAACAGATAGAAGCGCAGATGCTTATGAGGCATTACAAGGGCTTCCTCGAATAAAAGGAGATTGTTGAAATGAAACTGGTGTTTTTAGGAGCTCCCGGAGCGGGCAAAGGCACCCACTCTGCCAAAGTTGCGGAAAAACTTTCAATTCCGACGATATCGACGGGGAACCTTCTGAGGGAAGCTATCCGCGAAGGCACGGAACTTGGCGTGAAAGCCAAGGGATACATGGACGCAGGAAAGCTTGTCCCGGACGAGCTGGTCGTGGCTCTTATAACAGAAAAACTGAAAGAATGCGAAAACGGCTGCATTCTTGACGGGTTTCCGCGCACTGTCGCGCAGGCGCAGGCGCTTGACAAGATATCTCCGATAGACGTCGCGCTGTCGATCGAGGTTTCGGATGATGTGATCGAGAAGAGGATGAGCGGCAGACGGGTATGCCCCGTTTGCGGCGCGACCTTCCACGTGACAGACAATCCGCCGAAGGTCGAGGGGATATGCGACGTATGCGGAAAGGCGCTTGAGCTTCGCCGCGACGACAGCCCGGAGGTCGTCAGGGCGCGTCTTAAGACCTATCATGAGCAGACCGAGCCTCTCAAGGGCTATTACGAAAAACAGGGCAAGCTCAAAACGGTCGAGGGCGCATCCGAGATCACGGAGACGACCAGAAGAGTTTTCGAGGCGCTTTCGATATGATCAAGATCAAATCGGCGCGCGACATCGAAAAAATGAGGATGGCGGGTAAAATAGCGGCCAGGGCAAGGTATGAAGCCGGAAAAGCCGTAAGACCCGGCATCACGACAAAAGAGATCGACACTATTGTGAGAAAAGTTATCGAAAGCGCAGGCGCGACGCCGTCGTTCCTGAATTACAACGGATTTCCGGGAAGCGCCTGCATTTCGATCAACGAAGAGGTCATTCATGGGATCCCCGGGAAAAGGAAGATCCGCGAAGGCGACATCGTGAAGATAGACGTTGGAGCGATGTTCGAGGGTTTTCACGGCGATTGCGCCGCGACGTTCGCGGCGGGCGCCATAAGCGATGAGGCGAAGCGCCTTATCGACGTCACCCGGCAGAGTTTCTATGAGGGTATCAAGTTTGCCACGCCGGGCAACAGGATTTCGGATATTTCGCGTGCTGTACAGCAGTACGTTGAGAAGAACGGGTTTTCCGTTGTCCGCGAGTTTGTCGGCCACGGAGTCGGTGAAGACCTGCATGAGGCGCCGGAGGTGCCGAATTACGTCGCCCCGGGAAGGAATGCACGGCTTTTGCCAGGCATGACGCTGGCGATAGAACCGATGGTAAACGTAGGCGTATATGAAGTTTTTGTTATGAAGGACGGATGGACCGTTCTCACCGCTGACAGGAAGCTGTCCTCGCATTATGAGAATTCGATCCTCATAACGGACGGCAAACCGGAAATATTGACTGCTTTTCAAGGCGGGGAGATATAGTATGGTTTTAAAAAGTTCCGATATAGTCCTTTCCTTATCGGGAAGAGATAAGGGAAAGCTTTTCATGGTGCTTGAGGCGCAGGACGAATATGTTCTGATATCCGACGGGAAATTTCGAAGGATAGAAAAACCCAAACGCAAGAAAGCGAAACACACTTTGTTCGTATGCGAGAGCAACGCGATCGCGGCGAAAAAGATCAGGAACGGTGAGAAAGTAACAAACAGTGATATCCGCAGAGCGCTTTCGGAACAAGTGAAAGCGTCGCATACAGCAGATTGACCAAGGAGGTAGTTGCGCTTGGCGAAAGAAGACGCAATTGAACTGGAGGGTACCGTCATAGAGGCGCTGCCAAATGCCATGTTCCAGGTGGAACTGCAAGGCGGGCATAGGGTGCTGGCGCACATATCAGGAAAACTCAGGATGAATTTCATAAGGATCCTTCCTGGGGACAAGGTTACGATCCAGATGTCTCCGTATGACCTTACGCGGGGGCGCATAATCTGGAGATCGAAATAAGTAAAGAGGCAGATCACAGGCAAGGATAAAACGAACGGAGGAAACGACAATGAAAGTTAAACCGTCTGTAAAGCCCATCTGTGAGAAGTGCAAAATTATCCGCAGGCACGGAAATGTCATGGTAATTTGCTCAAATCCCAAACACAAACAGAAACAGGGCTGATAATGCAATCAGGAGGTGCGTATTAAATGGCACGTATTGCCGGTGTTGACCTTCCGCGCGAAAAGAGAGTAGAAATAGGGCTGACCTATATTTTCGGTATCGGCAGGAAGCTGTCAAACGACATTTTGAAGAAAACAGGGATAAATCCCGACACAAGGGTCAAGGACCTCAGTGATGACGAGATCGCGAAACTTCGTGAGATCATCGACAGAGAATACCATGTTGAAGGCGATCTTCGCCGTGACACGGCGCTTAATATAAAGCGTCTGGTCGAGATCGGGTGCTACCGCGGGATGCGTCACAGAAGGGGCCTTCCTGTCAGGGGGCAGCGCACGAAAACCAACGCGCGCACACGCAAAGGTCCGAAGAAGACCATAGCGAACAAGAAGAAGTAAGGGAGGGAAACGGAAATGGCAAAAGCACAGAAAAAAGTCGTGACGAGAAAGCGTCGCGAGCGCAAGAACATAGAAAAGGGTGCGGCGCATATCCGCTCTTCCTTTAACAACACGATCGTGACACTGACCGACATTAACGGCAACGCCTTGTCTTGGGCGTCTTCCGGGGGACTGGGCTTCAGAGGATCGAGAAAATCCACACCGTTTGCCGCACAGACGGCGGCGGAAGTCGCGGCGAAAGCAGCGATGGAGCACGGGCTTAAATCGGTGGAAGTTTACGTCAAGGGTCCTGGCGCAGGAAGAGAGGCCGCGATCCGCGCGCTTCAGGCGGCAGGCCTGGAAGTCAGCTCGATCAAAGACGTGACCCCTATCCCGCACAACGGGTGCCGTCCGCCGAAGAGAAGGCGTGTATAACAATCGGAATATAATTATTACCACATATTTTTTTGATGCTCGCCCGTGCGGAAGTGTGCCGCGCGGTACGTGGGCAATACCGAAAAAGTGCGCATAGAAAACGGGCACTTCGGTATATGATTTTTGGAGGTGTAAATACCACATGGCAAGATATACGGAAGCGGTCTGCCGCTTGTGCCGACGCGAAGGCGAAAAACTTTTTCTGAAGGGCGAGCGCTGCTATACCGACAAATGCGCCATGGCTCGCCGCGCATACGCACCCGGTCAGCATGGGCAGAGGAAGAAAAAACTTTCCGAGTATGGAATGCAGCATCGTGAGAAACAGAAGGCAAGGCGTTATTACGGCGTTCTTGAGAGCCAGTTCGAGAAATATTTTGAAATGGCCACAAAGAAAAAGGGCATGACGGGTGAAAACCTGCTCAGGATCCTCGAGAGCCGTCTGGACAATGTCGTCTATCGCGCCGGTTTTGCGATGTCGAGAGCAGAGGCGAGGCAGCTTGTGCGCCACGGGCACTTTACGGTAAACGGGCGCAGGGTCAACATCCCGTCGTTCCTGATTAAAGAGGGCGATACGGTCGCTATCTGCGAGAAGAGCATGGCAAGTGAAAAGATAAAAGCGGTGCTTGAGGCCAACTCCGCACGTCCGACGCCGTCCTGGATGGATGTCGTAAACGAAGAAGGAAAAGCAGTGATCGCACATCTGCCGTCGAGAGAGGAGATCGACTTCCCGGTGGAAGAGCATCTCATCGTCGAGCTCTACTCCAAGTAATAGGCCCTCGGTTTTCGGCAAAAAGTGTGCGGCATGATATAATGCCCGCTATATTTGAAGGAGGGTATTGAATGATAGAAATTGAAAAGCCAAGCATCAATTGTGCGCAGCTTGCGGAAGACGGTTCATACGGCAAATTCGTTGTGGAGCCGCTTGAACGCGGATACGGAACGACCCTCGGCAATTCATTGAGGCGCATCTTGCTGTCCTCTCTTCCGGGGACTGCTGTAACCGGGATAAAAATAAACGGCGTACAGCACGAGTTCTCGACCATTCCGGGGATCAAGGAAGATGTGACGGAGATCGTGCTCAACGTCAAGGGCATCATCGCCAAGGTCCACAGCCAGGGCGCAAAAACGGTATATATCGAAAAATCCGGAGAGGGAGAGGTTTTGGCCGGCGACATAAAAGCCGACGGCGAGATCGAGATCCTCAATCCGGAGCTTCACATCGCCACGTTGATGCATGACGCTCATCTCTCCATGGAATTAACGTTTGATCATGGGCGCGGATATGTCACGGCGGAGAAAAACAAGGCTCCGCAGAACGTGATCGGATATATCCCGGTGGATTCTATATATACGCCGGTCTACAAAGTGAACTACACCGTAGAGAATACGCGTGTCGGCAATGTGACCGACTTCGACAAGTTAACGCTTGAGCTTTGGACAGACAGGACGATCACGGCGAGGGATGCGGTATCCCTTGGGGCAAAGGTCCTGATGGATCATTTAAGTCTGTTTGTCGAGCTGTCGGAAGAGATAGGATCGAGATCGACAGTGGTTGAAAAGACCGAGACTCAGCATGACAAGGTGCTTGAGATGACGATCGAGGAGCTCGATTTCTCAGTCAGGTCCTTCAACTGCCTCAAGCGCGCCGGCATCAACACCGTCGAAGACCTTGTGAACACGTCCGAAGAGGATATGATGAAAGTCAGAAACCTTGGGCGCAAGTCGCTTGAAGAGGTCATCGGCAAGCTTGAAGCGATGGGCCTGTCCCTCGCGAAGAGCGACGAATAATAAAAAGATTTTCAAGGGCGCCGTTTCCCCTTCTGAGAAGACGGGGAAACGCGCCGCCCATCAGATTACTGGATAAGGGAGGTATCTGGAATGCCAGGAACCCGTAAACTTGGCAGAAAGACCGATCACCGCATGGCGATGCTTCGCGCGATGGTCACATTTCTGCTTGAGACAGGCAAGATCGAAACGACCGTGACCAGAGCGAAAGAAGTTCAGCCGATGGTTGAGAAGATGATATCCCTCGGCAAGGAGGGGACGCTTTCCGCCAAAAGGCAGGCCATGGCCTTTATAACTAAAGAAGACGTCGTAAAGAAACTGTTCGACAACATCGCGCCGAAATATGCCGACAAAACCGGCGGATATACCCGCATAACGAGGATCGGCCCGCGCCGTGGCGACGCCGCGGAAATGGCGATAATCGAGCTTATCTGACGCGAAAAAAGCACTTAAAAGGAAAAAGAGATTGTCCCGAGTGTGATGCCATCGGGACAATCTCTTGTTTTTTTAATTGGGCGCTTTGCGGGGTGCGGTATCGGCGCGCAGCAGCGGCGCCTTTTTACGCCTCTGTTTTCAAAACGATCGCGAGGAACGTCGCATCCTTCCCTCCGACGGCGATCATTCCGTGTTTTTTCGACGAGTCATAATAGACGCAGTCGCCGGCGTTCAGATCCTCCTCATGTCCGGCGATGGAGACGCGCAGCGTCCCCGAGAGGACATAGTCGAACTCCTGTCCGGGGTGGCTTGAAAGAGGGATGGGATTTTTCTCATCTTCCGGGTCATAGGGAACGGTCACAAAAAGCGGCTCGGCAACGCGGTTTTTAAAAAGATAGGCGAGATTCTCATATTCGAACCCGTGCCTGCGTATAACGGGAAGCCCCTCTCCCCGGCGGATAAACGTGAAAGAAGACAGCGTCGGCCTGTCGCCGGTCAAAAGATCCGTAAGGTCGACCCCAAGTTTTTCCGCGATCTTATAGAGAGCGGAAAACGGGAGGACGGATTTTCCCGCCTCCATTGCGAGATAGTCTTCTACCGTGCAGCGCGAAAATTCGGCGATCTCCTCCGGAGAAATGCCGAGATCGACCCTAAGCGAGCGCATGCGCTGCGACATTTCGGGCAGGTTGAAATCGATGGGCATATGTCCCCCTCCTTTACATTAAAAGAAAATCCGCACCGGAGGCACCGGGCGGACAACAATCAAAAAAAGATACAATTGCCGGCCGGGATATAAAAAAATATACACAGCCTTGGCAGGGGCAATCCTTGCAGTTTACAAAAATATTATAGACCTTGTAAAGGAAAAATTCAACATTATTTTTCGGCAAAATGCCACGTAAAAATACGACGCGCGCAACTTGACATCGGTCGGTTTGGACTATAGACTAATAGTTAAGAAAAAATAAAAAACAATAAAATGGAGAGGAATTTTCGCGTGTGCGGGGTGCTTTTATCAGGCGATATCATGTTCATCGCAGCGCGGAGAGGGGAAGGCAGATATGGGCGTAAAATATATTTTCGTAACAGGCGGCGTTGTCTCCGGACTTGGCAAGGGGATAACAGCCGCTTCTTTAGGTAGACTTTTAAAAAACAGGGGGATGCGGGTCGCTATGCAGAAGTTCGACCCGTATATTAATGTCGATCCGGGGACGATGAGCCCGTTTCAGCACGGCGAGGTTTTCGTGACGGACGACGGGGCGGAGACCGACCTCGATCTCGGGCATTACGAAAGATTTACGGACGAGTGCCTTACGATAAATTCAAGCGTCACAGCGGGAAAGATATACTGGTCTGTCCTCCAGAGGGAGAGGCGCGGGGATTTCCTCGGCGGAACGGTGCAGGTGATACCGCATATAACGAACGAGATAAAAGACAGGATATACAAAGTCGGCAGAGAGGGCAAGGCCGACGTCGTTATAACCGAGATCGGCGGAACGGTCGGGGACATCGAATCGCTGCCGTTCCTCGAGGCGATAAGACAGGTGTCGGTCGAAGTCGGCAAGCAGAACGTGCTTTATATCCACGTCGCGCTGGTGCCGTATATAAGCGGCTCGAACGAGCTTAAGACCAAACCGACGCAGCATTCTGTGAAAGAGCTTCTTTCGATAGGGATACAGCCTGACGTCATCGTCTGCAGGGCCGATGCAGAGCTTACGACGGAGATGCGCGAAAAGATATCCCTTTTCTGCAATATACGCATAGACGGCGTCATCCAGAACAAGACGGCGGACACGCTTTACGAGATCCCGCTGATGCTCAGGGAAGAGGGGCTGGATAAGGTCGTCTGCGAAAGGCTGTCACTTACATGCAAAGAATCGGACATGAAGAACTGGACCGAGATGGTCAACCGCCACAAGCGCGCGACGAAAAAGGTCAAGATCGCGCTTGTCGGGAAATATGTGGCCCTTCGCGATGCGTATCTCAGCGTCGCCGAGGCGCTGCGTCACGGCGGGATAGAGAACGACGTTCTGATCGATATAGACTGGGTGGACTCGGAAGAGCTTGACGTGAAAAACGCGAAAGACAAGCTGCACGGCTGCGACGGTATAATCGTTCCCGGAGGGTTCGGAGAGCGCGGGATAGAGGGGATGATCTCCGCGATAAGATACGCGAGGGAGAACGACGTGCCGCTTTTCGGGATATGCCTCGGGATGCAGATGATGATCGTGGAGTTTGCAAGGGACGTTATGGGCCTTGCCGACGCGAATTCGACAGAATTTTCGGAGAAGACGAAGAATCCAGTCATCGACATAATGCCGAACCAGAAGGAGATCACGGAAAAAGGCGGGACAATGCGGCTTGGCGCATATCCGTGCACGGTTGCGGACGGCAGCGTCGCAATGGCGGCATACGGAACGTCGGAGATAGACGAGAGACACCGCCACAGATACGAGTTCAACAATGAATATATGGACGCGTTCAAAAAAGCGGGGCTCACATTCTCGGGGATATCCCCGAACGGCAAGCTTGTCGAGATGATCGAGATATCGGACAAGGCGTGGTTTGTCGGCGTGCAGTTCCATCCGGAATTTAAGAGCAGGCCGAACAGGGCGCATCCGCTGTTCAGGGAATTTATCGGCAAGGCAAAAGAGAAAAGCGAAAAGAAATAGACGGGTCATAATATATAATATTTATAATATTAGGGATAAACTAGGGATAAACGCCGGAAAATCTTCCGGCGTTTATTTTGCGCAGCGGCGTTATACATACATTATATATATAAAACAAAGGCGCGGATAAAAACGCGAAAAAGGGCGTGCGGATCTAAGGATATGGCAGCTTTTCGTGAAACATACCTTTGATCCTTAAGTTCTAAAGGCGGCCGCGGGTTTAAGTTAAGGGCAGACCCCCCTGAAAGGGTCTTTTAGGTGCGGCGGCGGCATATTAAAATGCCGCGGGATCAAGCAAAAAAGGGGGTAATATTGCAAAAAAGCGGGGTAATGTTGCAAAAAAAAGGGGTTTATCGCCCTTATGTTACAGTTATATTACAGTTTGAGGAAAAATATTGACTTTAAAAACATAAAAAATTATATTGTATATACAAAGGACTATGTCCTAAATTTTAAAGGAGGAAACTAAACATGAGCAATTTGAAAAAGATTGTTGCGCTTGCACTGGTATTCGCGTTTGCGTTCACCATGTTTGCAGCAGCTGCAACCGATTTCACCGATGCTGACAAGATCACCCAGACCGAAGCTGTCGGCACACTCGAAGCTCTCGGCATCATGAAGGGTTATCCGTCAGGCGCTTTTGATCCTGACAAGATCGTAACCCGTGCTGAAATGGCTAAGATGATCTACGTTCTCAGGAACGGCGGCAAGGACGACGGAGCCACCTATTTCCAGGGCTCGACCTTCCTTACTGACATCGCTGGCCACTGGGCAGAAGGCTACATCAACTACTGCTATTCTCTTGGTATCGTATCGGGCACCCCGTCCGGCACATTCCTTCCGGACAACCCCGTAACCGGCCTTGAGGCTGCGAAAATGCTTCTCGTTTGCCTCGGCTACGATTCTGAGAGAGACGGCTTTGTCGGCAACGCTTGGAAGCTGAATGTCGCTTCCTGCGCGAGCAGCAAAGGCCTCTTCACAGAGTACACCCCGAACTTCGACACCGGCGCACCGCGTCAGTTCGCAGCTCAGATGATCTACAATGCCCTCTCCGCTGACACAGTTGCTGTAAGCGCTGTTGGCATCCTTGTAGATGGCCCGACACTTGGCAACAAGTACATGGACCTCCAGGAAGTCACCGGTTACCTCGTATCCGCTGGCAACCTCGCAGTTCCGTACACCAACAATGCTGGCGCTCTTATGGCGGCTGGCGCTGCTTCCAAGACGACGGTCACCCTGTACTATGCAAATGCTGCTAACATTTGGGGCACCCAGACCTGGTCGTTTGAGACGGATGCTTCCCTGGTTGGCCAGGAAGTAACCCTTCTCTACAAGAACGATGCGAAGAACACCGTTTACAACATCTACGCGACCTCTAAGAACAACGTTGCTGATCTGAACTACGGCGACATCACTGTCGACGGCACCACAACGACGAAGTTCAAATATTCCGGATATGCAATGACCGACAACACCCAGACCATCGTTGTTACCAACAACACCCCGGCGGCTGCTTATGCTACAAACTTCACCACTGAAGGCTTTGGCACAGACAGCGGCTACACCGTGAAACTTATCGATAACAACAACGACGGCAAATATGAGTATGCTTTCAAAACCGAAGCTGGTCTGAACAAGATCTCCGCTATCGGAAGCGACAGCTATTCTCTCGTCGGCACAATCGCTGGCACGAAGACAATAAAAGACAGCGTTCTGTACGAAGGCTATGCTAAAGACGATATCGTCTTTGCGTATACCGACGCTGCTTCCGGCAAAACCATCCTGACCAAGGCAGAGCCTGTTGAAGTTACCATCGGCGGCTTCAGCGGAACCTCTTACATGATCGATGGCGCGCTCGTAAAACAGTCTGCTCAGTCTGCTGCACAGACGGCTGCTGTTGGCCTTTCTTCTGCTGCTCCGGCTGGCTCGGATGTTGGCAAGACCATCAAGATCTACAAACAGGGCAAATACTGGATCGGCACGAAGAGCACAGCTGTTGCTCCGTCCAACTACTGCATGCAGGTCGCTAATGCGGCTGCTTCTGGATACAACACCCAGATCAAGGTTCTCCTTGCTGACAACACGCTCAAGACCTACACGGTCGACGGCGACAGCTCTGTAAAACCGGCAGCTGGCACTGGCATAAACACGATGTATACCTACACCATCACCGACGCCGGCAACATCAAGCTGAAGGCTCTCGATGCTGATGGCACGACCACCGGCGGCGTCACCACATACGGTGAAGCTGCTGCTGCAAAACTTGCTTACGACAATACCACGAAGATCGTAACCGCTTCCAACTGCGCTACGGCTGCTGGCGACGGCAACTACAAATTCGCGAGCGACTCGGTCGTATTCGTAATGTCCACGACCGCTCATGCAAGCGATGCTGCAGTGTTCTGGAAAGCATACAAGGGCAGCGAGATCTCTGCTGACCTGACCGGCGGCTATGATGCGGCAACGCAGGCAGTCGCTACATCTTACGAAGACATCTTCGCTATCCAGTCTGTAAGCGGCGTCAAGTACATCACGATGGCTAAGATCATCACCAATGCGGCGGCTCCGTCCACTGGTGAGAGCGACAAGATGTACGGCTTCATCACCAGCGCTTATGTTGGTAAGAATGCTGACAACAAAGACACCCATTACTACACGATCTGGGATGGCACCAAGTCCATTTCCGCTGAGATCGTAGACAGCACCCCTGGCAACCTCGTAGCGACGAAGTCTTGCGTACAGTTCTCGTTCAAGTCCGGTTCTGACACGGTTCTTGCGGCTCAGCCGACGGTCTATCCGACCACAGCTGGCGTTGCAGGCATCGGCGGATACAAAGTTGTTGCTATCAACGGCAATGACCTCACCGTATCTGACGGCACAAGCGAGTTCATCTACGCTCTGACCTCTGACACGAAGATCATCTACATCAACAAGTCTGCTGGCGCAGGCGTCGAGACAGGCTCTATCGTTCCTTACGACACGATCGCTGACAAGAGGAACGTTGTCCTGACAATCGGCGCGCCTGGTTCGACGACAGCTAACAAGCTGCAGATCGTTGCGATCTTTGTTGACATCAACAACAACATCGAATAATAACAGCTCATGTTGAGACCTTTAATCGGGAAAGGTTTATCCTAACCTGAAAGAAATCGCCCGGCGCGAAAGCGCCGGGCTTTTCTTTTTGCTTTTTAAAAATTTTATAAAAACGGGCGCGCCTTGATGAATAAAGGATGCAAAAACCGAAAAAATAAATCCATATCCTTTTAAATTGAGGGGAAGTTCCGAAAAGCATGAAAATGACAGCAAAAGAATACGCAAAATTCGCAAAGGACAGGGCGCCGTCGTCTAAAACGGCGAAAAACATGCTCAAGGCGTTTGTCATCGGCGGCGGAATATGCGCTGCCGGGCAGGGGATAATGGAATTGTGGAAGGTTGTTGCAGGGCTTGACATGGAAGCGGCGGCGTCGATGACGTCGATAACGATGATATTCATAGGCGCGCTTTTGACGGCGATCGGGGTTTATGACAAGCTCGCAAAACACGCGGGCGCCGGCACTATCGTGCCGATAACAGGATTTGCGAATGCGATCGTGTCGCCGGCGATGGAATTTCGCGCAGAGGGGCTTGTCATGGGGATGAGCGCAAAGATGTTCGTGATAGCGGGCCCGGTGCTTGTTTTCGGGATAAGCGCGTCGATAATATACGGGCTGATACTTCTCATTTTCAGGGGTGGCGTGTGATGGCGGAAAAACGCATAGGAAGACGTACCATCGAATTTGCGTCCCCGCCCGCGGTCGCAGGGTTCGCGTCTGTCGTGTGCAAAAAAGAGGGGGAAGGTCCCCTTTCAGGCACATTCGATATCATATCAAGCGACCCGCTTTTCGGCGAGAAGACATGGGAAAAAGCCGAAAGCCGCATGCAGAAAACGGCGTTTATGAAAGCGCTTGAAAAAGCCGCGCTTTCCAGGACCGGTATAGATGTCATCTTCGGAGGGGACCTTTTGAACCAGTGCATAGGGACGGGTTTTTCCGTAAGGGAGTTCGGCGTGCCCTTCATGGGACTTTACGGCGCGTGCTCGACCATGGCCGAAGGGCTTATTTCGGCCGCGATGGCGATCGATGGGGGCTTTGCCGTGAATGCCGCCGCGATCACATCGTCGCATTTTTGCACCGCGGAAAGGCAGTATCGCTTTCCGCTGGAATACGGCGGTCAGCGCACCCCCACCGCCCAATGGACGGCGACGGCCGCGGGCGCGGTAATATTGTCGGAAAAACCCGGGAGAGCCGTCTTGACAAAGGCGGCGATCGGAAGGATCGTCGACCTTGAGATACGCGACGCGAACAATATGGGCGCGGCAATGGCCCCCGCGGCGTACGACACGCTGTCGGCGCTTTTTGAAGACACGGGGACGTGTCCGTCCGATTACGACCTTATAATAACCGGAGATCTCGCGACGGTCGGAACGAGGATCCTTCGCGATATGTTCAAGGCCGACGGGGTCGACATTACGTCGCATCACGACGATTGCGGGATGATGTTGTTCGACGGCACACAGGACGTGCACGCGGGCGCATCCGGATGCGGATGCTCGGCGGCGGTGCTCTGCGGATATATATTGAGATCGCTTGAGGAAAGACTTTTGAAAAAGGTGATTTTCGCCGGAACGGGTGCGCTTTTAAGCCCGACGTCGATGCAGCAGGGCGAAAGCATCCCCGGGATATGCCATGCTGTATGTATAGAAGCGAGGTGACAACACATGGAATATTTGACCGCATTTATTACCGGAGGTATAATATGCGCCGCCGCACAGGCCCTGATAGACAAGACGGCGCTGACCCCCGCGCGCATACTGGTTTCCTATGTGACGGCGGGCGTCGTGCTTGAAGCGGTCGGGATATATCAGTATATTGTCGATTTTGGCGGCGCGGGAGCGACGGTCCCGATCCTGGGGTTCGGGTATACGATGGCAAAGGGCGTCGCGAAAGCGGTATCGGAGACGGGCTGTCTCGGCGCGTTCACAGGCGGGGTGAAGAGCGCCTCGGGCGGCATCGCGGCGGCGGTGTTTTTCGGGTATATCATGGCGCTTTTGGCGAGACCGGGTGACAAATCGTGATAGAGTGAAAATGACGATCCGTGCAAAGCAGAACGATATGGGGGAAATTAAACGAAAGGCGCGAAAATTTCGCGCTTTTTTTGCGTTTTTTTCGGGCTTTCTCGCGAAAAGGGAAAGATATGGATGAAAAAAAAGAGACTTTGTGTTAACATTGTCTTTGTGGAGAGATATATCGCCCGGCGGAGGTATACTGTTGGAAAACGAGAACAAAGAAAGTATCATAGAGGAGCGGCAAAATGCGCCAGAAGGCGAAGACAACGGAGAGTACCGCGAATACATACGCCGAAGGAGGATCGTCAGCGCGGTATCCATAATCATATTTGCCGTATTCATACTGGCCGTCGCGTGGTATGTCGGGCGGCCTCTTGTTTCCATGCTCGAAAGTCCTGAGGATTTTAGGATGTGGGTGAATTCGCACAGGTACTGGGGAAGGCTTGCCATGATAGGGATGGTGGTGCTTCAGGTAATCGTTGCGATAATCCCGGGAGAGGTGATGGAGATCGGCGCGGGGTATGCGTTCGGCGCGATCGAAGGGGCAGTGCTGTGCCTTGTCGGCACGGCGATAGGGTCGACTGTCGTATTCCTCCTCACAAAAAAGGTCGGCATAAGGCTGGTGGAAGCGTTTATAACGAGGGAGAAGATCGATTCGCTGAGATTCATAAAAAACAGCAGGAACCTAAACCTGCTGGTGTTTCTTCTGTTCCTTATCCCCGGCACGCCTAAAGACGTTTTGACGTATTTTGTGGGCCTGACGAGGATGTCGCTTTCGACATTTTTGACGATCACGATGATCGCGAGGATCCCGTCGATCATATCGTCGACGATCGCAGGCGGCGCGATGGGCGATGAGAGATATACGACAGCCGTGTGGGTCATAGGCGCGACGATGGCGGCGTCAGTAATAGGGGTATTTATATACAACAAGATCTCTAAAAAAGGCAGGAAGGACGATAAAGACGCCGAAGAAAAGGACCAAGACGGCGACACGGAGAAAGAAGAATAGGCGTAATTTTAATAAGGCCGGCAGCGCTCTTTTGCGCCGGCCTTTATTTTTTGGCATTTATGAAAAAATACGTAGTTATAAAAATGACGGTATGATATAATTTGAAATATATGTAATGCAAATTTCAAAGCGCGGCGCACAATGGAAGATGCGTCTGCGTCACACGCGCCGGACGGAGGATGAAATATATGATTTACAGCTATTATCCCGGCTGCACGCTGAAGACCAAGGCGAAAGAACTTGATATGTACGCGAGAAAATCGGCCGAGGCGCTCGATATAACACTTGAGGAGATCCCCGAGTGGCAGTGCTGCGGGGCGGTGTACCCGATGGGCCGGGATGAGATCGGCCAGCGCCTTGCGGCGATCCGCGCGCTGAGTGACGCGCGCGATGCGCAAAGGCCGCTTGTGACGGTGTGTTCGGCGTGCCATCATGTGCTGACGCGGGTAAATAACGATATGCGAAAAGACAGCGATATAAGGGACAAGGCGAACAGATATCTCGAGCTTGAGCCCCCGTATTCGGGCGAGACTGAGGTTCTTCATTATCTGACGGTGCTGCGGGATAAAGTCGGGTTCGGCAAAATACGGGAAAAAACAAAGAATCCGTTTTCGGGGAAAAGGATCGGCGCGTACTACGGGTGCATGCTGCTGCGGCCGTCATCAGAGATGGGGTTTGACGATCCCGAGGACCCGAGCATAATGGAAGAACTCATCCGCGCGATCGGGGGAGAGCCCGTCATATATGATATGAGGAACGAGTGCTGCGGCGGATATACGGCGGTATCGAATGAAGGACTTGCAAAAAAGATGGCGGGCATCGTCATGGAAAGCGCGAACAATTCTGGTGCCGACATGCTTATAACGGCATGCCCGCTATGCATGTACAATCTCGATGAAAACGGCGGGAAAGACAAGATCCCGGTATATTATTTCACCGAACTATTGGCAAAGGCCCTCGGGGTCGATATCGTACAGGGGGGCAGATGATATGCGCACATCCGGAAAAGACAAGGCCGAGATGATAGAGAGGATCGGCGGCGTCGATGCGAGAAAATGCATGAAATGCGGGAAATGTTCGGCGGCGTGCCTTGCGTTCGACGAGATGGAGTATCACCCGCATCAGTTCGTGTCGATGGTGCTCAGCGGGGATATAGAAAAGCTTGAAAGATCTGATGCGATATGGAACTGCCTTTCGTGTTTTGCATGCGTCGAAAGATGCCCGAGGAACGTCGAACCTGCAAAATTCATCGAGGCCGTAAGGCTGAGCGTCATAAGGCGGCAGGGGATGGACCGTTTAAAGCCCGATGATATCCCGAAAAAGCTTAACGACAAGCTTCCTCAGCAGGCGATAACCAGCGCGTTCAGAAAATATTCCAAGTGATATCATACAAAATCGTAAGTGATTGGAAGTGTTGGCATTGCAAAAGATAGGGGTGTTCGTCTGCTGGTGCGGATCGAATATCGCGGCGACGGTCGATGTGAAAAAGGTCGTTGAGGAAATAAAAAACGAATCGGGCGTCGCGTTTGCGACCGATTATCAATATATGTGCTCGGAAGCGGGGCAACAGACGATAATAAACGCCGTCAGGGAATACTCTCTGACCGGGATCGTCATATGCTCGTGTTCGCCGAGGATGCACGAGGCGACCTTTAGGAAAACAGCGGAGAAGGCCGGCCTTAACCCCTTTATGGTGGAGATAGCGAATATCCGCGAACAGTGTTCCTGGATACACAAGGACATTAAGGAAGGCACGGAAAAGGCCGTTATCCTTGCGCGTGCGGCTGTCGCGAAGGCGCTGCGCAATGCGCCGCTGAAATCAGGGGAGAGCGACGTCGTAAAGCGCGCGCTTGTGATAGGCGGCGGGATCGCCGGCATACAGACGGCGCTTGACGTCGCGGATGCGGGCTATAAAGTCGACATAGTCGAAAAATCGCCGACGATCGGAGGAAGGATGGCGCAGCTTGACAAGACATTTCCGACGCTCGACTGCGCGGCGTGCATATTGAC
>Ga0079305_1001761_pt1 | contig 24866 bp, 24 predicted proteins | sample LMS_cellobiose_e_FD_79183 | JGI IMG/M metagenome (GOLD analysis project Ga0079305, IMG submission 79183) | Rumen-fistulated moose microbial communities from Alaska, USA - LMS_cellobiose_enrichment | ecosystem: Host-associated > Mammals > Digestive system > Stomach > Rumen fluid ... | reverse complement strand
CTTTTTTGATATGCTGAATTCGCAAAAATAACACGGGCTGTTATGGAGGCGATGCCTTACGACAAACGGGAGGTTCAAAAGGATGCCCTATAACAGCCATGTCACCGGACAGATCATCCGCCGCCTGCGGCGGCAGCGGGGGTGGAGCCAGGAGGTGCTCTCCGGCCTGGCCGGGATCGCCCGCAGCCACCTGAGCGAGATCGAAACCGGCGCGAAAAACCCCAACGTGGATACCCTCTGGCGCATCGCGGAGGCGCTGGGGATGAAGCTGAGCGAGCTGATAAAAAGGGTGGAGGAGGGGATGGAGGCGTAATGGCAAAGCCCGGCGGATCAAAAGCGATCCGCCGGGCCGCGATTTAATAAACAGTTGATACTTGAATAAAAACCGCGTATAATAACATCAGAAGGAAGGGAAAGGAGGCGTTTATCCATGCGTGAGGTTTATTCCGTGGAGGAGCTGAAGCAATTACTGACCCCGATTTTCAAAAAGAACAACGTGAAAAAGGCGGTTTTGTTTGGCTCCTACGGAAAGGGCACAGCCACGAAGCACAGCGACGTGGATCTGTTTGTGGACAGCGGCCTGCGCGGCCTGCAGTTCTTTGGCCTGCTGGATGACGTGGCCGAATCCCTGACTTGCCCGGTTGATTTGATTGACGCATACGACATTATTCCCAATTCCCCAGTGGAACAGGAAATTCGGAATACGGGGGTCGTGATTTATGAAGCCTGAAATAAACAAGCGGATCATCAGCAGGATTGTCGATCACGTTCGGAATATGATAGGGTATTGTGACGGTATAGCCTACGAACAGTTTGTCCATGATCGTATGCTGCAGGAAGCCTGCGTTTTTAATGTGCTGCAGGTGGGTGAGCTGGCTGCGCGGGCCATTGAGAACGGAATGGACGCAGCGTATCCACAGATTGCATGGAAGCCGATGCGCGGCATGCGGAACAGAATTGTCCATGATTATGCAGGCATTAAGCTGGATACCGTGTGGGATACCATTCAAAATGATTTTCCTGATTTGTTGGCGAAACTGAAAGAGCTTTTATAAGGAGGAATGCCCTGACAGCGGTGAGTTTTTCTTTTGAAATTGATATTATAGAGGTGTAGAATCAATCATACAACCGCTATGCTGTCAGTCGGCCGATTTAATTATTCAACGAAGCAATTGTTCAGACGAGCCCAAAATGAAACGAATTAATAAACACGAATTAAACATGAGAGGATGGTAAAAGAGCATGGATGATACACAGAAGTTTTTGTTTGCAGTTATTCTGATTGTTATTTTTCTATTATATCACACAACTAAGAAATTAAAGAAGAAAGGAAAAGCTGATAACAGTTATAAAGGATTTGTGGACACAACAGGATATGCTCCACCCTCTCCATTTTGTGACAATCCCGTTTTTGCACACCCTCTTAAAGAGCATAGGGAGGCAAACCACCAGTTTCGAATGCTAAGGATGGAATATGATACAATAATTAAAAGACACAATCGGATGCAGGAACGAATTAGCCGCACTGCAAAAGCAGCGCGGGAATTTAAAGATTATGCTGGCCCGGAAACACAAGAGGTTATTGATCTTTGCCTAAAAGATATTCAAGATGCACCCAAACTTATGGAATATGCAAAAAAATGGGCGGCAATGCAGGGATCAACGATCGTTTTTTCGCCGCAATATGATTCATTTAGACGGCTTGCTATTATTTATGAACGTCAAGGAAAATACGTCGAGGCAATCGATATATGCAATAGAGCTATTGAACTGGGAATTGAGGATGAAGGTTCTTCTATTTCATTAAAGGAGAGAAGAAAGAAGCTTATAGAAAAGGCTCAGCAAAAAAGTACGCAGATCAATGCGCCTCTTTCAACAAACGAGATGCTTGCAGAACCTCCGAAAAGAAAAATTTCAACTACACGTGAAGAATTAGAATCATTCGAAGTAATTCGTGCTGTTGCTGCCGAGATTGGTGCTTCAAGTCGAATTACATATAGAGATACACTTTCCTACTTTTCCATTCAGCTTGACGGAAACAGTAGGTTATGGATTTGTAGAATTAAAGTGGAATCGGGGCCCAAGTGGGTTACTTTTCATCCGTTAGAAGGTGAGAAAGAAAGCGGTATTAGAATAAACTCTCCAGGAGATCTCTATCAGTATCATGATAAAATAATCTCAGTAATTCAGGCGCTATTGTAAAGAAGGTATTGCTATGGGGTTGAGATATCGAAAATCAATAAAGCTTCTTCCTGGGGTAAAGCTAAATATTAGCAAATCAGGTATTAGTACTTCTGTTGGTGGGCCAGGTAATACTGTAAATTTTTCAAAAAGAGGTACAAGAGCGACAGTTGGAATACCAGGAACAGGATTAAGCTATTCCGGTATGCTAAATGGAAAAAGAGTTAGAAAAAGAGCATCTAGTGCTGGCATTGATGCAGCAAGGTTAAGGGTACAAAAACAGTATGGGTTTACCGATGCTGAGATGAAACGCTTTGAACGCAAATTTAGAAAAAACCCGAGAAAGTACATGAAGATGCCAGAAGATAAACTCATAAGAAAGATTAAGGGAAGAGCTTCAAAATCTGGTTTTTATGAAGTAGATTCATTGAAAAGAAGAAAAAAAGTATTAATTGCGATATTGGTTTTCTTGGCAATATTGTTCATTGCTTCTTTCTCTCAAAAATAATGAATAAGTATAAATGCTATAGGTGATGATATGTTTCAGTAATAATATCTCTCAATTGTCGGATTAAAGGGTTAAACTGTCGTTTTCATGTCTACAAACCCGCGCCGATTTTTGATATGCTATGATCGCAGCAGGGGAGTAGCCAAACGCGGAAGCGCGGCTGCGCACCGTCAGCCGATGCCTGGGGGCATCTGGTGGCAGCGAGAAGGCAAGACTTGCACACGGGGTTCCGGGTGCGGGTCTTTTTTTGATACCGGCCCGGAGGCGAAAGGAGGCAGACGAAATGCTGCGTTTGATTTTGGGAGTTTGGATTTTGTCCGCGCTGCTGCGCGGCCCGCGGTATCATGGCTGGGGCGGCTGGTGGGGTTATCGCTGCCCGCCCATGGGAATGCGCCGCCCGCCCATGGGGATGCATCATCCGCCCATGGGGCCGTGGCATGGCCGCTTGTGAGGCGATGGAAGGAGGAATAAAGGATGCCTGTCCTGTTGATTTTGTTGGCCATATTGACCTGGAGCCTGTTTCGCGGAGCCATGACCCAGGGGCTGCGCCGCTTTGAGGAGAGGGAGGGCCCCGGCGAACTGCCGTCCGAGCCGCCCGCTTGCGCCACGGGTGAGGTGTTTGAGGCCGAGGGCACGGTGCGATAAACCCGGCGCATGAAAAAAATTATCTGGTTCTTCTTGAAACATGCCCCATGCAGCAGGGGGGAAGGGCTTTGCGGAGCCTGCACCTCATCCGCTTCGCGGCGCTCAGCACCTTCCCCTCAGAGGGGAAGGCTTTGGGCCCGGCCGCAACCGCCCACCTGCTTTGAACCGTTCATATAGAAACGGGGACGCCCCGCCGCGCGCGGAAGCGTCCCCGTTTTTTGTCCCGTTCTTCGCTCAGTCGTCTACCCCGACCATCACGGACGTGGCTTTGATCACGGCGTAGGCGGTTTTGCCCACTTTCAGATCCAGCTCGCGGATGGCATTCATGGAGATGGTGGAGCTGATCACGTTGCCGCCGCCGATGTCGATTTTCACGATGCCGTTCACGGCGCCCTCCTGGATATCGGTCACAACGCCCTTCAGCTGATTGCGCGCGCTCAGTTTCATGGTATTTCCTCCTTTTCTTCTATCGCAAGGCAGTTCTCTGCCAGGCTCTTGTCCTTATAGCACCGTTACCCAGTCGCCCGCACGGGCAACGCCGGGCTCCAGCACCTTCACGAAGATGCCCTCCCGGGGCATCACGCAGTCCCCGGCCTTTTCCCGGATGGCGCAGTTGTAGTGACATTCCTTGCCGATTTGCGTCACTTCGCACAGGGCGGTGCCGATTTTCAGCCGCGTGCCCACGGGCAGCTCGTAGAGCAGCAGGCCTTCGGTGAGCACGTTTTCGGCGAAATCGCCGGGCTTCAGTTCAAAGTCGATGTGCTGCTGCACCTTTTGCACACTCTCTTTGCCCAGCAGGCTGATCTGCCGGTGCCAGTTGCCCGCGTGGGCGTCGCCCTCGATGCCGTAGTCGGGCCGCATGTCGATGCGCTCCACCGGGTGCTTCTGGGTGCCCTTCATTTCGCTGATGTTCACCGCCAGGATGCGGGCCGCCCGGGGGGCGCAGTCGGCGGAGCCGCCGGAGCGCAGCATTTCCACCCCGTGGCGCACCGCCTTGATCACCGGGCCGAAGTTCTCGGTGCTGGCCTTTTTGCTGCCCGGCAGGTTGATGATCAGCGTGCCGCCCCGGATGCCCGCCGCCTCCCGGCTCAGGCAGCCGTGGGGGGTGATCTTCATGCTCTCGGCGCGCATGGCCTCCGGGATGCCGGGGGCCAGCCGCTCGATCACCGCCAGGGTGGCCTCGGGGGTCACGTCCCGGGGGGAGAAGCCCGTGCCGCCGGTGGTCAGCGCCAGGGCCGCGCCCAGCTCGTCCGCGCAGCGGATCAGCTCCGCCTGGATCATTTCCTTTTCATCGGGCACCAGGGCGGTGTATACCACCTGCCAGCCGTTATCCCGCAGCATTTCGCACAGGGCGGGGCCGCTGGTGTCCTCCCGCTCCCCGCGAAAGCCCTTGTCGCTGACCGTGATCACGGCCGCCGTGTACTGCGTTTCACTCATGCGTTTTTTCCTCCCTGTGATAGTCTCCGTGCACGCCGCCGGTCTTTTCGATCAGACGCAGGCCGGCGATGACCATATCCCGCTGCACGGCTTTGCACATATCGTATACCGTCAGCGCCGCGGTGGCCGCCGCCGTCAGCGCTTCCATTTCCACGCCGGTGCGGCCGTCGCATTTCACCGTGGCCTCGATCTCCACACTGCGCCGTGCCTCGTCCAAGCGCAGCCGCAAATCCACGCCGCTGATCAGGATGGGGTGGCACATGGGGATCAGCTCCGGCGTGCGCTTGGCCCCCATGATGCCGGCGATCTGGGCCACGGTGAGCACGTCGCCCTTCTTCATGCCGCCGGTTTGGATCAGGTGAAAGGTGTTTTCGTTCACCAGCACCCGGGCGGCGGCGGTGGCGGCGCGGTGGGTGATTTCCTTATCGCCCACATGCACCATGCGGGCGCGGCCCGCCTCGTCAAAATGGGTAAAATCCGGATTTGGCTGCATGGCGTTATCCTCCGATACGGTTCATGGTGCGGGCGGAATGGCTGCGCTCCCGGGCGGAAAGGGCCTCGTGCTGCCGGGGTTTGAGCAGCACGGCCCGCTGCATGGCCCGGCGCATGGCCTCAAAATCCATGCCCTTGATGCAGATTTCGTCCCTGGAATGCAGGCAGGGCTTCAAATGCCCGTCCGCCGTCAGGCGCAGGCGGTTGCATTCCCCGCAGAAGTGGTTCGAGACCGGGCTGATCAGCCCAATGCTGCCCTGGGCCCCTGGCAGGCGGTACAGCTGGGCCACCCCGTCGTGCTCCGGGCAGGGCGCGGCCTCGGGCAGCGCCGCCGGGACCCGGGCGGCGGGGATGTAGGCCTGCTCGCCGAACAGGGTGTCGCCCGGCATGGGCATCAGCTCGATAAAGCGCACGTCCACCGGCCAGCGCCGGGTCAGCGCCGCCAGGGCGGGGATCTCATCGTCGTTGAAGCCGCCGATGAGCACGGCGTTGAGCTTCACCTTGTCAAATCCGGCGGCCAGGGTGGCCTCGATGCCGGCGATGGCTTCCGCCAGCACGCCCCGGCGGGTGATGAAGTGATATTTCTCCGGGTTCAGGGTGTCCAGGCTCACGTTCACCCGCCTCACCCCGGCCTCCCGCAGGGGGCGGGCCAGCTCCGGCATGCGGGTGGCGTTGGTGGTGATGACCACCTCCCGGATGCCCTCAGTCGCCGCCGTGCGGCGGCAGATGGAGAGGATGTTGGGCTTGGTCAGCGGCTCCCCGCCGGTGATGCGCACCTTTGTGACGCCCAGGGAGGCGGCGGCTTCCACCGCCCGGATCATCTCCTCCTCCGTCAGCAGCTGGTCGTGCCGCAGCTTGCACACGCCCTCTTCGGGCATGCAATAGCGGCAGCGCAGGTTGCACAGCTCCGTCACCGAAAGGCGCAGATAGGTGATTTCCCGTCCGAATGCATCGATCATATCAATACCTGCCAAAGGTGCAGTTGGGGAAGTGACAGGGCTTGCACAGCTGGCACAGGCCGCCGTTGCCCAGCCGGATCAGGTCTTCCCGGGTAAAGCGCAGCCCCGTGTAGATCTGGGGCAGCAGCACGTCAAAGATGGTGGTGGGCATCGAGATGGCCGCGCCGGGCACGCCCAGCACCGGGATTTCGCCCAGATAGGCCACCAGCGTCATGTTGCCGGGCTGGCTGGGCACGCCGTGGGTCAGCACATTGCAGCCCAGGCGGCGAATGGCGGAGGGGGTCAGATCGTCGGGATCCACCGACATGCCGCCGGAAAAGATCAGCAGATCGGCCCCCTGACCCAGGAAGGCCCGGGCAGCGCCCACCAGCATGTCCAGATCGTCGTCGCACACGGTGGCCCCCAGCACCTCGCCGGGATAGTTTGCCAGCTTGGCGCGGGCCACAGCCTCAAATTTATCCCGGACGCGGCCGTGATAAATTTCGCTGCCGGTGATGATGATGCCCGCCTTGCGGGGCTTGTAGGGCAGCAGGTCGATGAGCTTTTTACCCGCGCACAGGCGCTCCGCCTCGATGATCTGCGCCTCCTTGGTCACCAGCGGCACGATGCGCATGCTGGCCAGCCGCATGCCCGGCTGCACCGGGTAATGATCCGGCAGGGTGGAGATGGTCAGATCGCCGATACTGTTCACCCGGCGCAGCAGGCCGGTATCCACCCGCAGCATCCCCGCCCCGTCGGAAAGCAGCAGCACCTTGCCCTCGGCGGGCGCGGTGTAGTGCGCCCCCGCCACGGGGGTCATGGCGGCCATGCGCAGGGCGGCGTCCTCCTCGTGGATCTCCCCGGCGTTTTCCTCCCACACGAAAACGGTGCGCTTGCCGATATCCAGCATGTGGGGAATATCCTCCGCCATGATCACGTGGCCCCGCTTGAAGGCCACGCCCTTGAAGCCATCCCGCATCTCCGTCAAATCGTGGCACAGGGACATGCCGACGGCGTCTTCAACCCGAACTTTTTTCATACGTCAAACCTCGATTACAAAATGAAGCCTTCCAGCGCTGCGCCCGCTTCCACCGGGCCGCTGCCCGCGGGGATCACCGCGAAGGCGTCGCAGCCGATGGTGGAGGAGAGCACCACGTTGCCCTGATCCGGCGAGGAAAAGAAGACCGCCGAGCCGGTGGAAAGCGAGACCCTGCCCCGCAGAAAGCGGGTGGCTGGGCTCTTCTTTTTGAAGCCCCGTTCCAGCGTGAGGGGGATAAAGGCGGGCAAGGCATCCCCGCGCCCGCACAGCCGCCGGAGGGCGGGCAGGGCGCAGACGCAGAAATTGGTCAGGGAGGAGGCGGGGTTGCCCGAAAGGCCCAGCACCAGCTTGCCCCGGGCCTGGCCATAGGCGCAGGCCATGCCGGGCTTCATCGCCACGCCCCGCAGCAATATTTCAACGCCCGCCTGCTCCATGGCGGCTGGGGTCACATCCCAATCGCCCACCGATACGCCGCCGGTGAGCAGCACCGCGTCGCACTCCGCCAGGCCCCGGCGGATCAGATCGGCGATGGCGTCCGCCTCGTCGCCCGCCAGGCCCAGATAGCGGGGAACGCAGCCCTCCCGGCTGAGCAGCGCCTCAAAGGAGGCGCGGTTGGCGTTGCGGATCTTGCCGGGGGCCTGCTCCGCGTCCGTCTCCACCACCTCGCTGCCGGTGGAGATCAGGCCGATGACGGGCCTGCGGTACACCCGTACTTGCGGGATGCCCTGGGCCGCCAGGGTGCCGGCCAGCCCGGCGTCGATCACCGTGCCCTTGGGGGCCAGCACCGTGCCCGCCGCCACGTCCTCCCCCTTGCGCACCACGTTATCCCCGGGGCGCAGGGGGGCAAACAGCGTCACCGTGGCTTCGGTGAATTCGGTGCGCTCGAAATTGATCACGCAATCCGCGCCCTGGGGCAGCTTTGCGCCGGTCATCAGGCGGGCTGCCGTGCCCGCCGTCACCGGCAGGGTGGGCACCGCCCCGGCGGGGATGGTTTCGGTGATGCGCAGGGTCACCGGCGCCTCCCGGCTGGCCGCGGCCACGTCCGCCGCCCGCAGGGCGTAGCCGTCGTAGGCGGAGCGGTCAAAGGGCGGCACGTCCTCCGCCGCGCTCAGCTCAAAGGCCAGCACCCGCCCGCCGCAGGCGCTCAGGGGCGCAAGCTCGGTATCCACCGGGGCGGCCAGCCCCAGCAGCAGCTCCCGCGCCTGGAGCCAGGTTGCGTTTTCAATCATGTTCATTATCCTTTCAGCTGTAATATCGCTTCCGGGGGCAGGTGCACGGTCAGTTCCTCGGCCTGCAGGGCCTGCCACATGGGCTTTTCCATCTCCCAGCCGATGGGCGCGGCGCTTGCCGGCGCCTCGACGGGCCGCAGCATCACCGTGACGGAGAAGGGATTCTCGATCACCTCCGCCGCCCGGCAGCGCAGGGTGTTGGGCCCCTGGCCGGGCCGCACGTCGTGCATGCGGATGCCCACGGCGTCGGCGCCGGGCCGCAGGGGCAGCGCCAGCGGCACACCCCAGTCCTCCGCCCATACTTGGCCATTTTCCAGGGGGCTGATGGCGGATATGTTTTTGCAGCCCGTCAGCACGCAGCCCGCCCGGGTGCCCGGGTCGGCAAACACGTCCTTCAGCGCCCCGATGCGCTCCACCCGGCCGTTGTTCACAATGGCCACGCTGTCCGCCATGCGGTACACCTCGTCCCGGCTGTGGGATACCAGCAGCACCGTTTTGCCGAAACGGCGGATAGCGTCGTGCACCTCCTGCTCCATGCGGAAGCGCAGGTGGCTGTCCAGGGCGGAGAAGGGCTCGTCCATCAGCAGGATGTCGGGCTCGCCCACCAGCATGCGGGCCAGAGCCACGCGCTGCTGCTGCCCGCCGGAGAGCTGGCCCGGCAGCCGCCCGGCCAGGGAGCCGACGCCAAAGGCATCCAGCGCCTGGCGAACGGCTTCCTCCCGGGCCGCGCCCTTCAAATGCCGCCTGGCCCCGCAGCGCACGTTCTGATACACCGTCATCTGCGGGAACAGGGCGTAGTTCTGGAACATCAGCCCTACCCGCCGCTGCTGGGGCGGCAGATTGACGCGCTTTTCCGAATCGAACAGGGTGCGTCCGTTCAGCACGATGCGGCCCCGGTCGGGCCGCTCGACCCCCGCCACGCAGCGCAGGGTCATGCTCTTGCCGCAGCCGGAGGCTCCCAGCAGCGCCAGGGTTTCATCCCCCGCCTCAAAGGACATGCGCAGGGTGAAGCCGCTCAGCTTTTTTTCAATATCCACAATCAGGGACATAGCTTCACCTCCGCCCGGCGCGCTTTTCGCGCCTTTCCAGCAGGTTCACCGCCAGCAGCACCACAAAGGAAATGGCCACGTTCACCAGCACCCAGCGGAAGGCCAGGCCGTCGTCATTGGTGCGCCACAGCTGGTATACCGTGGTGGAGATGGTGGCCGTGCGGCCCGGGGTGTACCCTGCGATCATGCTGGTGGCTCCGTATTCCCCCAACGCCCGGGCGAAGGCCAGCACCGTGCCCGCCAGGATGCCGGGGCGGCAGTAAGGCATGCGGATGCGCCAGAAGATATAAGTGTTGCTGAGCCCCAGCGTTTGGGCGGAGGCGGACAGGGTAGCGTCAAAGCCCTCGAAGGCCCCCCGGCAGGTACGGTACATCAGGGGAAAGATGACCACCGTGGTGGCGAAAATGGCCGACCACCAGGTCATGGTCAGGCGCAGATTGAAATGCTCCAGAAAAAACGCGCCGATCACCCGCCGCGGGCCCAGCACCCGCAGCAGCAGAAAGCCCACCACCGTGGGGGGCAGCACCAGCGGCAGGGTCAAAAACACGTCCAGTACGCCCTTGACCAGCCGCGGGGCCTTGGCGATGTAATACGCCGCAAAGATGCCCGCAAAAAAGATGATGACCGTGCTGACGCCGGCGATGCGCAGGGAGTTCCAAAGGGGATACAGATCCATGTTCGGCCCTTACTGACGAAAACCCCGGCGGGAAGGATGGCATCCCGCCGGAGTTGGATGATTCTGAACAAACAGCTTTATTCAAGCTTGTATTCAGAAGTCCTGAAATCTAATCCGCAGCGGCGGCGTGTACGCCGCGAGGAGAAAATTATTCGTGCATGGGGGAGAAGCCCACGGCCTCGAACACGGCGTCGGCTTCCGGGGTGGTCAGGAAGGCCAGATAATCCCGGGCCACTTCTTCATGCTTGGTGATGTTCAGCACGGCGGCGGGATAGATCACCTGGCCGCACATTTCGGCGGTGGCGGTGTCCACCACGGTCAGCCCGGCGGAGAAGGCGTCGGTGCCGTAGATGATGCCGCAGCTCACGGTGGCTTCGCTCACCTGGGTGGTGACTTCCTTCACGTTGGTGCCGTAGGTGATCAGGCCCTTGGCGGCCAGCTCGGCCTCGTCCAGCTCATAATAGGCCAAAATCTTCTGGGTGTACTGGCCCACCGGCACGTCGGCATTGCCCATGGCCAGCAGCACACCGCCCTCCTTCAGCAGGGCGATCAGGCCGTCATAGCTCTCGATGCCCTTGGGGTTTCCCATGGGCACGGCCAGGGCCACCTTGTTCTCCAGCAGGTTGATGCGGGTGCCCTGCAGCACGAAATCCAGCCCGGCGGTGTTGATCTCGGGATCGGCGGCGATGTCCAGCTGGTTCATCTGCTTGGGGGCGGCGGAGATAAACACGTCGCACTCCGCGCCGTTCTCGATCTGGGTCTTGAGGGTGCCCGAGGAATCGAAGGTGTAGGTGATGGTCACGTTGGGATGGGCTTCCTCGTACACGGCCTTGAGCTGGGTCAGGGTTTCGGTCATGGAAGCGGCGGCGAATACGATCAGCTCCACCGGCTCCTCGGCGGGGGCTTCGGCGATGGCTGCGCCGGCGAACAGCGCCAGGGCGACGGCCAGGGCCAGGATGCGTTTCAGGGTTTTCATGATGGTTCCTCCATTTCGATATTTTTCCGTCTTCGCAGAAAACGGAGGAAACACAAACAGGCCGCCATCCAGGCATGCGCGCTCCGCCGTCCTCTTTCCATCGCTTTGCAGGCAAAGCACGGGAGGCTGGGCCGTTTCCAGCCGCAGCCCTCTGCGGAGCACCCCCGGACACGAAAAAAACCGCGCATCCAAAAAGGATACGCGGACATGGGCATATAAAGCCCCTGCGTGCATCTCCTTTTCAAACACGGAAGGCGCCGCCGTTTCCAGCGGTACCCTGAGCCGGGGGTGACCCGGCGCGGCCCGGGCTCCATAGCATACGCCACAGGAGCAGGGGCTCGAAGACGATATTATTATGCCACAGGGTATCGATATGCGTCAAGAGAAAATGCTGCTTGCTCACAAAAAAAGAGCCCGTTACAAACTTGCAACGGGCCGTGGGAAAAATGCAATTACACCATCTCATTCAGCCGGAAGATCTCTAACAGGTATTCCAGACCCGGCTCCAGGCTGGTGGGGAACATATACTCGTTCAGCATGTGAGGATTTCTGGCGTCACATAGGCCCATACATAGGGAGGGAATCCCCTTGTACAGCGGATACCGGCAGTCTGTGGTGGCGGCGGAGAGATGGGAGGAAATCCCCATTCGCTGCAGAATGGCCAGGTGCTTTTGCCCCAGATCCCGCAGCAGATGTCGGTCTACCGTGCTCCAGAGGGGAGCCTCCGCCATCAGTTCCGCGGTCAGGCGCACATCAGGCTGATCATATCCGGCGATGTAATCCGCCAAAAAATTCTCCATCTGATGGCAGCAGGCCTTTTCTGTGGAGCGAAACTGCATCACAGTTACCGCTTCCTCGGCAATACAATTGCCCTTGCCGCCCTGGATGGTATCCACATTGAAGGCGGAGCGCCCTTCTGTCAGCCCGCTGATGAGCCGACGGCACTGGCCGCTGACCGTCACAATCAGCTTGGCCAGCTCTTCAATGGCATTGGGACGGCCATACGCGCCCAAGGCATGGCCGCCAGGGCCATGTGCAGTGACCGTATAGATGGCTCGATTCACCACATCGGTATACACCGAATGATAGGTGGCGTCAAAGCTGTAGAACAGGCGTATGTTCTCCGGCCCGATGTCGTCGATCAGATACCGGGTGCCCAGGCTGCCACACTCCTCGCAGGCTGTGCCCGCAAACAGAATGCCGTCCTCTCCATCCGCCAGGCCGTTTTCCAGCAGGTACTTTATACCAAACAGCATCACCGTCAAATTGGCGGTATCATCGCCAATGCCTGGGCAGTAAAGGCGGTCTTCCTCCTGTCGCAGCGCCAATGGCACGGAATGGTCAAACACCGTGTCCAGATGCGCAGAAAAGATGATCCATTTGCCGTCCCGCGGCATGCGCAGGGGATAGCGCAGGTTCTTGGCTGGGTCTATGGTGATGCCCTTCGCCCCCAGCTGCTCCAGCCACTGGCGGCACTTCTCTGCCCGGGGGTCCTCGTCGTGGCTGGGGGCGGCGGTCAGCGTCAGCTCCTCCAGCAGTTGCCTGAGTGCTGGGCCGTTTTCCTGACAGAACTGATGAAAACTCTGCATAGTGCTCCTCCTTATCCCTTGATGCCTGCCGTCATGATGCCTTCCACAAACTGCTTCTGAAACATCAGAAATACAAAGATGACCGGCATGGTGACAATGGTGGCGGCGGCCATGACCTTATTGATCAGATCCTGATCGCCGGCGTTATAGAGATTGATGCCCAGGCTGACCGTGAACAGCTTTTTATCCGTCAGGAAAATCATGGGGGTCAGCAGCTCGTTCCAGGATGCAATGAATACCAGAATGATCAGGCTGGTCATTACGCTTCGGGTCAGGGGAAGCATAATGCGCGCCCATATTCTCAGATGGCCCGCACCGTCCACCGTGGCCGCTTCAATCAGCTCCCCGGGGATTTTTTGGTAGAATTGCCGCAGCAGGAACACGGAGCTGACACTGAACCAGGCGGGTAAGATCAGCGCCCAGTGGGTATTGTACAGCCCGATATAGCTGAACAGCACGAAACGCGGAATCAGCGTGGCCTGAGAGGGGATCATCATGGCGCACAGCAGCATGATGAAGACGATGTTTTTACCCCGAAAAGGAATGCAGGCAAAGGCATACGCCGCCAGGGACGCGATCAGCAGCTGGCCGAAAATGGTTGCGGCAGCGATGATCACAGTGTTTTTCATCATTTGCAGCAGCGGAATGGATTTGCTGTTGAGTACGCTGACATAGGTTTTGTACTGCGGCGTTTTGGGGATCCAGGTAAAATTGGCGGAAAAAACCTCTGAGGATTTCTTCAGCGATGAAGAAATCATCCACAGCAGCGGCAAAAGAAAGGCAAGGCCGATGATGAACAGGATCACCGTTGCGATCAGCTTTCTGCGTACAGTCGCTTTTTTCATGCGATCACCTTCTTACGAACCGTAGTGGACCCATTTTTTCTGGCCCTTCATCTGAATCAGTGTCACAATCAGAATAATCATAAACAGCACCCAGGACATGGCGCTGGCATAACCAAAGTTGTACTTATCAAAGCTCTGCCGGAAGATTTCCAGCACCAGGGTGGTGCTGCTTCGCTCTGACGTGGTGCCCGTCATGATTTTGACGGAGGTGAACAGCTTGAACACCGCGATGGTGCGGATGATGACCAGGTAGAACGTGGTGGGCGATATCATGGGGATGGTGATTTTGAAGAAGCGCTGAGTGCCGGAGGCGCCGTCGATCTCAGCCGCTTCATACAGCTGAATGGGCACATCCTGCAGCGCCGCCATGTAAATCAGCACCTGATAGCCGATGCTGGTCCAGATAACCAGGGTGATAATGGGGATTTTTGCCAGACTGGGATTGGAGAACCACTGGGGAAGATCGGTTACACCCAGATTGGCCAGCACCAGATTGATGGGCCCGGAGGCGCGGAACAGGTATTTGAATACCATCGCCAGCGCCACCGCATTGGATATGTAGGGGATAAAATAGAACAGGCGCAGTATATTTTTGATGTATACTTTGTTGTTCAGCAGATACGCCAGGATCAGCGAGCAGATCACGCTGACAGGCACGATGCACAGAATGTAGATTACCGCGTTTTCCAGCGCGTATAAAAAAATCTGGTCGTGCAGCAGATTTTGAAAATTCTTCAGCCCGATCCATTCAATGCCCTTCATGCCGGACACAAAATCCCATCGTGTAAAGGACAGATAGCCAGAAAAGAGCAGCGGAAAGGCGATAAACGTCAGAAACAGCAGGATGATAGGGGCCAGAAAAAGCCATCCCGCAATCGTATTTCTGCGCCGCAGCATGGAAAACACCTCCGATCACCAAGAATATGGGAGGGCGGGCAGTCCGTCCCGCCCTCCCGGCGCTTTTATTGCGCGTTTTTAATGGCCTCGTCCATGGCCGTCTTCATGTACGCAAACCCTTCATCCGTGGTCTTGTTGCCGCGGTAAACATCCATGGTGGTGGTCTGCAGGATGCTGGTGATATCGCTCATGGCGGTGTAGTTCAGCTCCACATAGGTGGGGGCTTCATAATTCAGCACAACGCGTTTGTAGGCATCCACGTCAATCAGCTTCGCCGCCGCTTCCTCGCTGCCGAAGGTGACCGCCACGATGGCGCTGCGGTCGGTATACTTCCAAGTGGGCATATGACCCACAGTGCTGTAATAAACGCTGCCCTCGGTGCTGAACCACTTCACAAACTGCCAGGCCAATTCGGGATCGGGGCAGTTGTTGGCGATGGCCAGGTGCATGAAGTAATACAGGCCTTCGCAGTAGTTCACTTCCTGATCAGCATACAGCTTGGGAATGGGCGCATAGGTGATGTTGAAGCCGAAATCGTAATCATCCGTATTGGCGATACGCCGGGTCATGGCGTTGGTCATCTCGCACATGGCTACCGTGCCCTCATAGAAGGGGGTATAGGCCTGAATGCCGTCATCGCGATAGGTGATCAGCGGGTACTGGATCTTTTCCACGATATCGGCGTTGTAGTTCAGGTCAAAGGCGTCGCGCCAGCATTTCTGATCGATGGAGGACAGGCCTTCGTCATTGTAATAGTAGTCGTTTCCCAGATAACCGCGGGCCAGGATGGACCAATAATAGATGGAGTGGAAGTTGGAGCAGCCGTAGATTTCCACGTTGCCCTTGTCATCCTTCTTGGTCAGTTTGCGGGCGGCATCATAGTATTCGTCAATCGTCCAGCTGGTGGGAATTTCGCCCAGGCCGGCGGCATCCCACAGATCCTTATTGATGATGATGTGGTCGTTGTTGCCGCCCATGGGGATGGCCACAATGTGGCCGTTGAATTTGTCCTCCAGGCCCCAGTTCTCCACGCTGTCCAAACCATCCGCCGCCAGGAAATCATCCAGCGGATACATCAGGTTGGCGTTGGCGCGGGAGGAGATGCGGTTGGCGCCGAAGTTCATGTACACGTCTACTTCTTCAGCGATCAGCGCGGTATCCAGCTGTACATTGCCATCGCCGCTGTTGGAGAATTTGTGGATCTCGATTTCGATGTTGGGATAGACCTCATGGAATTTGTCCAGCCACAGCTGAGCGCCGCTTTCCTCGTCCCATACGCTCCATAGGCGGATGGTGCCCTGATAGTCCTCCGGTTTTTTCGCGTTCTCCGCCGCGGCGATGCCCGCCATGCCGGTGAGCATCATCACAGCCAGTACCAGTGAAAGGATCCGTTTCATTGTCATACCCTCCTTTTTTATTTGGAAACACCCTTGGGTGTTTACCCATCGAATACTACCGGGGCAGCACCGAGCCGCGATCCACATAATAGGACGGGGTGATCAGGCAGCGCCGCGCCAGGGTGGGATCCTCCAGCCGCTGCAGCAGCAGCTCGCAGGCCTTGCCTCCCATCAGTTCCTTTTGCACATTCATGCCGGAAATGGGCGGCACAGCATAGCTGGTCAGTATGGAATCCTCGTGCACGATCAGGGAAATATCCTGAGGCAAACGTACTCCTGTTTCGGCCAGAAAGCGCACGGCGCCCATCATGATCATGCCATTGGCGCCGATCACGGCATCGGGACGGATGCCTTGCTGCCAAAGGTCTTTCAGCGCTTCATAGCCGGACTGGCCGGTGTTGCGAAGGCTGTTCACATACCAGGACAGAACGCTGTCATCCCTGTTCTGAAGCAGGCAGGTTTCAAAGCCCTGCTTATGGCTCAGGTAGCTGCTGTATCGGGTGGGGCAATCCAGAAAGCAGATGCGCTTGTGCCCCGTGTTCAGCAGGCGCTCTGTCATTTCAAAGGCACTGCGGTAATGATCCGTGATCACACAGTCAAAATTCTCGTTGCTGCTGCCCACCACCGCCACAGGGATGCCGGTGGCCTTCAGGCTTTTTATAAAAGCATCGCTGAACAGGCCGCCCAGAAAAATTACCCCGTCCACGCGCTTATTCTGGATACAGTTTGGCAAATTGCCCGTCATATCCAGGGTGGATACACAATACTGCTCCAGTAGCAGACCATACTCGGTGTTTTCCATCTTTGGGGGAATGCCGTCCAGAATGTCCGACTGATACAGATGGTGTCCCATATCAAAATCATAGCTGAGATTGGGCTGCTGGGCCGCGATGATGATGATGCCGATGTTGTTGGTGCGGCGGGTAATCAGGCTGCGGGCGCTCATGTTGGGCACATACCCCAATTCCCCCACGGCTTGCCGCACCTTCTTTTTGGTTTCGGGCGAAATCGAAGCGCTGTCCTGCAGAACCAGGGAGACGGTGCTCTTGGATACGCCGGCTTTTTGGGCTACATCGATGATGGTAACGGACAAGGCCTTTCCCCCTTATACTCTCTATTGTTGGAACGTTCCAGTAACTATATTATACCACACCCTCTTCCCTTTGTCAACACAAATAAAAGCTGTTATTGTACAATTTGGAAAATTGTAATCAAAAAAAGAGGGCCTTGCGGCCCCCTTGTGATAAAGTCAGTTCGCGTCAGGGAAACAGGTGCGCGTTCTCCTCGATGATCTCCTTCAGGGCGGTCACGGCGTCGATGCTGCCTTCCTGGATCAGCTGGGAGACCACGGACTGGATATTGGTCTTCAGCTCGCTGTTGTAGGGGAAGTAGGGCCAGCTCTGCTCGATACCGGCGGGCAGCTGATCATAGGCCACCTTGTACACGGGGTTCTCCGCCCAGAAGGTCTTCATCTCCTCATTCTCGCCCACGGACTTGGTGGTGGGCAGATAGCCGGAGTGGATGGCGTTGTAAGCCACCATTTCATCGCTCATCAGGAAGCGGATGAACTCCCAGCCGGCTTCCTTGATCTCATCGCTGTTGTTGGCTTCCACCAGGGTGATGTTGCCGCCGCCGATGGGCACAACGGGGTTATCCGCCACGTAGGTGGGCAGGTTGGTGACGCCCAGCTCATAGCCGGCTTCCTTCATATAACGGGTCACATTGCCCAGGGAGGCGCAGCTGTTCCAGAAGGCAAACAGCTTGCCCTGGTAGAACATCTGGGTCATCTGGTTGGAGGCGTCGGTGCTGTCGAAGGGGCGGCACCAGCCCTCGTCCACCCAGCGCTTCCAGTCGGTCAGCACGCGCAGCATACTTGTGCCCTTCAGAGCGGGGGAATTGCCCTCGGCGTCCCACAGCTCCTCGCCCAGCTGCCACAGGAAGGCGCCCTGGTAGTAGGTGAAGTCGTTTACGCTCTCAAAGCCCCAGACGGTCACTTCGCCGTTGGCGTCCACGGTATGGGCGGCGCGGCAAATCTCCTCCAGCTGCTCCATGGTCATATGATCGGGCACCACGATGCCCTTCTCATCGGCGATGGTTTTGTTGTAGTACAGCACGGGGGTGGACTTGATGTAGGGCAGGGAATACAGCTCGTTTTCATCGTTGTAAGGCACGTTGATCATGCCTTCATAGAAGTTGGACAGATCCAGGCCGTCCCGCTTGGCATAGGGCATCATATCCGCCAGGATGCCGTCCTCCTGCAGGATGGCGATGCGGGTGTTGCCGGTGACGCAGACCGCGGGCTGCTCTAAAGAGGGCACGGACAGCTGCACCTTGGCCATGATGTCGGCATAGCCGCCGATGAACACTTCCTGTACGAAGATGCCCTTTTCCTTCCCCACGGTCTCGTTGAATTTGTCGACCTGATACCGGACGGTTTCCAGCTGGGCGCCGCTGCCGCGGGTGTGCCAGAACAGGATGGTGATGGGCTCCTCCGGGCTGTAGGCCAGCGCGGTAGCGCACAGGCTCAGCACCAGGATCAGCGCCAGCAGCAAAGAGACACATTTCTTCATAGATACGTCCTCCTTTTTTATATATCGCCCACGGCAGAATCTCCGCCGGGGAAATCAAAGATGTTCTTTCTGACCATTTATTGACCGGATAATAATATTATAGACCACGCATGCGCGAAATGCAAGGGGATGGGGACATTTTTTTTCGTAAAAAACACCTGCCCTACAAAGCGTATGGCAGGTGAAAAAATCATGCGAAGTTTACCACAGGATCACGTCGGTCACCACGTCGTCCATCAGGGCGATGACGGCGGTTTTGCCCTTGTCGGCCATGGATTGGGGGGCGATGGATTCGCTGTTCATGGGGGTCAGCTGGCCGTTCTTCTGCAGCACGGTGAAATCCCGCACGGCGGACAGCTTTTTGCACACCGCCACATAGGTGCCGGTGCTGCCGTTCTTGTTGAAGGGCATGATGCGCACGCCCTTGCCGCCCCGGCCCTGGGGATCCAGCATGGCCCCGGGCACGCGCTTGGCGTAGCCGCATTCGCTGAAAATAAGAAGCTGCTCGCTGTTCTGCAGAGTGCAGCCCAGCAGGGCTTCGTCCCCCGCGGCCAGGGCGATGCCCTTTACGCCGCCGCTGGCGCGGCCCTGGGCGGGCACGCTGTCCAGGGCGAAGCGGATGCTCATGCCGCCCCGGGTGATGATGGCGGCGTCGGCATGCTCCCGGCAGATGGCCACGGCGATTACCGCGTCGTCGGCTTTGAGTCCCAGCGCGGCAAAGCGGGCGCGGCGCACGGCGTATTCCTTGGCCGGGCTGCGCTTCACCAGGCCTTTGGCCGTGAAGAACAGGAAATCGGGCAGATCGTCAAAGCCGCCGGGGGCGATATCCAGAATCTGCACGCACTTTTCCTCCGCCTCGAAGCCGTTCAGGATGCCAGTCAGCGCCACGCCCCGCTCGCGGGGCCGCAGGCTGTCGGCGATGGAGGACACGGGCAGCATGTAGCATTGGCCCCGGTCGGTGAAGAACAGCAGGGTGTGGTTGGTCTGGGTGCGCAGCAGGAAGCGGGGCATATCGCTCTCCTGGGTGGAGAGGTCGACCTTGTCGAAGATGCGCGGCAGCATACGCCGCAGCTGGCCGCCCCGGGTGTAGAGCACCACGCAGTCCTCCGGCACGGGCAGATCCTCCTGCTCCTCCTCCTCGGGGGCGGCGGGCTCCTCCCGCTGGATGGTGGTGCGCCGCTCGTCGCCGAACTGCTCTCCGATCTCCGCCAGCTCCTTTTTGATCACCTTCAGCAGCTTCTTTTCGCTGCCCAGGATGCCCTCCAGCTCCGCGATGGTCTTTTGCAGCTGGGCAAATTCGTTTTGCAGCTGCAAAATCTCCAGTCCGGTCAGGCGCTGCAGGCGCAGATCCAATATAGCCTGGGCCTGCAGCTCGGTGAAGCCAAACTGGCTGCACAGACGCTCCTTGGCCTCCTTGGCGGTCTTGCTGGCGCGGATGGTCTTGATGATGTCGTCCAGGATGTCCACCGCGTGGATCAGGCCCTCCACGATGTGGGCCCGGGCTTTGGCGTGATCCAGATCGTACTGGCTGCGGCGGGTGATTACGTTCTTCTGGTGGTCGATGAAGGCGTCCAGCAGGGGAATCAGCCCCAGCTGCATGGGTTTGCCATCCTTGATGGCCACCATGTTCACGCCGTAGGTCACCTGCAGATCGCTGTATTTGTACAGCTTTTGCAGGATCTTGCTCGGGTCAAAGTCCTTTTTGATTTCGATCACGGCGCGCAGACCGCTGCGGTCGCTCTCATCCCGGATGTCGTGGATGCAGCTGAACATGGCCTTTTTCTCCTCGGAAACCTTGAGAATCTTGGCCAGCATATCCGCCTTGTTCACGCCGTAGGGAATCTCGGTGATCACGATCAGGCTGCGGCCCAGGGGGCCCTTTTCGATGTGCGCCCGGGCCCGCAGGGTCAGCTTGGCGCGGCCCGTTTCGTAGGCCACGCGGATCTCCGGGGTATCCAGCAGGATGCCGCCGGTGGGAAAATCCGGCGCGGGCAGCACCCGCATGAAGTCGTCCAGGGCGGCCTTGGGGTTATCGATGCGCAGGTTGACCGCAGCGATGACCTCCCGCAGGTTGTGGGTGGGAATGTTGGTGGCCAGGCCCACGGCGATGCCTGTGGCCCCGTTTACCAGCAGGTTGGGGTAGCGGGCAGGCAGAATGTCCGGCTCTTTTAAGGTGTCGTCAAAGTTCAGGCTGAAGGGCACGGTGTCCTTGTCCAGATCCCGCAGCATCTGCAGCGCCAGCGGGGCCATGCGCGCCTCGGTATAGCGCATGGCGGCGGCGCTGTCTCCGTCCAGGGAGCCGAAGTTGCCGTGGCCGTCCACCAGCTGCTCCCGCATGCTGAAATCCTGAGCCATGCGCACCAGGGCGTCGTATACGCTGCTGTCGCCGTGGGGATGGTATTTGCCCAGGCAGTCGCCCACGATGCGGGCGCACTTGCGGTGAGGCTTGTCCGGCGTGTTGCCCAGCTCCATCATGGTGTACAGGATGCGGCGCTGCACGGGCTTGAGGCCGTCCTCCACCCGGGGCAGGGCGCGCTCCAGTATAACATGCTCCGCGTAGGGCATCATGCTCATGTGCATGACGTCCTCCAGGGGCATCTGGATGATGTCGGGGGTGACGGGGGGCGGCGTTTGGGTGGTTTTCGGCATAGGTGACAACTCCTTGCTTATTCAAAGGGAAAATTTCAATTTGCCAATCGCAGCGTTTTTTGCGCGTCAATTCACCGGCGTCTGCACATGCTGCTCAAATTCATCCCGCTTGTTGAATTCGGCGTGGCTGATGATGTATTCCCGGCGGGGATCCACCTTGTCGCCCATCAGGATGGTGATGATCTCATCCTCGGCGGCGGCGTCCTCCAGCGTGACGCGCATCAGGCGGCGGTTGGCGGGATCCATGGTGGTTTCCCACAGCTGCTCGGGGTTCATTTCGCCCAGGCCCTTGTAGCGCTGGATGGTGTAATTCTTTTTGCCCTCGGTGAGCTTGCGCAGGGCCTTGTCGTCATAGGCGTATTCCTGCGCGCCGCCGGGGCGCTTGACCAGGTACAGCGGCGGCATGCCGATGTATACGTGGCCCTGGGCGATCAGCTCCCGCATGTAGCGGTAGAAGAAGGTGAGCAGGATGGCGCGGATGTGCGCGCCGTCCTGGTCGGCGTCGCTGAGGATGATGACCTTGTGATATTTCAGGGCGTCGATGTTGAAATCCTCGTCGATGTTGGTGCCCAGGGCGGTGATCAGGCTGCGGAATTCGTCGTTCTGCAGCACCTGGTCCAACCGCTTTTTTTCGGCGTTCAGGGGTTTGCCGCGCAGGGGCAGGATGGCCTGGAAGTGCCGGTCGCGGCCCTGCTTGGCGCTGCCGCCGGCGCTGTCGCCCTCCACGATGAACAGCTCGTTTTCCACGGGCTTGCGGCCCGTGCAGGCGCTCAGCTTGCCCACCAGGGGCGCGGCCTCCAGGCTGTTGCGCTGGCGCGCCACGTCCTTGGCTTTGCGGGCGGCCTCCCGCACCTTGGCGGCCTTGACGGCCTTTTCGATGATTTTTGCGCCCAGCTCGGCGTTTTTTAGGTTTTCCAGGAATACGGTCAGCTGATCGGTGATGATGCTTTCCACCGCGGGCTTCACCTCGCTGTTGCCCAGCTTGCCCTTGGTCTGGCCCTCGAACTGCGGGTTTTTCACCATCACGGTGAGCACCGCCGTCAGCCCCTCCCGGAAGTCCGCCCCCTCCAGGTTGTCGTCCTTCTCCTTCAGCGCGCCGATCTTGCGGGCGTAATCGTTCAGGGCCTTCGTCATGGCGGATTTGAAGCCGATCTCATGGGTGCCGCCCTCGCCGGTGGGAATGTTGTTGACGTAGCTGAACAGGTTTTCGGTATAGCCGTCGGTATACTGCATGGCCACGCTGCACAGAATGTCGTCCTTCTTGCCTTCCAGCAGGATGGTATCGTCGTGCAGGGTGGTTTTATTCTGGTTCAAAAACTTTACATAATCGCTGATGCCGCCCGCGTAGCAGAATTCCATCTGCTTTTTGTCCTCTTCCCGGGCGCGCTCGTCGATAAAGGTGATTTTCAGCCCTTTGTTCAGGTAGGCCAGCTCCCGCAGACGGCGGGACACGGTTTCGCTGTTGAAGCGGTGATCCTCGGTGAAGATGGTGTCGTCGGGCAGAAAGCGTACCAGCGTGCCGCGCTTGCGGGTATTGCCCAGCTTTTGCAGCCCTTCGACGGGCCGTCCGGCGTGCCATTTCTTATCCTTTTCGTCCCAAATGGTTTCAAAGCGCATCTGGTAGTGCGTCCAATCCCGGAAGGAATCGACCACCATCCACTTGCTCAGGGCGTTGACCACCGAGGCGCCCACCCCGTGCAGGCCGCCGGAATAGGCGTAGTTGGCGCTGTCAAATTTGCCGCCCGCGTGCAGGCGGGTGTAGATCAGCTCGATGCCGCTGACGTGCAGCTGGGGATGCTCGTCCACCGGCACGCCGCGTCCGTTATCCCATACGGAGGCGCTGCCGTCCTTGTGCAGCGTTACCTGCACCTCGGTGGCAAAGCCCGCCAGGGCCTCGTCGATGCCGTTGTCCACGATCTCCCACAGCAGGTGATGCAGCCCGCGCACGCTGGTGGTGCCGATGTACATGCCGGGCCGCATGCGCACGGCCTCCAGCCCCTCCAGCACCTGGAGCTTGCCCGCGTTGTAGCTGCTCTCCTGCGATTTGATCTGTGACATGCGTCCATCCCTCCTGTTTGTCTGCATAACAATTTATTATACCATATCTTGCGTTGGAATGTCAAAAACATCCGTTTTTTTGTCTGCGAAGGCGCGGGAATTGTAAATTTCCAGTTTTCGCCAAAACAAGTGATATTATTCCCTCCCGCAAACGCGTCTAATGAGTGTAGGTTCATTTTGATCCGCCCCTCAGGCGCCGGGCACGGCGGAAAGGAAAGGAGCGATGCATGCGGAAAATCGCGTGGATACTGATTATGCTGATACTGGCCGCCCTGACGCCCCTCGCCCGGTCGGAAACCGTAGAAATCGCCGGGCAGACCTATGCCGCCGATCTGCGGCGGATGGATCTGACCCGGGTGCGCGTGGATGACGCCGCGGCTCTGGAGGCGGCGCTGTGCGCCATGCCCCGGCTGGAATGGGTGGATCTGAGCTGCTGCGGCCTGGATAACGAGACCCTGGCCGCCCTGCGGCAGCGCATGGCGCAGCGGGGCGTGCAGGTGGTGTGGACGCTGCGCTTTGGCAAATATACCCTGCGCACCGACGCCACGGCCTTCTCCACCCTGCGCAGCAGCACCGAGCCCGACCGGCTGATCGACCGGCAGGTTTCCGTGCTGCAATATGCCACGGCGCTGCAGGCCCTTGACCTGGGCCATAACTGGATCCTGGATATCAGCTGGGCCCGGCCCCTGGAAAACCTGCGGGTGGTGATCCTCTCCGACAACCGGATCAGCGATCTTTCTCCACTGGACGGCAAGCCGCTGGAATACCTGGAGGCCTTCAACAACCGGGTGTCGGACATCAGCTTTCTGGCGGACTGCGATACGCTGATCGACCTGAATCTGTGCCATAACCGCGTGACCGATCTCAGCGCCCTGGATGAGCTGCCCAACCTGCGGCGGGTATGGATGGGGGATATGCGCGGCCTTGTCCAGCAGGAGATTGACCGCTTCCTGGCCCTGCGCGGGGATGACCTGGAGGCGTACAATTTCTTTACCCTCTATCCCACCCTGTACGGCTGGCGGACGGATGAAAAGGGCGTGAACCATCCCCGCTATGCGATTATCAGAACCATGTTCAGGGAAGGAGTGTATTACAGCTTTGACGCCGCGCAGCGGCCGGAGCAGCCTGCGCAGCCGCGCAAAAGCGACGGCGCGCGCTGACCCTTTCCAGCGGAAAAACGGCCTGTGCAAAAACAAATTTTCAAAAAAGCCGCGAAATTTGCAAATTTCCTCTTGCAATTTTCGCGGCGTTCATATATAATACCACTTGCGCGCTGATGTAGCTCAGTCGGTAGAGCGCATCCTTGGTAAGGATGAGGTCGGCGGTTCAAATCCGCCCATCAGCTCCACAGCAAAGGCCTTGAAAACACTAAGTTTTCAGGGCTTTTTGCTTGCCGTCTTTTGCGGAATACAGAGAGAAAATGGGCTGATACTGATCTCAATTAAGAATTGTGCAAACAGAAGTTGGCAAAGGGAGACGCTGGGCGCTCCGCGCGCCCAGACCTGCGCCAAAGGGATTTCATCCCTTTGGAATCCCGGCGGGCGAACTGGCTTGAAAACAATAACAAACAATTTGCGCCTGAAACTGAAATGTCGCCAAGAGAGCTTTCGGGCATAAGAAAACCGGCGGCAGTCCGGAAAAATGAGTTTACTCATTTTCTCCGGCCTGCCGCCGGTTTTCGCTGTGCGCTT
>Ga0079305_1001756_pt1 | contig 24937 bp, 18 predicted proteins | sample LMS_cellobiose_e_FD_79183 | JGI IMG/M metagenome (GOLD analysis project Ga0079305, IMG submission 79183) | Rumen-fistulated moose microbial communities from Alaska, USA - LMS_cellobiose_enrichment | ecosystem: Host-associated > Mammals > Digestive system > Stomach > Rumen fluid ... | reverse complement strand
TGCCGAGATACGTATAAATAAGCGCGTCGTACGCCGCGGTATGACGGAACACCTTGTAGCAGAGTTTCAGCTTCGTTTCTTTTGTTACGCCGCCGTTTCTGAGCTCGCCAATGACCGTGTCGTAATCGGCGGGATCGACGATGACCGCCACGTCGCCGTAGTTCTTCGCCGCGGCTCTGAGCATTGTCGGACCGCCTATGTCTATGTTTTCTATCGCCTCTTCCAGAGTAGTTCCTTCCTTAAGGATCGTCTTTTTGAAGGGATAGAGGTTGATCGCCACTATATCGATGGTGTTTATCCCGAGATCCTCGAGCGTCTTCATGTGCTCGGGGAAGTCGCGCCTTGCGAGTATGCCTGCGTGGATCGCCGGATGGAGAGTCTTCACTCTTCCGTCGAGACATTCGGGAAATCCCGTTACGTCGGAAATGTTTATGACCTTCACTCCGCTTTCCGCGAGGACCCTCGCGGTCCCTCCGGTGGATATTATCTCGTAACCGAGTTCTTCGAGAGCCTTTGCGAATTCCGGCGCGCCGGTCTTGTCCGTAAGGCTTATTATCGCTCTTTTTTTCATTTTTCCGTTCCTTTCGTGATGCTGTTTTTCATCATTTCGGCGCAGACCTTTTCCGCCGCCGCCGGCAGCAGCTTCCACTCAGCTTCCTCCATGACTCTTCTTTGAAGTATCTCCGGCGTGTCGCCGTCCTTCACCTCGACCGCTTTCTGGAGGATGATCGGGCCGCCGTCCGTGACCTTCGTCACGAAGTGCACCGTCGCTCCGGTGACCTTTACGCCTCTTTCGAGCGCCGCCTCATGGACTTTCAATCCGTAAAATCCCTCTCCGCAAAACGACGGGATGAGGCTGGGATGCACGTTTATTATCCTTCCGGCGTACTTTTCGGTAAAGCGCTCGGAAAGGATGACAAGGAAGCCCGCGAGAACGATAAGGTCTATCTCTTTTTCGTCGAGAACAGCGGAAAGCTTTTCGCAGAATTCCTCTTGCCCGACGTTTTTCGACGGGACCGTCATGCTTTCGATGCCCGCGTTCTCAGCGCGTCTGAGGGCGTACGCGCCCTCGCGGTTCGACACGACGAGAACGATACTGCCGCTGCGGAGCGCGCCGCTTTTTTCGCTGTCGATCAGAGCCTGCAGGTTGGTGCCGGAGCCCGAAACGAGCACGGCGATCCTTTTCGGCACGGTCATGCGTTCATTCATTTCTTTTCGCCTATCTTGCTGTCGAATTTGTTCTTTCTCGGTCCCTCGGGCACCTCGGTGGGATATTCGCCGTCGAAGCAGGCGCTGCAATACGTCATACCGGTCTCGCCGGCGATCATTTTTGCGTGCTCAAGGCTCAAAAAGCCGACGGAGTCGACTCCTATCCTCTCAGCTATCTCCTCGGTGGTGCAGCGGCAGGCGATCAGATTCTCTCTCGAATCTATATCCGTGCCGTAATAGCAGGGATTTATGAATTTGGGCGCGGTGACTCTCATGTGCACCTCGGTGGCGCCCGCCTCTCTGAGAAGCTTTACGATTATCACGCTCGTCGTGCCGCGGACGATGGAATCGTCTATAAGCACCACGCGCTTGCCCTTCACCACGTCGGATATGGGGTTGAGCTTTATTCTGACCTTGTCCTCGCGGGATTTCTGTCCGGGGGAAATGAAGGTCCTGCCGATGTATCTGTTCTTTATAAAGCCGAGTCCGTACGGTATGCCGGATCTTCTCGAATATCCGATGGCGGCGTCTATACCGGAATCCGGAACGCCTATGACGATATCCGCGTCGATCTTATGCTCCTCCGCAAGGAATTCTCCCGCGCGCAGTCTCGCCTCGTGGACCGAGCTTTTGTCGATGACCGAATCGGGACGGGCGAAATATATATATTCGAAAACGCAGAGCGCGCTCTTTACCTTGCCGCAGTGATCCTTTATCGTGCGTATGCCGCTCTTTTCGAAAACGATTATCTCTCCGGGCTCCACGTCTCTTATCATCTTCGCGCCCACGGCGTCGAGAGCGCAGCTTTCGGACGCCACGATGTACGCGCCGTCCTCGGTGACTCCGTAGCAGAGCGGGCGGAAGCCGTGAGGGTCTCTGACGGCGATCAGCTTGGACGGAGACATGATCACGAGGGAATACGCTCCCACGAGTCTGTTCATGGCTCCGGATATCGCTTCCTCTATCGAAGCGCTCTTGATCCTCTCCTTGGTTATGACGTGGGATATGAGCTCCGCGTCTCCGGTGGTGTGGAAGATGGATCCCTCAAGCTCGAATTCCTTTCTGAGCTCAAACGCGTTCACGATGCTTCCGTTATGCGCGAGAGCCATTCTGCCCTTTACGTGGTTGACGACTATGGGCTGGGAATTGAGTCTGTCGCCGGCGCCCGCCGTGCCGTACCTTACGTGTCCGACAGCCATGTTGCCGTATCCGAGGTTCTTTATGACGTCAGGCGTCATAACGTCGCATACGAGCCCGGAATCCTTGAAGGAATTGAACACGCCGTCGTCGTTCACGACGATGCCGCAGCTCTCCTGCCCTCTGTGCTGAAGGGCGAAGAGTCCGTAATAGGTCGTTCCCGCCACGTTCTCGGTCTCATTGGCGAATATGCCGAAAACGCCGCATTCCTCGTGAAGCCCCTTTTCCGTCTCGCCGGCGCAAAGCGCGCAGGAAGAGCAGTTCTTTTCGCAGTTCATCATTTTTTCTTTACGTTCCTTATCCTTATTCTCCGAGAAGTCTCTTGAGGATCTCCTGATACGCGCCTTCCACGTTTCCGAGGTCTCTTCTGAATCTGTCCTTGTCGAGCTTTTCACCGGTGACCGTGTCCCAGAACCTGCAGGTGTCGGGAGATATCTCGTCGGCGAGTATTATCTTTCCGTCGGCGGTCTTGCCGAACTCGAGCTTGAAGTCGATGAGCGTTATGTTCAGATCTTTAAGGTAGTCGCAGAGGATCTTGTTGATCCTGAACGAATAGTCGGCGATGACCGCGAGCTCCTCTTTTGTGGCGAGCCCCATCGCAAGAGCGTGATAATCATTGATCATGGGATCGCCGAGCTCGTCGTTTTTGTAGCTGTATTCGAGAACGGTGGAGCCGAGCTTCGTTCCCTCGGGTATGCCGAGCCTCTTGGAAAGCGATCCGGCGGCTATGTTCCTGACTATCACCTCGAGGGGTATGATCTTCACTCTCCTGACGACGGTCTCTCTCGGAGATATCTCCTCCACGAAATGAGTGGGTATGCCCTCCTTTTCAAGCAGCTTCATCAGATGGTTCGTTACGCGGTTGTTGATAACGCCTTTGCCCGTTATCGTTCCTTTTTTCAGTCCGTTGAACGCCGTGGCGTCATCCTTATAATAAACGATGTAATAGTTTTCATCGTCGGTATTATAGACTTTTTTTGCTTTTCCCTCATAGAGCTGTTCGAGTTTTTTCATTTTATGATCCTTTCTTTTGCCAGGCGGAAATATCCCGCCTGTCTCCGGCGCTCCGGCGTCGGACGCCGTATAAAAAATATATAGACGCCGGTATTTTATGCCGGCGTTTATTTATATTACGTTATTAAAGAGAATCAAGCTCTTCCCTGATCCTTTTGTCCTTTTCCCGGACGCTCTCCTTCATTTCCTCTTTGGACTGCGCGAGAGCGCGCGCAAGGCTCCCGTCCTCAACGGACAGGATCTGGACCGCGAGTATCGCGGCGTTCACGCTTCCGTCCACCGCGACGGTCGCCACGGGGACCCCCTGGGGCATCTGCACCATGGAAAGAAGAGAGTCGAGTCCCAGAAACGCGCTGCCCTTGATCGGCACCGCTATCACGGGCAGGGTCGTATACGCGGCGAGAAAGCCTCCGAGATGCGCCGCCTTGCCCGCCGCCGCGATTATCGCCCCGAAGCCGTTTTCTCTCGCCCGGGACGCGAATTCCTTCGCCTCGTCGGGAGTCCTGTGGGCGGATATGATCCTCCCCTCGAAGGGCACTCCGTATTTTTTCAGCGTTTCAAAGCAGCCCTTCATCACGGGCATATCGCTGTCGCTTCCCATTATCACCGCAATTTTTTTCACTGTGTTCCGCCTTCTTGTCAAAGCCGTCCGTCAGACAGCTCTGAGTTTTTCCTTGTATTTCGCCATGAGCTCTTTTATTCCGGAGGTGTCTATGGGTCCTATGGCTCCGGCGCTGTAGACGCCGTTTTTGTGAACGTAAAACACGTTCCCCTCCGCGGGTATAACGATACCCGTGTAATCGTTCAGCACGAAGTCCCTGCCGCTCTTTCTCGTAAGGGCGATGGCGACCGGACTGCTGAACACAAGTTCGATATGATCCTTGCCGGCAAACTTCGCTTTGGTCTCCGCCGTCGTCTCCTCGGAGAACGTGACGTCTATCTCGTCGTATTCTGACGTCAGCGCGAGCGACGATACGGCGAGAGCCTCTTCGATGATCCCGACGTCCTCGTCGGTAAGATAAACCTCAAGGTCGTCGTAGCGGAAGCATACGCCGTCCGCCATGGAAAGATCGTATTTGCCCGTTTCGGGCTTTTTTTCACATCCCGCGATTCCCGCCGCGGCGCAAAGCATCACGGCGGCGAGGAACAAAGTCAGTATTCTTTTCATCGTCTCATCTCCGTCAGAACCGGATCACTTTGTGATCTTGATATCAGAACCGGATCACTTTGTGATCTTGATATCAGAACCGGATCACTTTGTGATCTTGATATAAGAGATATCGTTTCTCGTGATCTTGTAAGCGCTGCTGTTGGAATATTTAATAAGATTTGATATCACCGTGTCCGCGTTACCGTCGAATACCGGCGAAGGCAGGTAGGAAAGAGCCTTTCCGGAATCGTTGAGCAGCGGGAATATCTCCATGCCGCCCTTCATCGTAACGGTTTCGTTTACCGTATAAGAAAGCCTGATGAGGAAGCTTTCGTTTGAAGCCTTGTCGGTGTCGATCTTCGCCGCGCAGCTTAAATCGCCCGGGCTGTATATGACAGCGCAGCCCTTGTATTTTTCAAGAGCCTGCATGACGTGCGGATGGGTGCCTATGACGAGGTTGGCTCCGTTATCTATCGCTCTTCTCGCCGTTCTCGCCTGGAATCCCGCGATGGAGGTGGAGTAGTCCACGCTCTCGCCGTCGTTGTTGTTGCCCCAGTTGAAGCAGCATATGACGAACGCCGCGCCGTTTGATTTCGCGGTCGCGATATCCGCCTTCGGCTTGTCCTGGAACACGGTGCCGGTCGCCTTGAGAAGATTGTACGAAATGATCGCGACCTTCACTCCGTCGGCGTCATAGTAGCAAATGTTGGAAAGCTCGGACGCGTTCTTTATACCCGCGTTGTCGAGGACCGTTATCGTCTCGTTCACGCCCTCGGTACCGTAGTCATTGATATGCTCGGTCGTTATCGTTACAGCTTCAACGGAGCCTCTCGAAAGCATCTTTACGTAATCCGGGATACCCTTGACGGAAAAGATGCCGTCGCTGAGGTTGATGGAATTCGTAAGGGGATTTTCGAGGCTGAGTATCGAAAGCCGGTCGTTTGCGAAGCACGGGAGGAGCCTGTAAAGCGGATACTTGTAATCTCCGCCGAAGTTCGATTCGAGCTCGCCTGCAAAGCCGAGTCCGTCGCCGGTGCTGATGGCGTCTCCGAGGAAGAGGTTACCGCCCACGGTGATGACGAGATTGGCGTCCCTGACGGTCTTCTGATGCTGATTGTAAACGGAAAGCATCGCAAGCACCACGTCGCCGTTCACGCTCGTGTCGAATTCCGGATAAACAAGGCGGACTTCGCCTTCTCCGAGTTCTTTCGCTTTTTCCTCATTCGCCGCCTGCGCGGGATAGAGCTGATCGAGTTTTTTCAGAAGGTCGGAAACTCTCGTCGAAAAGGAAGCCATATCGGAAAACGGGTTCTGCGCCACGGCTTCGAACGTGTCCGCGAGGTTGGAATAATAAAGCGAAGCGGAAATGTTGGAAGATTTCTGCGACAGGAACGATGAAGCCTCTCTCAGCGACGCAACGACGCTTGTTATCGCGCTTTTGTATTCCGCGCCGTCAAACGCGAGAGCCTCTATCAGCTTTTCCGCGTCCGCGCCCGCCTTGGATGCGTCCTCGAGGGTGTACGGATCGTTGCTCACGGGAGGCTGCGCCGTCGTCTTCGGCGGTTCGGTCTTGTGTCCCGTATCGGGAAGACCGGTCTCATCCGTGCCGGCGGTGACGCTTCCGGTGTTTGTTTTGATCTCCGTGCGCGAGGGGTCGACGGCGCTGAGCATCAGCCACATGGATACGCCGAAAGCCGCCAGACATAAAACGAAACTAACTATCTTTGCTCTCAAAACAAACACACCTTCCATAACAAAATACTTTCACGTGAAAAGACCTGTGTATATTTTATCACACGCGCCGTTTTCTGTGAAGAGGTTTTCGGGAAATAATTTTTAATTTTTTGTTTCCGCGCACCGCCCTCAAAAGCCGCCGTCATTTCTCCGTGACGTCGCTTATCATGCTCCTGACGGCGTATCCCGCCATCATAAGCCCGGCGCAGGACGGCACGAAGGACACGCTTCCGATCGTGCGCGCTCCGGACGAAGGTTCGGCGCGTTTTACCGGCTCCGTGGAATAAACGACCGGAACGTCCTTTATCCCTTCTTTCCGGAGGGCGACCCGCACCGCCTTGGCAAGAGGACAGACCTGCGTTTTTTCAATATCGTCTATCCTGAAAAGAGACGGGTCGAGCTTGTTGCCGGCGCCCATGGAACAGATTATCCTCTTTCCCGCCGCCTTCGCGTTTTTGATCAGCAGGAGCTTTGATCCGAGTGAATCTATGCAGTCAAGGATGAAATCCGCGTCCGAAAAGTCGAAATCCTTCGCCGTGCTTTCGTCGTAGAATACGCTTCTGCCCTCGAATTTTCCGGCGGGATTTATGTCTTTCGCGCGCATGACGCAAACGTCCGTCTTAAACATTCCGACGGTGGAAGACAGCGCGAAAAGCTGCCTGTTCAGATTGCTCGGCACCACCCTGTCGGCGTCCGTGAAAACGACGCTGCCCACTCCGGCGCGCACGATCGCCTCGGCGGCGAAGGAACCGACGCCGCCTATCCCGAAAATATATACCTTTTTACGCGCAAGCTCCTCCTGGGCTTTCTTTCCCCAGATAAGCTCGCTTCTCGAAAAAGCCTCCGAAAGCTCCGTATCCGCCACGGCGTCATACCCTCCTGAATTTCTTTGCTATCCTCTTGTCGTAAACGTCGTACAGGACGGCTATCACGCATCCCTGGATTATGACGACGATCACCTCTTCTATGACTCTCGGAACGAGGAGCACCGTGAACGCTCTTCCGTTCCACGCCTCGATATACTTCATCAGTATCACGGTGTTGACCGTCGTGACGAAAAGCCCGGAGGTCAGAGTCGATGTGAGTATTTTCAGAAGCGCGGCGCCTCCCTTTATCTTTTTGGAAAGGAAGAACTCCGCGATCAACGCCGCGGCGCCGATAAGCCCGAAGAGCTCGCATCCCAAGGAAAGGAAAGCGGCGTTCTTGGCGAAATTCTTTTTGAACGCCTTATCGGATGAATATTTCGTAAGCTCGAGAGCCGCCGACGTGAATACGGAAAGCTCTCCGCCTTCCCTTTTCGCGGTGAGCGTTTCCCGTTCGGACACGTTTTCCTCGGTCGGGAAAAATCCGTTCACCGCTCCGTCCGTGTTCACAAGTACGTGAGTCGTCACGCCGTATACCGCAAAAGCCGCGAAGAGAGCCGCGAGGACGACGCGCATGTTTTTTTCCGATCTTTCCCTGACGAGCTTCCATATAACGCCCTTGATGAATCCACCGCAAAACGCCGTCACCGTCAGCCAAGGTATGTACGCTCCGGAAGGAGCGATGACCGCGCCGAGAAAATCGCTCATGGCGCTTACGGCTCCGCCGTAAACGGGTCCGAAAAGTATGGCGGGAAAAGCGGTGAATATACCGGCAAAGCCCACCTTTATCCCGTTCGCCCCGAGGACCGGGATGTAAAACGACGTCATGAGTTTTACGGCGAGAGCGAGCGCCAAAAATACCGCCGATACGGCTATGTTCCGTATCATTATGCCGGAGCGCCTGATATTCTTGCCGTCGACGCTCATTTTTTCGTTACTGTCGTTGTTTTTCGCATTCATAAAAAAAGACCTCCTCATGCGAAAAATGCTTGCCGCACAAGGAGCGATCCGAAAAATGAGGATTTGATTTTGCTTCCATGCAGCAGCGGGATGCAAAACATATACCGACGGACCGTTTCGGTCCATTCGTCCGGAGGACAACTCCCCGTCCCTCCGGCACTCACGGCGCGTGCGCCGTGCGGTCATGAGACCTCGCATATGTGTCTACTCTGCTGTGTCTATTATAATACGGTTTTGTCAAAAGGTCAATACGGTTTTGTCATATCGCGCCGGATGTACGAAAAGGTCATAAAAAAAGAAAGAAACTGCACGTTTTGTAATAACGCGCCGCGCAGGCAGCGCTTAAAATGAAAAATGAAAGCAGACTGAAAAACGATATCAGTCTGCTTTTCATATTCGGATCAGCTTTTGATTTTCTTTATTACAACCGCGCCCGCGAGTGATACAACCGCGATGACCGCGAAAACGATCACGGGATCGCCGGTCTTGACGGAGGTTCCGCCGCCCTGGGTATTGTCGCCGCCCTGGGTGTTGTCGCCCTGCTGGGTATTGTCGCCCTGCTGGGTATTGTCGCCCTGCTGGGTATTGTCGCCCTGCTGGGTATTGTCGCCCTGCTGAGTATTGTCGCCCTGCTGGGTATTGTCACCCTGCTGGGTATCTTCCTTGGGGAAAGCCGTATAGTCGGCAACGAACTCGAAGTTATCGAGAGCGAATTCCTTGTTAAGCGTCGGGTTGTCGTCGCGCGTGTAGCTGAAGAAGAAGTAAACTCCGGATATATCTTTGGGATCACAGGGAGTAAGCGCCTCGAGATTGCCGGGGTTGGCGTTGGCGCGGATCGTGAAATACTCGAGCGGGAAAGCGTAAAAGCCCTTCTTTCCCTTTACGGGAGTCGCCTGCGCGTCGCCGAAGCAGTTATCGTCGCCGAGCTTGTATTCCGTCCAGTTCTCTCCGTCTTCCGAGAACCAGAAGGGCGATATCATGCTCTTGTCGGTGTCGTCGCATTCGTCGGGGCAGAAGATGCTCCCGTTCGAGCTGATGGTACCGAAGATCGCCTTGCGGAACTCAACTTCCGTGAAATCCGCCCATACTCTCAAATACTTTGCTCCGTCGTACGACGTCGCTATTCCGTTTTCCTCGGTGGCGTAAAGATAGAACGCCACGTTCTTTGTTCCCTCTGAGCTCATGATCAAAGCCTTTGATCCGCCGTAGCCCGCGCCGTCGCGGATCTCGAACTTGTATCCGTATTCCGGCTCGCCGAGGCTGTTCCACAGTCCCACGTGATAATCACCGGCTTTTCCTTCTCCGTAGATGATGTCGTCTCCGGCTTTGAACTGCTTGTAGCCGTCCACGTCCGTGAACATCGTCGCCGTTTCCGCGGATGCGCCGATAACGCCCAGACACGTTATCATAAGCGCCGCGATGATCGCGGATATAATTCTCTTCATAATTTTTTCCTCCGTTATGATTCGATTGAAAAAAACGGGCTGATTTACCGCCCCTGTCTTACGGAATATATGATATCACGCCGGATTTTTTTGTCAATAAAACAAAGCGCCCAAGACTATTTTTGTCCTAAGCGCCGCAAAAAATCGGGCGGAGCAGCCGCTCCGCCCGATCCTTGATCATTGAATGATATTCAGATCAGTTTCTGACCTTCTTGATTACAACGATACCGGCGAGAGAGATGACCGCGATGATCGCAAATACGAGCATGGGATCGCCGGTCTTGACGGAAGTTCCGCCGCCCTGGGTATTGTCGCCGCCCTGGGTGTTGTCGCCGCCCTGGGTGTTGTCGCCGCCCTGGGTGTTGTCGCCGCCCTGGGTGTTGTCGCCGCTCTGAGTGTCGTCACCGAGCTTTTCTTCCTGATCGTCGTTGCCGACGTTGATGAAGTTGCAGCCGTAGGTGTACTGGGAAAGGAATCCCTTGTCGCTCACGGAGCGGAGTTCCTCGGTGGAGAAGTTGTTCTGCCAGATCACTTTGTCGTTTTCGGTGACCTTGAAGTTATCAAAGATACCTACGCCGTCGTGTGCAGATCCGGAAACGTCGCCGATGAATCCGATGAGATCCTTAATGACGCCGTTGGGGGAAGTGAACTCGGTCTTGTCGCCTATCGCCGCCTGAACGTCGCCGAACTTGACGGAATAGTTGTCGCCGTTAAATTCGATAACGACGGTGTACCACTTGCCCGCTTCGAGCTTTATGTTGTCGTAAGCCACAGTACCCTGTGCAAGGTCGGTTATGGTGAACTTGTTCATCTGAAGTCTCGGACCGACGTAAGCGTTCGTTCCGTTGTAAGCCTGATATACGTAGAAGCCGTTTCCGCCCGCGCCCGCGGCGCCCGCCTCGGGAACGTAGGAAGGAGTCATGAAATCATAGCTGAGAGTCCACTTGTCGCCGGAAGCCGGAGTGGAAATGTTGATCCTTGCGTGGCCGTTCTGGCTTTCCTTGTCAACGTATTTGATCACGGTCTTGTGATCGTCGCCGAGATCGACAAAGCCGGTGCTCGGAGCGATGTTGTGCCAAAGCTGTACCTTGGCTCTTGCTTCGTCGGAATCGAAGTCGGAAGTGTAAAGGACTTTGCTTCCTTCTTTGACGACAAAGTTGTCCCACATACCGATACCGTCGTAGTTGCCGGTGCCGTATACGTCAGCGCCGTTTCCGGAAGAATCGGAAGAGCTGCCGTTGGAAAGGTCTCCGCAGTATCCGAGATACTTGGAGAGAGTCTTGTTTGTCGCGGAAACGGAAGCGTTGCCGCCGAACGTTACCGCAGTACCGTCAACGGTGACGGATACCTTCGCGTCATCCGAATAGGTGAGCACGACGGTGTGCCATGCGTCCGCGGAAATTTCCGAATCAGCTTCGGGCTTTCCTTCCGCGACGAGGTTCCAATAAAGCTTGTTGCCGGTAAGGCAGAGCTGACCGCCCTCGTAAGCAGATCCGTCAAAAGACGAAAATACCACGAAATCCTTTGCGGCAGCCTTGGAAGAATACTGGAAATCAAACTGGATCGAATGATCCCATGCGCTCGGAGCTTCATCCATGGTTATGCGGAAAAATCCGCTCTTCCTTGCATAGGTGCCGAGCAGAAGCGCCGTTCCGCTGCCGTCAGCCACCGCGCTTACAGCCACGGTCGCCACAAAAGCGAGAACGAGCAAAACCGAGATAATTTTCTTCATCTCAAAATCCTCCTGTGTTTTTTCGTGTTGTCTACGCAACACACGCTTTTATCATACCATCCGCGGACGGAAAAGTCAATATTTACGGAGGATTTTCTTAATAATTATTTCCTTTCCCCGTAACATTACGAAAAAAAACGTAACATTGCGAAAAAAGAGCCTGAAAGGTGCGAAAACGCGGCTCAGAGAAAGCGCGGCTCAGAGTATGATGTTGTTGTTCTTGTTTATCCCGTGGATGAATCCGTCGGCGTTCGCGCTGCACACGTCCGCGCCTATGACTCTGTCGCCGGAAATCAGAAGCTCCGCGTACACCGTGCCCTTGTATTCGTGGTTTTTCACGATATACGTATACCTTCGAACCGTCTTGCCGCGATATCCGGAAAGATCGAAGCCGTCGCCCTTCAAAAGCTCGTTGTACTTCGTATATACGGCGTCGAAGGTCTTCGGTATCACCACCTCGGCTATCTCGAAGGGCTCGTCCTCCACGTCCCAGCCGTAGGAGATAAGGAGCGCCTTTCTGTCCGCCGCCGTCTTTATGCCGGAAAGCTCCTTTGCCGTCTTGACCGCCACGCGCGGTATGCTCCCCTCAGGATAATAATATGAAGCGTCCGAGCTTTCTCCGCCGAAGAAGACCGCCGCCGCGACCGCGGCGGCGATGACGACGGCGAGCGCCGCGGCCGCGGCCTTTACGAGCGAGCCCTTTACCGAATATATGAACATGATATCGTTTCCTTTCTTTTTTTCAAAGATTATGCCGCGATCGGTGCGATTATTCCCGGAAAAGAAAACGGAGCGCGGGAATTTCGCCGAAAAAGTCCGCGGACGGGCGGAAGCGGCGCAAAGTTTTTCCGAAACGCTTGTAAAGCGCCTCTTTTTGTGATAGAATTACGCTGAATCGGTATAACCCGGAGGCGGCGGGGCTGTGAGCCGCGCGGCGCGTTCCGGATCTTTCCGTTTATCGTCACAGGGATACGTAAACCCATTATTTCCGAAAGGACGACCGCGCAGGCGCGGTCAAGCATCATGAACGACCACCTCAAAGGCGCCGTATGGATATGGCGAAGCGAAGCTCTCGGCGCGAACGCATACGCGGATTTCGCCGGACGCTTTTTTGCCTCGGACGCTTCTTCCGAAGCGAAATATTTCGTTTACATAAGCGCCGATTCGAATTTTTCAATATATATAAACGGGCATTTCGCCGACTGCGGACAGTTTCCCGACTATCCGGAATACAAGATCTGTGAAAAGATCGACGTCACGCGTCTCGTACTTTCCGGAGACAACTCATTCATAATAGGCGCCCATTCGATGAACGCCGACTGTTCCGTATACAGGAAGGGCAGGCCCGGCGTCATATTCACCGTCGTCTGCGAAAACGCAGGAAGCGAGACCGTTCTTTACGCCTCGGGGAAGGACACCTTTTCCCGCGTAAGTCCCTATTACGCCTCCGCGGGCGTTCCGAACATTTCAAATCAGATGCTCTTCTCGTTCGCGTACGACGCGGCTCCCGGAAGCGAAAAGGAAGCTTTCGATCCTCATTCCGATCCGGTCGACGGAATGCCGGAAAAGCTGTATCCGCGTCCCGTGAAAAGGATGACGGTCCAGCCTCCCGTGATAACGCTTCTGACAGCCTGCGGATCGTACGTTTCCGACACAGAAGGCACCGCCGCGGAACGGATGCAGAATTCGCTCATGCGCTGCCGCGCTCTGCCGCGGCAGAGAAGGTTCCCGCACTCGGAAGGAGTATCTCTTTCAGCCGGAAACGACGACGGAGTTTACGCCGTTTTCGATCTCGGCAAGGAAAGCGTGGGATATCTCGATCTCGATCTCGACGTTCCCGAAGAATGCGAGGTGCTCATAGGCTGGGGCGAGCATCTTGACGACCTGCGCGTCAGGACAAGCGTGGGAGGAAGGAATTTCGCCGGATCGTATAAAGCCGCGGCCGGCAGGAACGCGTTTTTCATGCCGTTTCGCCGCGTGGGACTCAGATACCTTCAGATATTCGTTCACGCAAAGACCGCGCTCTTCAGATACGCCGGGATACGCCCGGCGGTCTATCCCCTCTCGCACACGCCGTTTTTCAGATGCTCCGACGCTCTTCACAACAAAATATACGAAACGTGCCTTAAAACGCTCGAATGCTGTATGCACGACCATTACGAGGACTGCCCGTGGCGCGAGCAGGCTCTTTATACGATGGATTCGCGCAATCAGATGCTTTGCGGATACTACGCTTTCGGCGAATACGACTTCCCGAAAGCTTCCCTCAGGCTGATGGCTCTCTCGCTGAGAGACGACGGTATGCTCGAGCTCTGCTCTCCCGGCAGAGTACCGATCACGATCCCGTCGTTCTCCGCTATGTTCAACGTGTCCGCGTACGAATACCTGATCCATTCCGGAGACACGGGATTCATAAAGGAAATACTCCCCTGCTGCGCCGCCATTGCCGACGGGTTCATTTCAAGGATCGACGAAAACGGGCTTCTCGGCGCGTTTTCCGACAAGCGTTACTGGAACTTTTACGAGTGGTCTCCCGGACTTTCCGGCGACGCTCTCGTCCCCTCGGAGGGATGCCCCACGTACGACGCGCCGCTTTGCGCCTTCGTATCCATGTCTCTCGGCTGTCTCTCCGATATATACGCCATTCTCGGCGACGCGGAAAAGAAGGAATACTACGCCGCCGCGAAGACGGCTCTCAACGAAAAGATAAACGAAGCCTTCTGGTGCGAGCAGGAGGGCGCTTACTGCTCGTACGTCCTTCGCCCGAGCGGGAAAAAGGTGCACTTTGCCGAGCTTACGAACGCTCTCGCCGTTTACTGCGGCGCCGCGGGCGAGCCTCGGCTCTCGCGCGTGCTCCGCTTGCTCGCCTCCGGCGACGGATCTCTTTCGCCCATAACGCTCAGCCACAGCATTTTCAAATACGACGCTCTGATGACAAAGCCCATGCTCTACGCAAAGACGGTCTTCGAAAGTGTGGAATCGATCTGGGGCGGTATGCTTTACAAGGGAGCGACGACGTTTTTCGAGGTGGAGGCGGGCGCGGACGCCTTCGGATACGCCGGAAGCCTCTGCCACGGATGGTCCGCGGTACCCGCGTATCTGTACTTCAGATACATCCTCGGCGCGTCTCCGGATCCTTCCGGCAGCACGGAATACACGTTCTCGCCGGTGGGCGCAGGCTTCCGTGACGTCTCCGGAAAACTGCTTCTCCCCGACGGGACCGAAAAACAGATCTGAACGCCCGCGAAAAGCGCGGACGAAAATGAAAATATAATATTATATAATATATAACGATCGGGATTTCCCGAAAAAGGAGACACCATGTTTTCAAAAAATATCTGGAGGCATCTCGGCGAGGAATTCACAAACGACATTCCGAGGCTGACGGCGATAATCGTCAAGGAATCCGAGGGAACGAACTCCTTCGCTTATCCCACGGGAGGAAGCTCCACGGGGTATAATTTCGATTTTTCGATAAAGACCGGATACGATCAGGCTCCGAAATTCACGTTCGAATTCGCCTGCTTCGAGAATCCGAACATAGCGCGCGTTCTCGGACCGAACAGGATCATTTACAAAAAACGCACGTTCTACCCGTCGCTTATCAAGACGGATTTCAGATACATGAACATCGCCTTCGCGGGGACCGAAAGATTCGGCAGCATATACGAAAATTCCCTCTCCTGGGAATTCGATATGCATTACGTCACGGAGCGCATGAATTTCACCAAGGCGATATATTCGATCATATCCTCCGACGAGCTCTTTTCGGCAAAGTACGGAAAGGGATCCCGCTCGGCGGGAGCGCCGGAGGGAAGGTCGTCGCTGATACTCTCCTTTGACGGTCTGACGTACCACGCGGCGTCGAACAAATCTTTTGAGATCGGTCTTTATCCCGATATCTACGCCGCCAAGGACGCCATGAGGAAAAACGAGCTTTCCGTCGCCGAAAAGGGACACATACTCGTGATAAAGCAGATGTTCGACATCCGCTGGCAGGGCGCTGAAAAGGTGACCTTCGGCCTCAGCTCGAAAAGCGAAGCCATGGCGAGAAAAGCGACGAACACCGAAGGCTTTGAAAAGAAAGTCGCCGCAAGGTGGAACAGATGGCTGCGCACGCTTCCCGTCGTGGGACGTTACGACGGCAGGAAGTTCTCGGACGATCTTTTGAAGCTCTACTACAAGTGCTGGGCGACGATAAAGTACAACTATTACGATCATCCGCAGTGGGGTCATTCCATAACCGAGGCTCTGCCCGTATACAAAGGCATATGGCAGTGGGCTATCCCCTCGGTGGAATGGCATTCCGATCAGAACACCGAGTATCCCTCCCTCTGGATAAAAAAAGCGATGGATATGATGATCGACTCCCAGCGAAGCGACGGATACATCACCCACGCGATAACCATCGACGAAAAGGTGCCGGGAAGCGGCTGGGGTAGATCGAACACGATCCAGACTCCCCACTACGCGTGGACGGCGCTGAGATATTACCACACCACTCTCGACAAGGCGTCTCTTGAAAGATGGTACGCGCCTCTGCGCAAATATTACGACTACATCACCCTCTCCCGCGATACGAATCTGAGGAACATACATCTCTGGGGCATCTTCTCATCATACGACACGGGGCTCGACACGACGTGCGCCTTCCAGAAGGTGACCTACGGCATAGACGGCGTAAAAGAAAAATACTGCTATCCCGCCATCTTCGCCGCGGAGAGATACCGCTACGAGCTCGCTCTCGCCGAGATCAGCGATATCCTCGGACTTTCCGACGGAGACTTCTTCCGCGAAGAAGCGAAAAAGACGCAGAAGGCGGCGAACGATATCCTCTGGGATGCTGAGAAAAAGTGGTACGGCGTGCTCCATGAGGACGGTACTCTCGACACGAGAGTCGGAGTCGACGGGCTGTTCGTGTTCGTATACGGTCTCGCCGATAAAAGAAGGATAAATTCGATGAAGCCTCAGTTCGAGCGCCTCATCGGTCCCTTCGGTATTCGCACCGTCGCCGAGGGCGAGGAGGGCTTTTGCGAGGACGTTTACTGGAGAGGTCCCTGCTGGCCGAAGACCTGCTCTCTCGGCATGTATATCTGCAGCAAATATTATCCCGATCTCAAGGATAAAGCCATGACCGCCATCGTGAACATGGTCAAGGGGTATCCGAACGTCTGGGAATGCTACAACGTGCGCACCGGCGAGATCGCCCACAGCGATCACGGCTTTTACGCCACGCCGAACGTATCCTCCAACGTGGGCGCGGGAGACCTTATCGGAACGATCTACGAATACATGGGCGTGCCGATGTACGACACGAAGCCCGCTCTTCCGCTTACCGAGATAAGCGGCTACCACGTCGGCGGTATGCGCGTGTCCGTGACGGAAGAAAACGGAAAATACGCCGTCACAGCCGAAAAAGCGGAAGCTTCCTCTTCCGTCGTCGACTTTATAGGAAAGGACGGCAAACGCTTCGGCGTTACCGTCGAGGCGGCAAAAAAGGCCGTGATAGGATAAACGCATAAAAGCGCGAAAATAACTTCATAAGCAGGAGAGCATCATGGAAAGCACAACCGAAAAACGTACCGCGGGCAACGGCAAAAGGGACAAGCTCAGCTTCATCTGGTACAACGACGACGCCATTTTCAAATACACGGACGAGGACTTCGACGCGCTCGCAAAGTCTTACGCCGACGCCGGGATAACCGTCGTAATGACGTTCAGCTGCACTCATTTCAGATACACCTTCTTTGACTACTGGGACGTGATACTGAAATGCCTTTCGCGCCTCGTCGCCGCCTGCCATAAATACGGCATAAAGGTCGTCGAGCATTCGAGCGCGTCCCTGACGAGCAACCCTCAAAGCGAAAAAGAGCGAGAGGCTTTCTCAGCGTCGCTGAAAAGCGGCTCCTGCGGCGACTGCTGGAAGGGCGTCTATGAAGCGGCTTTCGACGATAACAAGATCCTCAACACCGGCATGCCGATCTCGTCGTTCAGGCAGATCGACGGCAGGACCGGAAAGTGGACGATCTCGAATTATCACGGCTACAGCTTCTGCTACAACAACCCTTATTTCAGAGAAAGCTACTTCAAATATCTTGAAGAAGTATACAAAACGGGCGTCGACGGCATAATGTGCGACGATCTGCAGTACTGGGCGGGCGGAAACTCGTGCGCCTGCGAGCACTGCCGCAGACTCTTCAAAGAAGAAACGGGCTTCGATCTTCCCGATCCCGGGCACTGGAGCGAGTTTTTCAACAACTTCGACGATCCCCGGTACGTCGCGTGGAAGCAGTTCAAGACAAGATCGACGGAGCGGTTCCAGAGAGACGTGAACCGTCACTTCACCTCGCTCGGGTATAAGCTTCTCAGACCGAACTACATATCCGACTGCCTCACCTCGAACTGGTCGTGCTATCCGTTCGAGTCGTGCCGCGATCTGTGGGATTTCGTGTTCCAGGAAAACTGCAACGCGCTGGTGATCGCCGTCTCTTTCTACGGGTTCGCCATGGAGGCGATACAGCGCTACGCGATGACGGCACGCGACGGAAAGATATCCTATTCCCTGTTCTATCCGGACAGACCCGACAGCTATTACCTCTCGTGGGCTCTCGCGAGCGCGTGGGGTCAGGATCTTATCGCCACCTCGCACGACACCGAAACGGTCGGCTGGGAGACGCCTTACCGCGCGTTCGACGATCTTCACTTCGATCTGCGCGAAAATCCCGTAAAAGTCCCCGACTTCACCTTCTATCACTCGCTCAAAACGAGGGACTGCACTGATTCCGGAGCGCGCATGGGCGCGTTCTACGCCTCGATGCAGCAGGCTTATATCGCCGGCTTCGGCATAGATCTCGTTTTCGACGACGATCCGTATGAGATCATAGCGGACAAAAAGCGCCTCGTGCTCGCGTACGTCGCGATGGTATCGGACGACGAACTCGAAAAGCTCCGCAGATACGTCGAAAACGGCGGCGAGCTCATAATACTCGGAGAATTCGCCTCGGTAAAGGACGACGGCTCAAAGAGAGATTTTGCCGAGGTGTTCAAAGCGTTCGGATCCTCATTCGGGCGCGTCACGTATCTTCCCGACCGTAAAAACCTTGCCGGTCTTTTCTGCCTGGCTCTGAACCGCGGCGCGACTCCGCCGGACGTCGGAAGCTATCCGTTCTCCCGCGAAGAGGTCAGGAAAGCCGGAAGGCTGTTCGAAGAACTTTGCAAAGAGAAAAACGCTTACGCCGACGCTGAAGATAAAGATCTCGTCCTCGGATTTTTCAGGATAAAGGACGGATACGCTCTCAATATAGTCAACGTGACCGGACTCATCCCCGAACAGGGCGGCGCGTTCTCGCACGAGACTCCCTGCGGGAATTTCGTGAAAGGCGCCGAAAAGCTCCCCGCTTTCTCCGTATACGCGAAATGCGAAAGCGCAAAATCCGTCCGTCTGTATTCTCCCGAGATCGCCGACGAAGGGATCGAAGTCCCCTTCACGATCGAAAACGGGTACGTTAAAGCCGACATCCCCGCCGGCGTGTTCGCCGGATACGCGGTGCTGAAAATATCCTGACGCTTTAAGGCGCTTCAAGGAAAAGAAAAGGAGAAAACATGGACGAAAACGCAAAAGCCCCCGCCGCAGCAAAAGACAAGCTCAGCTTCATATGGTACAATGACGACGCGATATTCAGATACACCGACGAGGACTTCGACGCTCTCGCAAAGTCTTACGCCGATTCGGGCATCACCGTCGTCATGACGTTCAGCTGCACTCATTTCAGATACAGCTTTTTCGATCACTGGGACGTGATCCTGAAATGCCTCTCGCGGCTTTGTACTGCCTGCCACAAGTATGGCATAAAAGTAGTCGAGCACGCGAGCAGCCACCTGACGTTCAATCCTCAGAACGAAGCGGACGTGGAATACATACACGCGTCTTTGAAGACGAGAAAATCCGCCCTTTCCTCGTGGCCGGGACTTCTCGAAGCGGCGTACGACGACAACAAGCTTTTCAACACGTCCCATCCCGTTTCCTCGTTCCGTCAGATAGACGGCAGGACCGGGAAGTGGACGATATCGAATTATCACGGCTACTGCTTCTGCTTCAACAATCCGTATTACCGCGAAAGCTATTTCAAATATCTTGAGGAAGTCTACAAGACCGGTATAGACGGGATAATGTGCGACGACGTGCAGTATTTCGCCGCCGGTAACTCCTGCGCCTGCGAGCACTGCCGCAAGCTCTTCAAGGAAGAAACGGGATACGATCTGCCTTATCCGGACGGCTGGAAGGATTTCTTCGAGAATTTCGACGATCCCCGCTACGTCGCGTGGAAGGCGTTCAAGGTCAGATCCACGGAAAGATTCCAGAGAGACGTCAACGCGCACTTCACGTCCCTCGGATATAAGATGCTCCGCCCGAACTACATATCCGGATGCCTCGTGACGAACTGGTCCTGCTATCCGTTCGAATCATGCCGCGATCTGTGGGATTTCGTGTTCCAGGAGAACTGCTTCTCGAACGTCATCAGATGCTCGTTCTACGATTTCGCCATGGAGGCGATCCAGCGGTACGCCATGACGGCGAGGGACGGCAAAACGTCATATTCGCTCTTCTACCCCGACAGGCGCGACACGTATTACCTCTCCTGGGCTCTTGCGAGCGCATGGGGTCAGGGACTCATCGCCACCGCCGAGGGAGATCACAGCGTCGAGTGGGAAGCTCCCTTCCGCGCCTTTGACGACAGACACGCGGATCTGCGCGACTGCCCGGCGAAGATACCCGATTTCACGTTTTATCATTCTCTCAAAACGAGAGACCGCACCGCTGCGTCCGAACGTATGCGCGTATTCTACACCGCCATGCAGCAGGCGTATATCGCGGGCTTCGGCATCGACCTCGTGTTCGACGACGATCCGTACGAATTGATAAAGGATAAAGAGCGCCTCGTTCTCGCGGGCGTGGCGATGGTATCGGACGGCGAGCTCGAAAAGCTCCGCAGATACGTCGAGGGCGGCGGACAGCTCATACTGATCGGAGAATTCGCGTCTCTCCGCGAAGACGGCTCGAAGAGAGGCTTTTCGGAGGTCACGGAAAAGTTCGGCGATCTGTTCTCACGCGTAACGTATCTTCCCGACAGAAAAGATCTTTCGGCTCTTTACGGCTGCTCGATCAACCGCGTCATGACGCCTCACAACAAAGGAAAATATCCGTACTCCACGCCCGCCGCAAAAAACGCCGGAAAGCTCTTCGGCGAGCTTTGCCGCAGGAAGAACGCCTATACCACCCTTGAAGACATGGATATCTTAACCGGCTTCTTCAAGGTGAAAAACGGATACGCCGTAAACTTAGTGAACGTCACCGGGCTCATCCCCGAGCAGGGCGGCGAGTACTCCCACGACGATATATGCGAAAGCTTTACGGAAAACGCGAAGAAGCTCCCCGCTTTCTCGGTATTCGCAAAGTGCCCCGGCGCGTCAAGTGTGACGCTTTATTCCCCGGAAATGCCCGAAGAAGGAAAAGACCTTCCCTTCACGCTTGAAGACGGATACGTCAGGGCGGATATCCCGGAGGGCGCGTTTTCCGGATACGCGGTGATAAAGATAGAATAACGGAAAGGAAGAAACCAAGGACAAAACGACAATGAGCGAAGAAAGAAAATACGGCTCGTATACTACCGAGGGCGTGAACGAAAAAAGCGCGAACATCGACAAAATGACCTCGCGCGAGATCGTGACTCTGATAAATTCCGAGGACAAGACCGTGGCTTTCGCCGTTGAAAAAGAGCTCGACAATATCGCGCTCGCCGTCGACCTGATCGTCGAAAGGATGAAAAACGGCGGCAGGCTGATATATATCGGCGCCGGAACGTCCGGCAGGCTCGGGCTTCTCGACGCCGCCGAATGTCCGCCTACGTACGGCGTGTCGGAGGACACGGTAAAGGGCATAATCGCCGGCGGAAAAGAACGTATGCTGTCCGCGGGCGAAGCCGCCGAGGACGACGAAAACGCCGCCGTGCGCGATCTTGACGAAAACGGCTTTGATAAAAAGGACGTGCTCATGGGCATATCGGCAAGCGGCAGCGCCGATTACGTTCTCTCCGCGCTGAGATACGCGAAAAGCATCGGCGCGGGCACGGTCGCCCTCTCGTGCCGGAGCGGCTCTCCAGCGGGAGAGATCGCGGACGTTTCCATATCTCCCGTGGTAGGGCCCGAGGTCATACAGGGATCGACGAGGATGAAGGCGGGCACGGCGCAGAAAATGGTGCTCACCATGATATCCACCGCCGTCATGGTACGCATGGGAAGAGTGATCGGCAACCGCATGGCGTATATGCGCCCGTCAAACAAAAAGCTGTTCGACAGAGCCGTGCGCATCATCTCGGCTGAGGCAAACGTTTCGGAGGAAAGGGCGAAAGAGGTGCTCGAAAAGTGCCGCACGATCCCCGATTCTCTTGAATATATAAAATCGCAAAACAAAATCAATAAATAAAAAGGGTCAACAACTATGAACAATCAAGAAAAAACAATGGACAAAATAGTCGCGCTCTGCAAAAACCGCGGCTTTATTTACGCCGGCAGCGAAATATACGGCGGTCTTGCAAACACATGGGACTACGGTCCGCTCGGCGTTGAGCTCAAGAACAATATAAAGCGCGCCTGGTGGAAGAAATTCGTTCAGGAATCGAGATACAACGTCGGTCTTGACGCCGCTATCCTCATGAATCCTCAGACGTGGGTTGCCTCCGGTCACCTTGCCGGATTCTCCGATCCGCTTATGGACTGCCGTCAGTGCCACGAGCGTTTCAGAGCCGATAAGCTTATCGAGGATTACTGCGCACAAAACGGCGTTGCTCTCGATAAACCGATAGACGCGTTTTCACAGGCTGAAATGAAACAGTTCATAGACGATAAAAACATCCCCTGCCCGACCTGCGGAAAGCACGATTTCACCGATATACGTCAGTTCAACCTCATGTTCAAAACGTTCCAGGGTGTTACCGAGGACGCGAAAAACACGATATATCTCCGTCCGGAAACGGCGCAGGGCATATTCACCAACTTCGTCAACGTTCAGAGAACGACCCGGAAGAAGATCCCGTTCGGTATCGGTCAGATAGGCAAATCCTTCAGAAACGAAATAACCCCCGGCAACTTCATTTTCAGAGTACGCGAGTTTGAGCAGATGGAACTCGAATTCTTCTGCAAGCCCGGAACAGACCTCGAATGGTTCAATTACTGGCGCACGTTCTGCCGCAATTGGCTGCTCTCCATCGGTCTCAAAGAAGAGAACATCCGCCTGCGCGATCATGATCCGGAGGAGCTTTGCTTCTATTCCAAGGCAACGACCGACTTTGAATTTCAGTTCCCGTTCGGCTGGGGCGAGCTCTGGGGTGTCGCCGACAGAACCGACTACGACCTCACTCAGCATCAGAACACCTCCGGAAAGGATCTTACGTATTTCGATTCCGAAACTAACGAAAGATATATCCCCTACGTCATAGAGCCTTCTCTCGGCGTGGAACGTACCGTGCTTTCCGTGCTCTGCGATGCTTACGACGAGGAGACCGTCGGTGAAAACGACGTCCGCACGGTTCTTCACATCCATCCGTTCCTTGCTCCCGTCAAGGCGGCGGTTCTTCCTCTTTCGAAGAAGCTTTCCGAAAACGCGTACAAGGTATACGAAAAGATATCCGCCGAATATAACGCCGACTTCGACGAAGCCGGCTCCATAGGCAAGCGTTACAGACGTCAGGACGAGATAGGCACTCCCTTCTGCTTCACCTACGACTTCGACAGCGAGACCGACAGCTGCGTCACCGTCCGCGACCGCGATTCGATGCAGCAGGAGCGCATACCGATCGCTTCCGTAAACGACTTTATAAAAGGCAAGCTTGCTTTCTGATAAATAACCCGACTTTGCCCCGCGCGGAAAAATCCGCGCGGGGCATTTTTTGTATCCGTCTGTAAACGGTTGAAAAAAGATTGACAAACAGGCGAAAATATGGTATCCTAATACCGCCAAACAAAACTTAATACCAAATGCAGCAGTATAGGCGTTTTTGTCTTCCGACAAAAATGCAGATGCTCTGTTTTCTTATACTATACTGCTGGTATATGAAGTTTTGTTTGGCGACAATCGGGGCTCTGTGTTTTTTGTGCGTCAGCTTCGGTTGGCGCACTTTTTATTTTTATGCGGAGAACGCAGAAGACAGGAGATCAAAAATGGCAAGTCTAAAAGAAATATTTGAAAAACACTACAACGGATACAAAGACGACGAACTGACAAGCGCAGTCGAGCGTTTTTTTGAAGACGACGCAAATTTTCAAACCTTAAAAGAACTCAACGGTATCGGCATACCGCCTGCTTTTGCGTTTATATTCATGACGCAAGAGGAAAACAGCGGATTGTTCAGAAAGTATTTGAATGGCGATCAAAAATATCATAGGTATTTTGGTGAGCTGTTCGGAGCGGTTTTTTATGAAAAGGGATATAAAAAGGATAAAACCGTACATAACAACACGGCGTTTTTGGACAGCGCGTCGCTGTTCAGAAAAGACGGATCTGATCAGTAAAGGGAGAAAAGCGCAATGAAAGTAAAGTTGTGGAAAATACTGTCGCTCTTTATCGTTTGCACGGCGGCAGCGCTTTGTATGTGCGTCCATGCGTCGGCATTATCAGACGGAACTTTCGAATACAGAGACAATAACAATGGCACCGTTACGCTTGTAAAATATAAAGGTTCCGCCTCAGAACTTACAGTGCCGGATTCCATTGGCGGAAAACCGGTGGTTAACATAGCCGACGGTGCGTTTTATAGATGTACTTCTCTTGTGTCTGTTACTATACCCAATAGTGTTACGCTCATATATAGTACCGCTTTTGGAGAATGCACCAATCTGAATAGAATAATAATACCTGACAGCGTGGTTGGCTTAGGAGCTCATGTCTTTTCTGATTGTACGAAGCTGCGAAGCGTTACTATACCGGACAGTGTTACGATTATGGGAGGACAATTATTCCGTGATTGTACTAACCTTGAATATGTTGCATTCGGCAATGGGATCGAGACTGTTTACGATGACACCGACCAGTATGGACGTAATATGTTTACCGGATGTAATAATGTAATCATATTAGGTTATAGAGGCAGCTATGCCGAAGAATGCGCTGAAAAATACAGCTTTCAATTTATCGATTTGGAAAAGCAAAAATTCGCATATAGGGACATTGGAGACGGAACAGTTGAGATTATCGGATACTATAGACCCTCTATAGCAATCGGTATTCCGGCAACAATTGACGGCAAGAGCGTCACAAGCATAGGAAACAATGCATTTTGCGGCTGGACCGAGCTGACGAGCGTCACAATTCCTGACGGTGTTACGAAAATCGGAGACAATGCTTTTTCCAGTTGCACAGAGTTGACAAGCGTCACGATTCCCAACAGCGTTACTAGCATTGGGGACTACGCTTTTTACGGCTGCACCGGGCTGACGAGCGTCACGATTCCCAACAGCGTTACTAGCATCGGGGACTACGCTTTTTACGGCTGCACCGGGCTGACGAATATCACGATCAGTAATAGCGTTACGCGTATAGGGCAATATGCTTTTTACGGCTGCACCGGGCTGACAAGCG
>Ga0079305_1001754_pt1 | contig 25004 bp, 19 predicted proteins | sample LMS_cellobiose_e_FD_79183 | JGI IMG/M metagenome (GOLD analysis project Ga0079305, IMG submission 79183) | Rumen-fistulated moose microbial communities from Alaska, USA - LMS_cellobiose_enrichment | ecosystem: Host-associated > Mammals > Digestive system > Stomach > Rumen fluid ... | reverse complement strand
TCTTCTTCTTCCTCGGCTTCGTCCGCCTTGGCCTCTTCTTCTTCCTCCTGTTCGTCCTCCTCGGTCTCTTCTTCTACCTCGGGTTCGTCCGCCCTGGGCTCTTCGACCTCAGGTTCGTCCGCCTTGGGCTCTTCGACCTCAGGTTCGTCCGCCTTGGGCTCTTCAGCCTCCGGTTCGTCCGCCTTGGGCTCTTCGACCTCGGGCTCGTCCGCCTTGGGTTCTTCAACCTCGGGTTCGTCCGCCTCGGGCTCTTCAGCCTCCGGTTCGTCCGCCTTGGGCTCTTCAGCCTCCGGTTCGTCCGCCTTGGGCTCTTCAGCCTCCGGTTCGTCCACCTTGGGCTCTTCAACCTCGGGTTCGTCCGCCTTGGGCTCTTCTTCTACCTCCGGTTCGTCCGCTTTGGGCTCTTCAGCCTCCGGTTCGTCCCCCTTGGGTTCTTCGTCCTCGGGCTCGTCCGCCTTGGGTTCTTCGACCTCCGGTTCGTTCGCCTTGGGTTCTTCGTCCTCGGGCTCGTCCGCCTTGGGTTCCTCGGCTTTGGGCTCTTCAGCCTTGGGCTCTTCAGCCTTGGGTTCCTCAGCCTTGGGTTCTTCAGCCTTGGGTGCCTCGGCTTTGGGCTCTTCAGCCTTGGGTTCCTCGGCTTTGGGCTCTTCAGCCTTGGGTTCCTCAGCCTTGGGTTCCTCGGTTTTGGGTTCTTCTTCTACCTTGGGCTCCTCGGCCTTGGGTTCTTCAGCCTTGGGTTCCTCGGCCTTGGGCTCTTCAGCCTTGGGTTCCTCAGCCTTGGGTTCCTCAGCCTTGGGTTCCTCAGCCTTGGGTTCCTCAGCCTTGGGTTCCTCGGCTTTGGGCTCTTCTTCTACCTTGGGCTCCTCGGCTTTGGGCTCTTCTTCTACCTTAGGCTCGTCAGCCTTGGGCTCTTCAGCCTTGGGCTCCTCAGCCTTGGGTTCTTCTGCCTTGGCAGCCTCCGCCACGCCGGAAGCGGCAGATTCTGTTTCTTCTACTATAATGGATGTTTTATCGGTGGAATCAACTTTTTTATCTTCAGGGGATTCTTCAGTGGAGGTGTTTTCGTTCTCGGCGGGAAGTACATCCGTCGAAGCAGGCTCGGCATACTTTTCAACGCGGACGGCAAACTTGCCGGTGGCGCTTTCGCTGCGGGCGTTAAAGACCAGCAGATAATTGCCGGCTTCAAAGGCATAAACCGCTTCCAGGGCTTTTTTCTCCCTATCCCAATTAAAGCCCTTCAGCTTGGCGCCGGTGCTCTCCTGGACAATCTTCATTTTGACAGGCGTGCCCGTGGCGGTGATCGCCAGCTTGGCGCCCTTCTTCACCTTCAGGCGGATCGTATAAGACGCACCCGCGCTGGCGATGGAGCCGTTCTTCTTGTTCCCCACGCTCATTTCCGCGTTGGGCTTATCGGCCTTGGGCTTCTCCTCGGCCTTGGGTTCCTCCGCTTTGGGCTCCTCGGCTTTCGGTTCCTCGGCCTTGGGCTCCTCAGCCTTGGGCTCCTCAGCCTTGGGCTCCTCGGCCTTGGGTTCCTCGGCCTTGGGTTCCTCGGCCTTGGGTTCCTCGGCTTTCGGCGCTTCTGCGGCAGGCTCTTCAGCCTTCTCGTCCGCCGTGGATTTTTCTTCCACAACGGCCTGGGCGGCTGCTTCCGGCGCGCTTTCAGCGTCCTCAGCAAACGCAACCAGCGGCATGCTGCTCAATAACATGCATGCCGCGCAGAGAATTGCGATATACCTTTTCAGCCAGTTTTTCATTCCACCGTACCCCTTTTCTTTATGTCGTCAACGGAATTGATTGATGAACGTTTTGCGCGGATTATGCATCCTATATTTTGAAAGGGAACTGCCCGCCTGCCGGCCTTGAAACACCGGCAAAAAGCACAAAAGACGCAGGGCAGTCAAACCCTGAGGATATTATACAAGCAATAGCAACAATTTGCAAGTAAATATTTGAAGAAAAATTCTTTTTCAATCCTGCCGAAAGCCCTTGTTTTGCGCGGTTTTGCATAGATTTTCACACGTCACGTCACTAACGCCTGACCAACGATGTATATTCTGTATAAAATTCTCCCATTAGAGCAAAATATTCATTTCACATTCATTTTCTGCATTTCCAGTGTTTTTTTCTTCCAAACGCCAAATACAGACCGTTTTCCTTTTTTGTTCTGTTTTGATCGTGCCATTTCCGTACCGTTTTTCTGTTTACTTAACAATTTTGCTTCACAATTGTTGCCTTTTTTCGTTGATTTCGTGACGTTCTGTGACAAATGCTGAGACGGTCTGTTTTGCGGAATTCAGGCATTTTTATCGCTTCAGCAGCACACCATGGCGGCATGGATGCTTCTTTCGGCCCCCCTGCGGCAGATTTTTTGTGTTTCCGCGGAGTAAACCGGAAAATAACGGCGGACGAGCCAGTGGAGAAAAAACAGTTGACAAGCCCAGCGAATTATGCTATCATGCATTGCGTTGTGTAGGGGAATGGTGTAATGGTAACACGTGGGTCTCCAAAACCTTTGTTGAGGGTTCGAATCCTTCTTCCCCTGCCAAGCGAAAATCCTGTCACGCAAGTGGCAGGATTTTCGCTTTGTATTCTTCATGCTTCAGTTTTCAGTATTCATTCTTCATTCGCGGCGACAGGATTTTCTAAATGGATACTGAAAGAAGAAAGAATAACCGTCAAATATCAAAAGCGGGATCGCTTTGGTAATCAATTACTTTCCATTGCGTTCAAGCCCATCTGCCAGAAACGCAAATTCATCTTATTCGTTTCAATTGCCAAATCCGGGCCATGGTACATCTGTGCGCAGGGGATGTTCGGCATCGGTATGGACATCTTCCCGAATATGGAGTATACTTGTTCATGCAAAGGTTTTTATTCGCAGGCCGCCCTGCGGCAAGCCTCATTGATTGGTGAAAATACGGATTCACGTTCCTATGATGAATCATGCGGATAGGTGAGATCATTCAAATGCCGAAACGTTAGGATGTGCAGCATGGAAGAAAACAAAATCAACCGCAACCAATTTGCCCTGAATATTCAGCAGGAGCGCGAAAAATCCATACAGATTGCCAAGGCGCTGGCTTCACCGATTCGCATGCAAATTTTGGAAATGCTGGGGCACCGGAGCATGAATATCAATGAAATCGCCAAGACGCTTGAGCTGCCGCTCTCCACGGCCGCAACCAATGTGCACCAGCTTGAGGAGGCCAACCTGATCGTTGCCGAGATCAAGCCCGGCGCACGGGGGCCCGTTAAGCTGTGCAGTCTGTTTGCGGATGATATTCATTTTTGTTTTTCGCCGAAGCACGAATATGTTTCCGACGCCGTCACCATGGAGATGCCCGTGGGCGGCTATAGCTATGCGCACTCGATTCAGGGAAACTGCGGCCTTGCAGGCCCCTATGCGATGATCGGCATATTGAATGACGCCGATTCATTCTATATCCCTGAACGGCTGAACGCGCAATTGATCTGGTTTAACAGCGGCTTCCTGGAATACAATTTTGCTCGTTTTCCGCTTCGTGACAATAGCGTCGAATACTTGGAACTGACGTTTGAATCCTGTTCTGAAGCGCCATTTTATAACAATCATTTTGAAAGCGATATTTCCGTTTTTATCAACGGCTGCAAAATCGGCACCTGGAACTGCCCGGGCGATTTCGGCGGCAGGCGCGGCCTCAACACTCCCTCCTGGTGGACGGAGACCGGCACGCAGTTCGGCATGCTGAAGTCGTGGCGGGTCACGGACAACGGTTCTTACCTCGATGGCGCGCCGATTTCCAGAGTCACGCTGGACATGCTCAAGCTGAACGAAATGGATCACATTTCCGTCAAAATCGGCGTCGATCACGACGCGCAGCACGTTGGCGGCATGAACCTTTTCGGCAAAGGCTTTGGCGATTATTCCCAGGACATTACATTGAAGATCGTCTATGGCGAAGCAAGCGAAAAAAATGATGGTTAGTACCCATAGGGCCTGATTATGCTGCTCTTTAGCGCGTTTATACCGCGCTTTTTTTGTGTCTGTTTCCCCGCTTGAACCCGCGGGCATCTTTTGTGCCGTCATTTTCTCATTTCAGTCAGCATGGCGCCGCAGCCTTCCTTCCGTTCGACCGACCCGGAGAAAAAAAAAATACGCCGTATTTTCAGACGTTTGGTAATCAAATCGTACAGGATGCAAAAAACGAATCATTTGAAACCAAATAAAACATTCATAAAATATTGAATTATTTCATTTTTTCTATTGACAAGTATTTATCATGCCATTATAATGACGTCAGGAAGATAGATTGCAATCTGCATTTTGCTGAGGGCCCGGCAAACGCAGTTTGTGAATACGTTTTCTTCAACAAAAAATGAACAGAAAGGAAGATTCATGTGAAAAGAATACTTGCATTCGTTCTCTCTACCATGCTGATCCTCAGCCTCATGCCCGGTATCGCCCTGGCAGATGAAACGATCGAGCTGACCTTTTGGAACGGTTTCACGGGATCTGACGGCGCGCTGCTTGCGGACATCGTTGAACGGTTCAACCAGAGCAACGGCAAGGGCATCCATATCACCATGGACATCATGCCCTGGGCCACTTTCCATGAGAAGCTGCCCTCCTGCATCTCCACAAAGACCGCGCCTGATTTCGTTCTTCTCGGATCTGACAACTACGCATCCTATGCCATGAACGGCATGCTGAAGACCATGGACGGATTTTGGGATGTTGAAGGCGTCGACAAAGCCGACTTCGCCGAACGCGTGCTAAATCTGTTCATCCTGGACGGAAAAGCATACGGCATTCCCATGCAGATCTACTGTAACTACCTCTACTGGAACAAGGACATTTTCGCTGCCGCCGGCTTGGACCCCGAAGCTCCGCCGGCCACCTATGCTGAACTCATCGACTATGCCAAGAAGCTGACCGACGCCGAAAAGAACATTTACGGCTTTGGCCTGCCCGTCGACTATGAGCAGAGCTACCACTACATGTTTATGAGCAACGGCGGCGATTACATCAACGCGGACGCTACCGCATCCGTGTTTAATTCCGAAAGCAACCTCGCCGTGCTCAAAGACATCCGCAGCCTCACCTACGAAACCCAGTCCTCCCCCGTGGGGTACAGCGAATCTGAGCTGGAAAACCTGATGTGCACCGGCAATTTGGCCATGCTGGTCAACGGCAACTGGATGGTGGGCAGCCTGAACGCCAATGAAATCAATTGGGGCGTCGCCATCTTCCCGGAAGGCAGCGCCGGGCATCGCGGCGATATGGGCGGCAATATGTTCGCCATCCCCGTATCAACGGACGAAGCCAAGCTGGACGCCATTTACTCCTTCATCGCTTACTGGGATACGGCCGAAATCTGCAAGGAATGGACCATGGCCAACGGCAATCCGCCCTTCCTTTACAGCGTAATCAACGATGAGGATGTCAAGAGCAACGCCACCGTCAGCACCATGGCGCAGGCTGTTGAATACAACGAGCCTGTTCTGGTCGGCATCGCGGCGCAGACCCAGATTTTCGATGACGCGCTTTTGCCCTGCATCGAAAAGGTTATGAACGGCGCCGACCCCCAGGAGGCGATTGCCGAAGCGGATGCTCTGATTACCAGCTTCCTGCAGGAATAAACTCCATCGTCAGGGAGGGTGCAGATGAAAACTCTGCACCCCTCCTGTTTTTGAAACCGCCGCCGGAGGTGATCAGCCATGCGTGAGCGAAAATTCAGCCTTTCCCTTTTCTGGACGAAACCGTCGTGGGCAGCATGGGCGTTTATTGCGCCGTCCGTATTGTTGCTGTTTATTTTCGTATTGGTCCCGCTGGGCGCGTCCGTCGGCATCAGCTTCACCAATTTGAACATGTTTTTTACCAAAAATGATTTCGTCGGCTTTGCCAATTATGCCAGGGCGTTTTCGGATAAGCGGAGCGGAAACAGTTTTATCAACACTTTGTATTTTATGCTCATGGAGGTGCCCTTACAAATCCTGCTGGCCCTGCTGTTTTCTTCCCTGCTGTTCAAAAACACGCTCTTCAACCGGATCGGCCGTTCCACGCTGTTTATTCCGGTCGTCTGCTCCCTAACGTCTATCAGCATCATTTGGTCCATGATCCTGGACCCGACCATCGGATATATCCCTTACCTGCTCTCGCTCTTGAGGCTCCCCTCTTCCCGTTTCCTGAAGGACGTTCACGCGGCCATGCCTTTGCTGGCCTTTATTACCGCGTGGAAAAACTTCGGCCACAGCATGGTCATCATGCTGGCCGGCATGACCGGCATTGACGCCCAGTATTATGAAGCCGCCGAAATGGACGGGGCGTCCGCCTTCGGCCGGTTTACCCGCATTACGGTCCCGCTTTTGATGCCCACCATCGGATTTTGCGCCATTACCGCATTGATCAACGCCCTGCAGATGTTTGATCAAGCCTACGTCACCACGAAGGGCGGGCCTTTGAACGCCACTGAAACGGTGGTCATGTATATTTATTCCCGCGGCTTCTCATCCAAGTATGAGCTTGGCTTTGCGTCGTCTATCGCAGTCCTTCTCTTCGCGGTGATCGCCGTTTTCTCCCTGACTCTGAATAAAGGACTTGATCGATATGAATCTCATCTTTTCTAAACCGGGAACAGGCGTCCTCATCGGCAAAGCGGCGAAAGAACTCCTCCGCAAGCTTTTGATACTGATGATGATCTGCATTGTCCTGTTCCCGTTTATTTGGCTGCTGACCTCCTCTTTCAAAGAAGAGAAAGACATCATGTCCTTCCCTCCGCGTGTTTTTTCCGACCACTATACCGTGGATAACTATACCTTCGCTTTCAGTTTTATTCCAATGTTAACCTACATTTGGAATACAATTCTGTTTGCCGGCAGCGTTACCCTCTTTTCCGTATTCTTTGATTCCATGGCAGGCTACGCCTTCTCCCGGATAGCGTTCAAAGGGAAAACGGCGGTTTATTCCTTGATCCTTTTGACGCTGATGGTTCCTTTTCAGGTCATTATGATTCCCCTCTTTGTGGAGGAGCACAAGCTTGGGATACTGAATTCTTTCGTCGGCCTTCTCCTGCCGAGAATGACCTGCGCTTACGGCATCTTTATGATGCGAACGTTCTTCTGGGGATTGCCGAAAAACCTGGAGGAAGCCGCGCGGATCGACGGGGAGAACGAGATCGGCATATATTTCAGAATCATGCTGCCGCTGGCCAAGCCCGGCATGGTCGCTTTAGGAATATATCTGTTGATGACAAACTGGAATGATCTGACCTATCCCCTGATCCTGACGACGGATTCCCGGATGCGCACACTTCCGGCCGGCGTGGCAATGTTCGTTGGCAATAACCAATCCTCATATTACGGCCCCATGATCGCCGCCACGGTTGTTTCCATCGTTCCGCTGGTGCTGGTTTATCTCTGCTTGCAGCGCCAGTTCATTACCGGCATCGCCAGGTCCGGCATAAAAGACTGAATGAGGTTGATTGGCGTATGAAGACTGCTCATATTCTCACGGTAAAGGATTATCAGATTTCACCCATTCCCCGGGAGATTTTCGGCTCGTTTGTTGAACATATGGGAAGCTGTGTCTATAACGGTATTTATCAGCCCGGTCACCCGGACGCCGATTCATACGGTTATCGAAGAGACGTTACGAAGCTTGCCCGGGAGCTGGAACTGAGCCTGATCCGCTATCCCGGCGGCAATTTTTCCTCCGGATACAATTGGGAAGACACCGTCGGGCCCTATCGCCCAAAGCGGCTGGATCTGGCATGGCGGTCCTTGGAGCCCAACACCTTTGGCCTGAGCGAATTTGACCGCTGGGCCAAAATGGTGGGCGCGGACACCGTTATGACGCTGAATATGGGCACACGCAGCCTGAATTCTGCCCGTAATCTGCTGGAATATGCCAATTTCCCGGGAGGGACTGAATGGAGCGACCTGCGGATCGCGCACGGCCATCCACAGCCCTACGCAATCAAAACGTGGTGCTTGGGCAACGAGCTGGACGGCGATTGGCAGATTGCGCATAAGAATCCGGCAGAGTATTCCTGCCTCGTCAAAAAGACGGCGCACGCCCTCAAGCAATTTGACCCCACCCTGCGCTTGATCGCCAACGGCAGCTCCAACAACGGCATGAGCACCTATCCCGACTGGGACCGCACCGTTCTGGTTTCCGCTTACGAACATCTTGACTATATCGCAACGCACAAGTATATTGAAAAAGGCGACAAAACTGTCGCAGAATATATGGCAAGCGTCAGCGAGCTGGATAAGCAGATCGAAGAGATGATTGCAATCTGCGATTATGCGAAAGCGGCGGTACATTCGTCAAAAAGCATGATGATCTCGCTGGATGAATACATGACTGTCAACCCGCTCAACGGCGTATGGCCCTCTCTGGATGCGCCGTGGCAAATCGGCACGCCCCTGTGCCAGAAGCCCTATCAGTTTGAGGCCGCGCTGGTGCTGATGCAGATGCTGATGTGCATCATGCGTCACTGTGATCGGGTAAAAATCGCATGCCAATCCATCCTTGTCAATGTGAGCTCCCTCATCCACACGACGCCGGACGGCCCTGCCTGGCGCGATGTGACGTACTACGCCCTGCAGATGGCTTCCAAATTCGGCCGGGGTACGGCGATGCGCAGCCTGATGACCGGCGCGGATTATGACGCGGGGCGCTATGGAGCGAAGCCGGCCGTTGACCATCTGGTAGTCTGGAACGAGCAAAACAAGGCAATGACGGTGTTTTGCGTCAACCGCACGGAAGAGCCCGTCCTGTTGGAATTGGAGGCGATCAACTATGGCGCCGCCCCGGTTCTGTCCGATCATGTTGTCTGTCAGGCTGACCTGAATGCCTCCAACACCGCGGAAAACCCCGACGGCGTTTTCCCTGTTCATGCGCCGACAGAAAAAAATAAAGACAATAGCTGCGTTCTTGCCCCCTACTCATGGCACGTTTTCAGCTATCATTTCTGATGATCGACGAGGGAGTGAAGCAAATGTTTTTCACGCAGACCGAACGCGGATTCATTTTTAAGCGCGGCAAGGAAACGGTGCGGGCGGAGGCGTGGCGCGGAGGCATCCGGGTGCGGGCGACCGAGTATGGCGCGGGTGTCGACGGCAGTCCCTTTTCCAACAAGGACTGGGCGCTGCTGCCCGATGACGCGTCCGTTCAGCCGGAGCTGGAATTGGATGGGGAAAACGCCGAGCTCAGGGTCGGGCGTCTTCGCATGCATATGGATCAATGGGGCAAGGCGGCATTTTATAACGACCGCGGGAATCTGCTGCTGAAAGAATACTACCGCACATGGGAACGCGGCGTGGATTTTTCTTCCCAGGAAAGCCTGGATCAGATCGTCATGGTGCGCAGCCACGGGCGGGAATACAAAGCCGAGAATGGCGCTTATCACGTCAGGCTTCGCTTTGAAGCCGACGATAACGAGATGGTTTTCGGTATGGGGCAGTATCAGCAGCCGCACCTGAACCGCAAAGGCGCCCTGTTGGAGCTGAAGCCTTACAATACGCAGGCGCCTGTGCCTTTTATCATTTCCAATAAGGGATACGGCTTCCTTTTCAATAATCCGGGCATCGGGCGCGTTTCCTTCGCCACCGGCCTGACCGAATGGGAATTGGAGCAGACGCGGCAAATTGATTACTGGATATGCGCTGGCGATACCCCCGAGGAGATCCACGATTTATACATGGCCGCCACCGGCACACCGCCGGAAATGCCTGAGTACGGTTATGGCTTCTGGCAGTGCAAGCTACGCTATCAGACGCAGAATGAATTGGTGGAGGTCGCGCGGGAATACAAACGTCGGGGAATACCGCTCAAGGTGATCGTCGTGGATTACTTCCACTGGACGCGGCAGGGTGAATGGCGCTTTGACAATCGTTACTGGCCTGATCCGGAGGGGATGATTCGGGAATTGAATGAATTGGGTATCCGCTTGATGGTTTCCGTCTGGCCCACTGTGGATAAGAAGGCTTCCGGTTTTGAATATATGAAGGATCACGATTTGCTGGTGCGCGTGGAAAAGGGAACCGCCTTTACAATGGATTGTTTCGGCTCCGAAAACTTTATCGACCCCACCAACCCCGAAGCGCAGGCCTATTGGTGGGATATCTGCAAAAAGAACTACTTTGACAAAGGCGTTTCGTTATTCTGGCTGGATGAAGCGGAACCGGAGTATACCGCGGCGGATTTCGATATTTACCGGTATTATGTCGGCCCCGTACGGGAAACCGCCGCCTGGTATTCGGTGCAGTACGCCCGCGCTTTCTATGATGGCATGCTCCAGGCAGGGGTTAAAAATCCGGTCAGCCTGATCCGGTGCGCATGGGCCGGAAGCCAACGCTACGGCGCCTTGGCTTGGTCTGGCGATGTACCGTCGACTTTTACCAGCCTGCGCAACCAGATTTCCGCAGGGCTGAGCATGGGCATTGCGGGCATCCCTTGGTGGACGGCCGATATTGGCGGATTCCACGGTGGAAACCCAAATGATCCCGATTTTCGCGAACTGATGATTCGCTGGTTCCAGTTCGGCACGTTCTGCCCGGTCATGCGCCTTCACGGGGACCGGGAACCGCATTCGGCGCCGCTGGGCGCGGACGGCGGCGGCCTGTGCCCCAGCGGCGCGCCCAACGAAATATGGAGCTACGGCCCGGAGGCGGAGGCAATTCTTACGCGGTTCATTCATTTGCGTGAATCATTAAAGGATTACATAAAAGACGCGATGCGTCAGGCGCATACCGCCGGCACGCCTGTCATGCGTCCCCTGTTCTACCATTACCCCCAGGATTCGCTGGCCTGGCGCGTGGAGGATGAATACCTTTTCGGCCGTGAATTGCTTGTGGCCCCGGTATACCGAAAAGGCGAAAGGGCCCGTTCGGTTTATTTCCCGGCAGGGGATCGCTGGATTGACATATTTACGGGCACGGAATATGGCGGCGGAGCAGAGCGGCACGTCGCGATCCCGCTCGACCGGATCGGCTGCTTTGTCAGGAAGGGCTCCGAAAACCGCGTATTCCCCACCCCCTTCTCAACGGTTCTGCTTCGCCTGCCGTTCCGTGAAAGCGGGACGGCGGCAGAAGAATGCTTTACCGCGCAGAAAGGAGCGCGCGCCCATGATCTGCTTTCTGACCAGCAATCCCTTCCTTCCGGGGACGAATGCGCTGAACCCGGCCAACGGGATGACGGAAGAACTGAAAAAATGCTGGCCCGACCGGTGCCGGGCGCTGTTCGTCTGCTCCGACCCCGACAGCCATGCGCGGACGGATTATTACGCCGGCGTCATCAGGGGCGGCTTTCAGGTGGCGGGGTTTCACTTTGCGGATTACGCCGTGCTGGACGGCCGGAACGGCGGCCAGGCGGCGGGGCTCGTGCAGGGGGCCGATTTGGTGATCCTGGCGGGCGGGCACGTGCCCACCCAGAACCGGTTTTTTGAAGCCATCGGCCTGCGCGGCCTGATGCGGCGGTACGCGGGGGTGGTGCTGGGCATCAGTGCCGGCAGCATGAACAGCGCGGAAACAGTATACGCGCAGCCGGAGGAGGAGGGCGAAGCGGTGGACGCCGGCTACGCCCGGTTCCTGCCCGGGCTGGGCCTGACAAAAACCATGATCCTGCCGCATTACCAGGCGCTCCGGGACGGCGTGCTGGACGGCCTTCGGGTCATGGAGGACATCGCCTATCCCGACAGCGTGGGGAAAAAGTTCTACGCCCTGGCGGACGGCAGCTATCTGCTGATCCGGGACGGAAAAGAAGAAATGCGCGGGGAAACATATTTGATCCAAGACGGCGTCCTGTCGCCTTTCAGCGCCCCGGGGGACGCGGCGCCGCTGTGAGCCCGGGCAGCGGGACGGCGGATGAAAGGAAAAGACGCATGAGCGAGATTCAATTGGTGCAGCCCACGGCCGCGGACGCTGAGAAAATCCTGGCCTACCGGGCGGAATTCCCCGCCCGGCGGGAGCGCGTCACCCTGGACCCCCGCCGCATCCCGGGGCTGGATCATCTGGAAGAATTCAGCAGCGTAAAGGACTGGCTGCAATTCTGCGCCTCCATGGCGGGCAAAATCACCTGGTACATGACCGTCCGTCAAAGCGATGGCCGCGTCGTGGGCTTTCTTTGCTTCCGCCATCGGCTGGAATACGATGACGACGATATCGAATTCGCTTCTCACCTGGGTTATTCCATCCGCCCCAGCGAGCGCCGCCGGGGCTACGCCGCGGAACAGCTGCGGCTGGGGCTGGAAAAGGCGAAGGAGTGCGGGCTGGATCGGGTGCGCCTCGTCTGCCGGGACAGCAACATCGGCAGCAAAAAAGCGATTCTGGCCAACGGCGGCGTATATGTGGACACGATCCGCGGAGAGGAATCGGGCCTGGCCATCGAACGCTATGACCTGCGGACAAGCTGATTTCCTTTCGCCCGTTTTAGTAAGAATACAGGAAAAATACCGTCCGGGCCGTGCAAAGAAAGCGCGGCCCGATTTGCTTCATGCGCTCAAAAGCGTTGATTTTCCTTGTTTTACCGCGTTTCCGTGTCCAGGAAGGCCAAAGAAACGCCCGATGCGCAAGGGGCCGGAAGATTTGACAGGAGCCCAAAAAAACTGTATAATGTTTCATGCTATAAAGCTTTAACGCAAGAAAGAGGAGGCTTATCTCATGCAGAGCACGGAAAAAAAGAAGTCCAACCGCGGCGCGCTGATCGGCGCGGCGTTCCTGATGGCCACGTCCGCCATCGGCCCCGGCTTCCTGACCCAAACGGCCACCTTCACCGGCAGCCTGAAGGACAGCTTCGGCTTCGTGATCCTGGTGTCCCTGATCATGTCCGCCATCGCCCAGCTCAATATCTGGCGGGTGCTGTGCTCCTCCGGGCTGCGCGGGCAGGATGTGGCCAACCGGCTGATCAAGGGCCTGGGCTATTTCCTGGCGGCGCTGATCGCCCTGGGCGGGCTGGCCTTCAATATCGGCAACGTGGGCGGCGGCGCCCTGGGCTTTAACGCTCTGCTGGGGCTGGACCAGACCCTGGGCTGCATCCTGGCCGGGCTGCTGGCCATCGTGATCTTCCTGTTCAAGAAGGCCAAGTCCATCGTGGACCAGGTGGTGAAATACCTGGGCGCCGTGATGATCGTGGTGATCCTGGTGGTCATGTTCCTGACCAATCCGCCGGTGGGCTCCGCCATCAAAAATACCTTCGTTCCCTCCGAAAGCATGGATAAGCTCTTCCCCGCCATCCTCACCCTGCTGGGCGGCACCGTGGGGGGCTACATCACCTTCGCGGGCGCCCACCGGCTCATCGACGCGGGCGTGACGGGCAAGGAAAAGCTCAAGGAAGTCAACCGCTCGTCCGTCATGGGCATCTGCATCGCCGCGGTTGTGCGCGTGCTTTTGTTCCTGGCCGTGCTGGGCGTGGTCACCAAGTTCGCCGGCATCAACCTCACGGACCCCTCCCAGAACGCGGGCATCGAGGGCGTGGCGGAATATACCGGCATCAGCAACCCCGCCGCCTATGCTTTCAAGGTGGGCGCGGGTGATTTGGCCTACCGCTTCGCGGGCCTGGTCATCCTGGCCGCCGCCGTCACTTCCATCATCGGCGCGGCTTACACCTCCGTTTCCTTCCTCAAGACCTTCCACCCCTCCATTGCCAAGAATGAAAACTGGTGGATCATCGGCTTCATCGCCATCTCCACCCTGATTATGACCCTCCTGGGCGGCGCGGCCAAGCTGCTGGTGCTGGCGGGCGCGGTGAACGGCCTGATCCTGCCTATCTCCCTGGGCGTGTGCCTGGTGGCCGCCAAGAACAAGAAGATCATGGGCGAGGATTACAAGCATCCCACCTGGCTGCTGGTGCTGGGCATCGTCGTGGTGCTGGTGGCCGCCTACGTGGGCGTCACCTCCCTGGGCAACCTGGCCAATCTGTTCTGAGGGCTGAATAAGGAACCCATATGAAAAACTATCAGATTCTCATTGAAGGGGATTCCTCCGTGCTGATCGTGTTTGGCGACACGATCAGCGCGGAGACCAATCAGCGGATCACGTCCACGGTGCAGCTCATCCGCGCGCAGCGGATCGAGGGGATCGTGGACATGATCCCTGCTTTTGTTTCCCTGCTGATTAACTACAACCCCCTGGTCATTTCCTACGACGCGCTGAAGGCGCGGCTGGAAAAGATCCTGCAGGTGGAAACGAAAGCGTCTGAAACGGTGAAAAGGGTGTTTGAAATCCCCGTTTGCTACGGCGGCGCCTACGGGCCGGACCTGAAAAACATCGCGGCCCACGCGGGCCTGACGGAGGAAGAAGTGGTGAAAATCCACACCTCCTGCGATTATCTGATCTATATGCTGGGCTTCCTGCCGGGCTTTTGCTACCTGGGCGGGCTGGATGAGCGCATCCACACGCCCCGCCTGGAAACGCCGCGCCTGAAAATCCCCGCGGGCAGCGTGGGCATCGGCGGGAAGCAGACGGGGATCTATCCCATGGATTCCCCCGGCGGCTGGCAGCTGATGGGCAAAACCCCCGTAAAAACCTACGACCCTGAACGCGACCCCGCCATCCTGGTGCAGGCCGGGGAATACATCCGCTTCGTGGAGATCGACGAGGCGGAATTCATACGGATCAGCGGCCTGGTGGCCAAGAACGAATACCAGGTGACGATCCGGGAAGGAGGGGCGTAAGATGGGCTTTCGCGTGCTGAAAGGCGGGATGCTCACCACGGTGCAGGACCTGGGCCGGAACGGCTACCAGAGCCAGGGCTTCAGCGTGGGCGGCGCCCTGGACGTCCGCAGCTTCAATATCGCCAATATGCTGGTGGATAATCCCGAAAACGAAGCGGTGCTGGAAATCACCCTCATCGGCCCGGAATTGGAATTCACCGCCGACACCATCATCGCCATCACAGGCGGGGATTTTTCACCCAAGCTGAACGGCGAACCCATCGACATGTATTCCGCCGTCTACGTCCGCAAGGGCGATATTCTGAAATTCGGCAGCGCCCGCACCGGCACCCGCTGCTACATGGCGTTTTCCGGCTATCTGCAAATCCCCGTGGTGATGGGCAGCCGGTGCACCAGCCTGAAAAGCAAAATCGGCGGCTTCAAAGGCCGCAAGCTGGAAGCGGGAGACTATATCAGCGAACGCATCAAGCGCCGCTATTTGCCCTTCTTCCTGTCCCGGAAGCTTCCCGCTCCGGACTACGTGAACGACAACGGCGTGCTGCGCGTGGTCATGGGCCCTCAGGACGGGCTCATCAGCAAGCAGGGCATCGAAACCTTCCTGCATTCCGAATACACCATCACCGGCGAGTTCGACCGCATGGGCTGCCGCCTGGACGGGCCCATCATCGCCCCGAAAAAGACGTCCGATATCATTTCCGACGGCATTGCCCTGGGGGCCATCCAGGTGCCCTCCGCAGGCAAGCCCATCATCCTGCTGGCAGACCGGCAGACCACCGGCGGCTACGCCAAGATCGCCAATTTGATTTCGGTGGATATCCCCCGCCTGGTGCAGAAAAAAACGGGCGAAAAAATCCGCTTCGAGGCCGTGACGGTGCAGGAAGCCCAGCGGCTGTATCTGCAGGAAGTCAAGGAGCTGGAGCGCATGCGCAAGGAAATCCACACCCCCTGCAAAGAGGTGCTGGACTGCCGTCAGGTGGCCAAGCGGCTGGAGCGGCTCTATGCCGACGCCGAAACCCAGCGGTATTTTTAAAGGAGACGCAGCAAATGGACATCAAAAAAATCCGTGAACTGATCAAAATGGTGGAGGGCTCCAGCTTAACGGAGCTGACCCTCAAGGACAGCGAAATGGAAATCTGCCTGAGCAAGGCCGCGCCTGCCCCCATGATGGCGGTTCCGCCGCCCGTTCCGGGCCCGGCGTATCCGCCTCCCGCCGCCTCCTCTTCCCCCGCGGCCCCCGCGGAGGAAGAGGACGACACGCTGCTCATCACCGCGCCCATCGTGGGCACGTTCTATTCTTCTCCCGCGCCGGACGCCCGCGCCTATGTGTATGTGGGCGATCATGTGAAGAAAGGTCAGACCGTGTGCATCATCGAAGCGATGAAGCTGATGAATGAAATCGACGTGGATTACGACTGTGAAATTGAATCCATCCTCGTCAGCAACGAGCAGAAGGTGGAATACGGCCAGCCCCTGTTCCGCATCCGGAAACTGTGATAAGGAGCGGAGGAGCATTGCTGAAAAAAGTATTGATCGCCAACCGGGGCGAAATCGCGGTGCGGGTCATCCGCGCCTGCCGCGATCTGGGCATCGGCAGCGTGGCCGTCTATTCCGAAGAGGACAAAAACAGCCTGCACGTGCAGCTTGCGGATGAACGGGTGTGCATCGGCGCCGGCCCGGCCAGGGACAGCTATCTGAACCCGGAGCGCATCATTTCCGCCGCCCTCAATACGGGCGCGGACGCCATCCATCCCGGCTATGGGTTCCTCTCCGAAAACGCGGCCTTCGCCCGGAAATGCCGGGAATTCGGCCTCACCTTCATCGGCCCGGACCCGGACGTGATCGACCGGATGGGCAATAAATCCCAGGCCCGGAACACCATGATGGACGCCGGCGTGCCCGTGATCCCCGGCACGCGGGAGCCCGTTTTTGACGCGGGCACCGCCCGGCAGCAGGCCAGGGAGATCGGCTTTCCCGTGATGATCAAGGCCTCCTCCGGCGGCGGCGGGCGCGGCATGCGCCAGGCGATGACGGAGGAAGATTTCGATTTCCAGTTTGAAATCGCCCAGCGGGAATCCGCCAACGCCTTCGGGGACGACGCCATGTACCTGGAAAAGCTCATCGAAAGCCCCCGGCACGTGGAGGTCCAGATCATGGCGGATACAAAGGGCAGCGTGGTGGCGCTGGGGGAGCGGGACTGCTCCGTGCAGCGGAACCATCAAAAGCTCATTGAGGAATCCCCCAGCCCCGCTGTCAGCCCGGAAACGCGCCGGCAGATGTGCGACGCCGCCGTGCTGGCCGCCAGGACCGTGGGCTATACCAACGCCGGCACCGTCGAATTCATCGTGGACCAGCAGGGCCATTTCTATTTCATGGAAATGAACACCCGCATTCAGGTGGAGCACGGCGTCACCGAGCTGGTCACCGGCACCGATCTGGTGGCGGAGCAGCTCCGGGTGGCTTCCGGGCTGCCGCTGAGCTTCACCCAGGCGGATGTGACGCTGCGGGGCCACGCCATCGAATGCCGCGTGAACGCGGAAATCCCCGAAAAGAATTTCATGCCCTCCCCCGGCAAGGTCACGGTGCTGCATCTGCCGGGCGGCAACGGCGTGCGGGTGGATACCGCGCTGTACACGGGCTATATCGTGCCCTCGGATTACGATTCCATGATCGCCAAAGTGCTGGTGCACGCCCCCACCCGGGAGGCCGCCATCCGCAAAATGCGCGCCGCGCTGAACGAAACGCTGATCATCGGCGTGGAAACCAACCTGGATTTCCAGTTCCGCATCATGCACAGCAAAGTGTTCTGCGAAGGCAAGGCCGACACCGGCTTTATCGAAAAATTCGCGGGAGGGGGAAAATGACGTGCTGGCCGTCGATTTGAACAGCGACCTGGGCGAGAGCTTCGGCCGCTATACCCTGGGCATGGACGACCAGATCCTGCCCGTCATTTCTTCCGCCAACGTGGCCTGCGGCTTTCACGCCGCGGACCCGGTGGTGATGGAAAACACCGTGCGCCTGGCAAAAGAAGCCGGGGTTTCCGTGGGCGCGCATCCCGGCTATCCGGACCTGATGGGCTTCGGGCGCAGGAACATGGCGCTTTCCCCCCAGGAGGCCCGGGCCTATATCCTGTATCAGCTGGGTGCCCTCAGCGCCTTCCTTCGGCCCCTGGGCATGGAAATGCAGCACGTGAAACCTCACGGCGCCTTCTACAACACGGCCGCCAAGGATTACACCCTGGCCAGGGCCATCTGCCAGGCGGTGCGGGACTTTGACCCGCAATTGATCCTGCTGGGCCTGAGCGGCAGCGAATTGATCCGCGCGGCGGAGGATACGGGCCTGCGGGCGGTGTCCGAGGTGTTTGCCGACCGGGCCTATGAGGAGGACGGCGCCCTGGTGAACCGCAAAAAGCCCGGCGCCATGATCACCGATGAGGAGGAGGCCCTCCGCCGGGTGATACGGATGGTCAAGGAAGGGAAGGTCACCGCCATTACCGGGCGGGATATCCCCATCCGGGCGGAAAGCATCTGCGTTCACGGCGACGGGGAAAAGGCCGTGCTGTTTGCGAAAAAAATCCGCGCCGCCATGGAAAAAGAGGGGGTGCAGGTGCGCCCCATGAAGGCATAAACGAAATAATAGTCTTAAATGCGCTGCCTCAGAAAGCAAAGCTCTGGGGCGGCGCATTGATTTGTTCGGAAAAATCAGTTCAGCTCGGCGTGGGCCCGGTCCACCAGCGCACGGATGCGCTCATCGGGGATGTCCTCCCCCGGCCCGGGCCGGATATCCGCCAGGAATTCGATGTTTCCCGCGGGTCCCTTAATGGGAGAAAAGGTGAGGTCCCCCACGTGCCAGCCGAAGGTGGGGGCAAACAGGCAGATTTCCCGGATCACCCGCTGGTGGGTTTCCTTCTCCCGCACCACCCCGTGCTTGCCCACCTGGCCGCGCCCCGCCTCGAACTGGGGCTTGATGAGGGTCAAAAACCGGCCCGCCTCCCCCATGACGGCCGCCGCCGCGGGCAAAATCAGCTTAATGGAAATAAAGGATACGTCCATCACCGTCAGGTTGGGCTGCGTTGGGAACATATCCCGCGTCAGCGTCCGGGCGTTGGTGCGCTCCATCACCGTGACCCTCTCATCGGTCCGCAGCTTCCAATCCAATTGGCCGTAGCCCACGTCGATGGCGTATACATGCTTCGCCCCATGCCGCAGAAGCACGTCGGTAAACCCTCCCGTGGCCGCGCCGATATCCATGGCCACCGCGCCGGACACGTCCGCCCCAAAGGCGGTGATGGCTTTTTCCAGCTTATGGCCGCCCCGGCTGGCAAAGGCGTCTTGCGCCCCGCGGACGCAAAGCGGCGCGTCCTCCGCGATCTGCTCGGAGGCCTTGAGCACCTTCTTTTCCCCCACGTATACCTGCCCCGCCATGATCAGCGCCTGGGCCTTTTCCCGGCTTTCCGCAAGGCCCCGGACGGCCAGCCATACATCCGCCCGCTGCTTCATTGCGCCACCGCCTTCTGCACCCGCTTTGCGATGCTCCCGGCGTCCAGGCCGCACCGCTTGAGCAGCCCGGAGCGGCACCCGTGGGGCACCAGGGGCGCCGTGATGGCGATCATGTCCCGGGGAGGCCGCAGGCCCTCCCGGGCGCAGAAGGCCGCCACCGCGCTGCCAAAGCCGCCGTCCAGGGCGTGCTCCTCCACGGTGATGACGGGCGTCTGCCCCGCGTCCAGGCGCTTTAAGCACGCCCCGTCCAGGGGACGGATGGTGGAGGCGTTGATAACGGAAACGGACAGGCCCGCCTGCTCCAGCAGGGCTGCCGCGTCCATGCATTCCCTCAAAATGGCGGAGGAGGCCAGAATCGCCGCCGCGCCGCCCTCCCGGAGCGTTTCCCACCGGCCCAGGGCAAAGGCGCCCTCATACGCCGGCAGCCCCTCGGGCAAATCTCTGCCATAGCGGATGGCGGCGGGGCCGTCCTGGGAAAGCGCCCAGTCCATCATGCCCCGCAGCTCCTCGCCGCACCGAGGCGCCAGGATGGGCAGAGCGGGGATGGCGCGCAGCATGGCCACCCCCAGGATGCCGTGGTGGGTGGCCCCATCCTCACCGCCGATGCCCGCCCGGTCCATGAGCAGCGTCACCGGCAGGCGCTGATAGCACACATCCTCGGTGATCTGGTCAAAGGCGCGCTGCATGAAGGATTCGTAAATCACCGCCAGGGGGCGCATGCCGCCCGCGGCCAGGCCGGCGGCCATGGTGACGGCGTGCTCCTCGGCGATGCCCACGTCAAACAGCCGCTTTGGAAACCGCCTGGCAAAGGAGCCAAAGCCCGTACTGTCCGTCATGGCGGCGGTGACGACGCAGATTTTTTCGTTCTTTTCCGCCAGCGCGCAGGCGTATTCCCCCGCCAGCGTCCCGGCGGAGGGGGCGGAATGGTTCCGCGTCCTGCCGTTGTCCAGCACGAAGGGCGCCACGCCGTGGTATTTGTCCGGCTTTTCCTCCGCCTGGGCAAAGCCAGCGCCTTTTTTCGTCACCACATGCACCACCACCGGCTCGTTCAATTCCACGAGCCGGCGGAACACCTTTTCCATTTCCCCGATGTCGTGCCCGTCGATGGGCCCGAAATAGCGAAAGCCCAGCGCGGTAAAAAAGCGATCCCGCACCAGGGCGTTGCGCAGGCGGTTTTTGATTTTCTGGAACGCGGCATACAGCCGCCCGCCCACGCCGGGCACCCGGCGCAGCACGTCGGCCACGCTGTGCTTCATGCCCAGCCAGCCCCGGCTCAGGCGCATGCGCGTCAGCTGCCGGGCCACGGCCCCCACGCTGCGGGAAATGGACATTTCATTGTCGTTGATGATCACCATCAGGGGCGTTTTGCGGCTGCCCGCGTCGCTGAGCGCCTCATAGCACATGCCCCCCGTCAGCGCCCCGTCGCCCACCACGGCCACCACGCGGTAATCCTCGCCCGTCAGGTCCCGGGCCCGGGCCAGGCCCAGGGCCGCGGAAATGGCTGTGGAGGCGTGGCCGGTATCAAAGGCGTCAAATTCGCTTTCTTCCCGACGGGGAAAGCCGCACAGGCCGTCCAGCTTCCTGAGGGTGGCAAACCGGTCATACCGCCCGGTGAGCATTTTATGGGTATAGCACTGATGCCCCACGTCGAACACGATCTTGTCCCGGGGACAGGAAAGCGCCCGGTGCAGGGCAATGGTCAATTCCACCACGCCCAGGTTGGAGGCCAGGTGCCCCCCGTTCTGGGCCACGGTGCGGATGATCTCTTTTCTGATTTCATCGGCCAGCTCATTCAGTTCCTGTTTATTGAGACCCCGCAGGTCGGCGGGGGATTGAATCTGGGAAAGCCGCATGGATTGCCTCCGCGTCAAGGTTTATTGAAACAAATTATTATAGCACAGGATGCGGGAATTTGTAAATGTTTCAGGAAAATCCGCCGGCCGGCAGGATTTTCTTGCGTTCATTGCGAAATGATAAAGGAAGTGTGTCTTTTCACACACATTTTCCCAGGAGGCAAGGTATGAAATGTCCCCAGTGCGGCCATTGGAACCGCGATTCCTTTCCCCGCTGCTTCCGCTGCGGGGCCGAGCTGCCGCAGAAAAACGCAGAGGAAAAAGCCCGCCCGTCCCAGGCGCCCGATCTCAAGGACGCGGGGCCGGGCAAGATTTACATACAAATCAACGAGGAAGGCCGCGCCACCCCCGCCATGGACGCCCGGGATCAATTGGCCCGGGATATGGAAAACCTGGTGGAGCGCAAGCGCCGGGGCGAGGAGGAGCACAGGCGCCTGACGCAGAACAGCGTGCAGCAGGGCATCGCCCCCTCCGGCCGCTCCGTGCAGACCCTGACGGGCCGGCGGCCCTTTCCCATTCCCCAGAGCATTTCCTATGAGCAGACGGAGCGGGAGGTGGGCGGCCATGTGCGGCCCGACGCCATCCAGGTATCCTCCCCCCGGGTGATCGGGGAAGAATACATGGCCGTCGCCCCCGCCCAGGCCGCCTCCGCGGGGCGCCAGCGGGGCAGGCGCAGCCAGGTGCGCATGGTGCGCCATTTCGGGCTGCGCAAATTCCTGCGCAGGGCTGTCATCGCCCTGGCCGTGCTGGCCGCAGGGGTGGGCGCCTATCGGTTCTTAATCCACCCCATGATGTACAGCGGCCCGCAGCTTTCCCTGCAGGAGCAGACCATCATCACCCCCACCATCTACAACGAAATGCCGGCCCATTCCATCCGCCTGCCCGGTGAGGAGGGGCAGAATATCTGGATCAAGGAATTGAAAAAATCCTATCCCGTGGTGGGCGGCTACGCCACCTTCGAGGTGCCGGATTATACCTGGTATGAATCCGCGGGCAGCGTGACGGCGGAATCCGTCACCGCCACCATCACCCCTTACCTGAAAACCGCCGCGGGCGAGCAGAAGCAGATGGGCCAGATCACCTACGAGGTGGATATCCCCCTGTCCACGCTGAACCTGGTTTCCCCCTCCTCCACCTGGGTGGAAACCTCCACGGCGCTCTACAACATCCAGTTCGAGGTGGCAAAAAACAGCACCGTCATCATCAACGGCGAGGATTATTCCGACCTGGTGAACACCCAGGACGGCCTGATTTCCTACAACGCCTCCGTGGCCCCCATCGGGGACAACACCTTCACCATCGTCACCCGGTCCCAATATTATCGGGAGAATTCCGTCACCATCACCATCTACCGCGCCCGGCAGGATATCCGCCTGGACCTGGCGGCGGATATCGCCACCCGCTGGAGCCCCACCCCGGTGGAGGATACCACCAAGGAAAAGGACAGCAAGGGCAACTATCCTTTGAAGGAGCCCAACATGACCGTCAAGGGCACCACCGTCAGCTGGGCCGATATCGAAATCAAATCCCCTCACGCCAATCTGGACAAAACCCAGCTGGCCACCAAGGGCGAATTTTCCTTCGAGGCGATCTTCGACAAGATCGGCACCAACACCATCATCATCGAGGCCTCCGCCCCCGGCCATGAAACCAGCGTGGTCAAGCACGACGTGTATTACGTGCCCGTGGCCGCCATTTATACCCGCAAGGCATGGGACATGAACGCCCAGTACATCGACTATCTGAACAATTCCGAAACCCGCATCGCCAACACCCAGATTTACCTGTGCAAGGGCGAGATCACCCAAATCCTGTCGGAGCGCCCCCAGATGGCCGTGATGAAGCTGGAATCCAGCCAGGAGCGCACGGTGCTGATCCGCAATTATACCAACGACAACTGGGCCGTGGGCATGACGGGCCGGATTTTTGCCGACGCCTACGGCGTTTACGACGGCACCCCCTGGCTCAACGGCCGCTATTCCTATCTGGAAACGCCCAAATAAACCCATAAACATCGCCCCGCCTGCTGCGGCGGGGCGAAAATTTGACCCTCAGGAAGCCCTCAGCGGCGACGCCCGTTCAAATACTTTTCCGCTTCAAAAAGCAATCGCCCGGCGCCTGTCACGGCGTTATTTCGATCTGGTTGCCTTCTATTGCAGCGATGCAGCTTTCATAGTATCCGTCGCCTGTGGTCCTGGGCCCGCTGACGACCTGATATCCGTCGGCTTTCAGCCGTGCGGTCAATTCATCCACCTTTTCTCTGCTGCCCACGCTGAACGCGGCATGGATAAAGCCCATCCTGACAAGGTCATTGGGCGCATTCGCAATTTGGGGCCGATTCATAATTTCCAGCCTTGCTTCCCCATCGAAAGAGATAAAGAAAGAACGAAATCCCGTTTTCGGGTTGCAGTAACCGTCATTTGGCCTGCCATTGAAATAAGTGACAAAAAAATCCCTGGCCTTTTCCAGGTCATTTACATACATGGCAATGTGCTCGATTTTCATACGTGCCTCCGCAGATTCCACTTCTCCCGCATCCCGGCGGGTTCCCTGCGCGTGCGATGGTTTTTCCGCGCATCATGGATCGCGCCGCAGGGCGGCGATTTCCGCCTCGGTGACGGACACCATCACCGTTTTCTGGTTGGTATAGATCACAAAGCCTGCGGAGGCGCCGCCGGGCTTTTTGACGTGCCTGCGCAGCGTGTAATCCACCGGCACGGACGCGCCCCGGCCCCGGGAATACCAGGCCGCCAATCGAAGGGCCGCCTCCAGGGCCTCCGGCGAGGGGCTTTCCGAACGGATCACGACGTGGGAGCCCGGCATATCCTTGGCGTGGAGCCAGGTTTCATTCCCCTTGGCGCTGCCCGTGACCCGGTCGTTCTGGGCGCTGTTTTTGCCCACGGTGATTTCCGTGCCGTCGGAGGCGAAAAAGCGCAGCGGCGCGCTTTCTTTTTGCTTTGGCTGCTTCCGGCCGCCGGGGGATTTCACCAGCCCCGCGCCCTCCAGCGCCCGGCGCACGTCGGCAAGGTCCTGCTCCGTTTCCCCCGCCTCCAGATCGAAGGCGAGCTGCTCCAGCAGGGCGATTTCCCCCAGGGTCTTTTCCTTCTGTTCCCGTGCCAGGTCCCGGGCCACCTTGGCCTTCCGGTACCGCTTAAAATACTTCTGCGCGTTCTGGGCGGGGGTCAGGGCGGGGTCCAGGGAAATATGCAGCGGGGCGCCCTGGGGATCATAAAAGTTTTGCAGGCACGCCTCCTTCGCCCCCCGGGGCACCAGATGGCCCTGGGCGGTGAGCGCCTCGCCGCAGACGCGGTATTCCTCCATCCGGGCGGAGGAAGCCAATTCCTCCTCCTGCAGGGAAAGCTTCTTCTCATCCCGGTCCATAACGGTTTTGATGAGACGCTTGAGAGAGGCGCTTTTCTGGTTCATGCGGTCCCGCCGGTCACGGCCGAAATAGCAGTCGTCCAGCGCCCGGGACAGGGAGGGATAGGGCTTTTGCAGCGCGGTGTCCAGGCTGAGATACGGAAAAGGCAGCACATCCGCCATCAACCCGTCCGGGCCCATCTGGGCGGTGGGGGCGGCGCTGTCCCCTGCGTCCGCAAAAAAGGCGCATACGCCCCGGCACACTTCGGGAATATGCAGATCGCCCATGTCCGGCCGCCGATCGCCCGTCACCCGGAAAGCGATTTCCCCCGCGCTCACCGGCGACAGGCCGCGCACCGCCCCGGCCAGGGCCCGGTCGAAGGGCCCCGACGCGGCGGACAGGCGCCGCAAAAGCGCCTCCGGCGTCAAAAATGCGGGGTCCAGTTTATCCTGCTGCGGCGGCAGCACAAAGGGCAGCCCCGGCAGGGCCTGGCGCACCCGGCTCATATCCCCGCTGACGTGGCGGATGGCGTCCACGATGCGCCCGTCCATGACCAGCGTCAGATTGCTGTGGCGGCCCATGAGCTCGAAGATGAGTTTGATGCCCCTGATTGCCGGGTTGGAGCAGGTGATAATCATTATGC
>Ga0079305_1001753_pt1 | contig 25034 bp, 23 predicted proteins | sample LMS_cellobiose_e_FD_79183 | JGI IMG/M metagenome (GOLD analysis project Ga0079305, IMG submission 79183) | Rumen-fistulated moose microbial communities from Alaska, USA - LMS_cellobiose_enrichment | ecosystem: Host-associated > Mammals > Digestive system > Stomach > Rumen fluid ... | reverse complement strand
CCAGATGGTCCCACACGACCATCGCGAGCGCCAACACCCGCAGGAAATTCAGAAAGGGGTATTCCTTTTTCGGCGGCGCGGGAACCGGCGGCCGCTGCGGCGCAATTTCCTGCGCGGCGGCTTCCGATTCCGCCACGCTCACAAGCCCGTGTCCGCCGGTCTCCATATCGTGGATATAGGCGTCGGTCACTTCCCCTGCGTCCCCAATCATCTGCACCACACCGCGCTTGAGCCAAACGGCGCGCTTGCAGAGCTTTTTGACCTGATCGGAAGAATGCGAAACAAAGATGAGCGTCGCGCCCGCGTCGATCATTTCCTGCATTTTGCGCTCGCATTTCTGCTGGAACAAAAAGTCCCCGACCGCAAGGATTTCGTCTACAATGAGGATGTCCGGCACAACCATCGTCGCAATTGAGAAGCCGAGCCGAGCCACCATACCGGAGGAGAAGTTCTTGACTGGCACGTCCGCGAAATCCCAGAGCTCCGCGAAATCCATGATCTCCTGATATTTCGACTCCATGAAAGCGGTGTCGTAGCCGAGCACCGCGCCGTTGAGGAAAATATTCTCCCGCGCGGTCAGGTCCATATCGAAGCCTGCGCCCAGCTCAATGAGCGGCGCGACGCTCCCGCGCACCGTGACCGACCCTTTCGTCGGATAGAAGATGCCGGAAATCACCTTGAGCAGTGTGCTCTTGCCGCAGCCATTTTCGCCGATAATGGCGAATGGCTCGCCGCGCTTCACGGTGAAGCTCACATTGCGCAGCGCGTAAAATTCGTCGAACAGGAGCTGACGCTTGAGCATTTTGACCACATATTCCTTGAGGTTGTCGACCTTCTCACGCGAAAGGTTGAAGCGCATCGAGACGTTCTGCACTTCCACAATATTTTCAGTTTGCTGTGCGTCCATGGTTTCACCGTCCTTTGCGCGTCAGATATGCAGGATAAAATTTGCCTGTTTGCGTTTGAAAAGCCACATGCCCACCAGCAGCGCCGCAGCGCACCAAAAACAGCTTGCCAGCGTGTTTTGGACCGTCGGCAGCCGTCCATAGAGCACGATCTCCCGAAAGCAGTCGATAAACTGGAAAAGGGGGTTTAACCGGATGAGCGGCTGCACCGTTTCCGGTATGCTCGCGATCGGATAGAAAATCGGGGTAAGATACATCCAGGCGGTGGTGCAGACCCCATAGAGATGGGTCGTGTCCCGGAAATACACCGCGCAGACCGAAAGGATCAGCCCGATTCCCATTGAGAAAAGCAGCACATAACAAAGCGGCAGCGGGAACAGCAGAATCACCGGCGTGACCGGCGTGCGGGTCGCAAGCATCACGATCACCACCGCGACAAGCGAAAAAAGCAGCGTCACAAAGCAGGAAAGTACCCGCGAAACAGGGAAGATATATTTGGGTACGTAGACCTTCTTGATGAGCGAGGCGTTTCCGATGATCGAGCCCATCGCCATGTTAGTGGATTCAGAAAAGAAGGTGAACATGATCTGACCGGTGATGAGATAGATGGGGTAATTGGGGATGTCGAACCGGAACATGTACGAAAAGACGATCGACATGACCACCATCATGAGCAGCGGGTTGAGTAAGCTCCACAGGTACCCGAGCACCGAACGGCGGTATTTTACCTTGAGATCCCGCTGCACCAGCCGTATGAGCAGCGCTTTATATTTTTTCCATTTATCGAGCTGCGCGTTCAGTTCATTCATTGTTGTTTCTCCGTCAGGTTTCACCTGCCAAGCAGGATTCGTTTGAGTTTTTCATAGCCCGAAAGCCCCACATGCAGCCGGTTGAGCTGCCGCAGCAAAAAGCCCTTTTTGCGGATCGCCGCATAGATTTCCGGGTTCTTCCCCCGCACATAGGTTTCCCATGACATCCCCGCTTTACGCCCGGCCATGCGGTCGGGCAGATAGATGTAAAGGGTGGTCAGATGGTCGGCCGCCGCCTGCGCAATGCGGAAAAAGCAATAGTTTCGCACGTCCGGGGACATTTTGGCCGTCCCGTAGACCTCCAAAAGCCGCCGGACGATCTGCGCGCGGTGGGCGGCATATTTCGCCCGGTTTTCCGGCGAAGTCGACTGCGCCGGATTGCCGACCAGATAGCGGTAGATGTCAAGATCGTAATAGACAACGCTCTTCGCAGAGAGGAAGGGCAGGATCACATATTCCTCGTCCACAAAGAAGATCCCGTCCTGCATCTGAAAACCGCTCTCCCGCAGAAGTTCTGTACGGTAGGTGGTCGAATGGATGCAGGGCGCATTTTCGCGGCATGGGGAAAATCCCGTGTAGACTTTTTCGTACTCCACGCCGGAAAACCGAAATGGCAGTTCCTCCCCGCTTCCCATCACGACCCGTCGGTAGTTGGTCTGCACCACATCCGCGCCGCAGTCGCGCAGCTTTTCGACGAACCGCACCAATTCTTCGGTATCGACCCAGTCGTCCGCATCGACAATCCGGAAATATTTTCCCCGTGCCAGCGCCATCGCCGCGTTGATTGATCCGCCGTAGCCCCGGGAATCCCGCCGCAGGAGGGTGAAAATATCCGGATAACGGTCCACAAAACCCTGTGCGATGGAAGCGGTCTCATCTTCGGAGGCATTGTCGAGCACGATTACCTGCACTTTTCCAGCTAACCGCTCATCCGCATAGGACGGCAGGTTCTTCGGCAGGTGCTTTTCCATATTATAGGACGGCACCGCGATCGTCAGTACCCGTTCCATCAGGCGTTCCTCCTCCGTCTCAGTTTTTCCACAAGCCCGTGCGGCAAAAGCCCGACCGCCAGCGGCTTTATCACATATGGCAGCGCGCCAGGCAGCATTCCCAGTTCCCCGAACCGGCAGAAACGGGTGACTGCTTCGTTGACCCGGTGGCGGTATCTGCGTTTTTTCCAATCGTCCGGGCCCACCTGGTAGGAGAACAGCTTCTCCTGCAAATTATATCCGGTATAGCCCTTTGCATAGAGACGCAAAAGCAGGTCGTAATCCTCGCAGAGCACCGCCCGTTTCGATTCGCTGTAGCCGCCCACGGCGCGCACCGCATCCGCGCGAAAGATAAGCGAAGGATGGATAAACGGCATTGAGAACCGGAAATCCTCCTTTTGGGGGTATTCGGGAAATCTGCGTTCACCGCAGGTTTCCCCGCCGCAGAAGATATTCACATTGCAGCCCACGAAGGCAGTTTCCGGATGCGCGTCCAAAAACGCGACCTGACTTTCAAAGCGCTTCGGCAGGGAGAGATCGTCCGCGTCCTGCCGCGCAAAGAGTTCGCCCCGAGCCGCTTTGATGCAGCAGTTGAGCTTCTCCGGCAGAGTTTTCGCGCCGCTGCCGCGCAGGACCCGCACCCTTCCGTCACGCGCGGCGTAACCGTCCAGCAGCGCCTGCGCCGCAGCGGACGAGCCGTCGTCGCAGATGAGAAATTCAAAGCCGGAAAAGGTCTGCGCGAGCACCGATTCGACAGCGGCCGCAAGACCGGCAGTCCCCTCTCCCGGCAGGTAAACGCCCATCAAAACCGAAACGCGCGGCATGTGAACACCTCCCACTCACTTTTCCAAAAGCCCATATGCGGCGAGCACTTTCGGCGCGGCGGCCTCCAACGTGAAGCCCCGGGATTTTTCCCGCGCCGCCTTCCCGTATTCTGCCCGCTTTCTAGGGCTGTTATAAAGCTCTAAAAGCGCCTTCGCAAGCAGATCCCCGTTTTCCGATGGAAACAGAAATCCTGTTTTTCCCGCGTCCACCAGCTCCCTGTGGCCCTTGATATCGCTCACAGCGGCGGGCAGGCCGCAGGACATCGCTTCCATCAGATGAAACGGCAGGCCCTCCGAACGGCTCGTGGAAACCACCGCGTCGCACAGCGGATAGAGCGCGGCCATATCCGCAACGCTCCCAAGGAAATGTACCGCATTTTCAATTTGCAGCTTTTGTGAAAATTTCCTGCAATTTTCCAATTCTTCCCCGTTTCCGGCAAGCAACAGTTTTGCCCGCGGCATCTCCGGCAGCGCTTTCGCAAACCCTTCGAGCAGGAGCCTCTGATTTTTGCGCTTTGAAAATTCCGCCGCATAAATAAACAGCACTTCGCTGTCCAAAAATCCCTGTTCCCGGCGGTTTTCCAGCCGCTTTGCCGCAGGGAGCGGGACAAACCGGGCCCCGTCGAACCCCATTCCCGGGATTGGGACAAGCCGTCCGCGGCACAGGTGGTATTTGCGTGCAAGCGCGCGGTCCTCCCGATTCATGACCATGAGCGTACCAGTCACGCGCGCGCAGAGGATTTCCGGCAGCAGGTAAATCCATTTGCGCACCCCTTTATCGGAGAACAGATAGCCGTGGCAGGTGTAGGCGACCCTGGGGCGCTTTCGCATTGTCAAAACCGCCGCGCGGATCACCGCGCCCGCAAGGGTGGTATGCGCGCTCACAAGATCGAACCCCTCCCGTTTCAGAAGCCGCCGGGCGCGCAGGATCGCCAGCAGGTTGCGCGGGCTCATGAGCCGCTTGCAAAACGGCAGCTCCACCACATGGCCTGCAAACGGAACCGGTTCAGCCGTTCCGGCTGCCACCCAAACCTCCCAGCCGCGCTCCTCGAAGGCGCGCAGATAAGGGAGATGGAAATTTTTGATATGGGAGACTGTGGAGGCGCAGAAAAGCACCTTTTTCATCCTGATTTCCAGCCTTTCCTTTCCAGCCGCGAAAAAAGGGCTTCCCGCGGGAAACCCTCCTTGCGTCAATCCCGGCCGCTGCGGGAAGCGGAGCGTGCGCGGTCGTCGGGCTCCTCGTCCGCGTTTTTAGAGGAGTCCCTGTCCGCCTGTTCGGAACGGTCTTTTTTCGGGGATGTTTTCTTCTTTTTGGCATCCTCCGCACGTTCCTTGTCGTCCCGGGTATCTTCCTCATCTTCGGATTCCTCCGCATCCATATCCTCATCCTCGGAAGAGGACGCGAACGCTTCCGGATGCGCGGCAGCCCATTCGGCGTAGTCCTTCTGCTGTTTTTGCCAGATACGGTTTACGACCTCCTGCGAAACCTCATATTCCGCCGGATCGAAATCTCCATAGAGAAATTCGTGCATGATCCGCACCGCTTCCTCATGGTCGAGCATGGTCATACTGCGGCCGTCATCAGTGAGCTTGCTGCCGGCCATCCCTTTGAGCGGCATGGTCATCTGTTTAAGCTGTACACCGAGAAAGCCCGGCGCTTTCGGCACCAGTGAAGTGATTTCTTTTTTGGTAAAATTGGTTTCCACAAGCGGCAGCGCCACATTGAGCAGCGCGTCAATCTCCTTCAGATTCAGGCTTTTGGTCTGGTTGATCGCCGCCTGCAGGACGTTGCGCTGGCGCTGAACGCGCACATAATCGCTGTCTATCAGCCGCTGGCGGCCATATGCGAGCGCATCGAAGCCGTCCAGATGGTTGAGGCCCGGCTTCACGGGATGGCGCGTGGTCGAATTGGTGGGAATTTCGCCATTGAGCGCGGCGGCTTCCTGCTCGGTGAGGGTGATGTCCACGCCTCCGATCGCATCGATCAGCTGGGACGCCGAGCTCACATTGACCCGCGCATACCGGCGCACGTCGATCTCAAACTGATCGCGCACCGCCCGGAGCATCGCGTCGGCGCCGCCGAAAGCAAACGCATGGGTCAGCCAGTCCTCACCGCCCGGCGCGCCTTCTATCTCCACGCCGATCGAGCGTTCCAGGCTCACCAGCCGCGCCGTGTGTTTTTTCAGATTGAGGCTTAAAAGCATGCAGGCGTCGGCACGCGCGCCCTCCTGCAGGCCGGTTTCAAAATCCTCGCTCGTACCGCCGACTGCGCGTTCGTCGGTACCGAGCAGCAGAATGTTCAGGTATTCGAGCGCCGCGATCCCGCTCGCCTTGGTGCCATCTTCGTTTTTCCATTCCTCTTCCGCAACTTCGTTGCCGGTGTAGTTGATCCGGTCCAGTTTCGACTGAAAGTAACTCCACGCGCCAATCCCAACCAATCCGATCAGGATCAACACGCCCAAAATTGCAACCCACCAGCCGGGATTCGCCCGCCGGGGTGTCTTTTCCATATCCATGTGATACATCCTTTAACGACTTGGCCATTCGGCCTGTAAAGCTTCCATAAAAACGGTATGATTATAGTTCGTTTGACAGGGACTGTCAATCAGGATTTGCAGTATTTCCCTGGATTTCCTGCATTTTGGTCGCTTTTGCCATTTCTCTCCTAGAGATCTTCAGAGGGATTGACAATCCCTCTGGTCAGGGTCATCAACAGAATCTTGACATCCAGCATAAAAGACCAGTTCTCGATGTAAAACACGTCGCATTTCACCCGTTCAATAATCGAGGTGTCCCCACGCCAGCCGTTCACCTGTGCCCAGCCGGTGATACCCGGGCGCACAAGATGCTTGAGCATATAAAGCGGAACTTCCTCTTTGAATTTCTCTACGAAAAATGGACGTTCAGGGCGCGGGCCAACCAGGCTCATCTCCCCTTTGACCACATTGAACAGCTGCGGCAGCTCGTCGATCGAAAATTTGCGCAGAAACGCGCCGAACCTGGTGCGCCGGTCATCCCGGCGGCTGCCCCAGGTGGTCATGTCGCCCGCGTTATCCGCCTGCATCGACCGGAATTTATACATGGTGAAGCTCTTTTTGTTGCGTCCAATACGCTCCTGTCTGTAGATTACCGGCCCGGGCGACGACAGGTGGATTCCCACGGCCGCCACAAGCATCAGCGGCGACAGCAGCAGGATGAGCAGAAGAGACCCGCAAAGGTCGAAGCCGCGCTTCAAAAACCGGTTGAAAAGGTTGTCGAGCGGGATACGGTGGATATTGATGAGCGGCATCCCGTCGATTTCGTCCACATATGGATGCGCCGGAAGATACTTTGCATAAAACGGCAGCAGGCTCGATTTGACCCCCTCCCGCTCGCAGACCTCGATCACGCCTCCCAAAAGCCGGTATTCGCTGTATTCAAGCGAGATGACCACCTCGTCTGCGGCGCCGCTTCGCAGGATCGTTTCCAGCTCCCGCAGCTCCCCGAGCAGCGGCACGCCGCGTTCGCCGGTTGCGAACGGCCGGTCGCTGAGATAACCGATCACTTCATAGCCGAAATTGCGGTCGCCGGTGATCTTGTCATAGAATTCCCCGGCGATTTCATTCCATCCAACGATCAGCAGCCGGGTTAGATTCTGCCCCTGCCGGCGCAGCGAGCGCAGCGAAAGGCGTATGGCAATGCGCACGCCCCCGGTGAGCAGGGTGTTGAGCAGCACAAAAAAGAGGATGACCATGCGTGAAATATCGATCGCCCGCATAAAGAAGCTGAGCAGGAACAAAAACGCAGCGCCGATCAAATTGACATAGGCCACCTTCTGGGTTTCGGCCACCATCGATTTATAATGGAAAACGTCATAGAGCTCAAACCCGTGGTAGAGCATGAAATAGAGCGGAAGCGCGGCCGCCAGCATCTGCAGGTAATAATCGAGCCCGAAGTTCGCCGGGTCGCCGTGCAGCACATAAAAACGCAGCGCGTACGCGGCCAGCATCGAAAACAGCTCGGCCGCGATATCGACACATTTGAGCAGCGTTACAAAAATCCGCTGATTTTCTTTAAACATCCCGGAAAGATCCCTTCCTTATTTGCTTATGCGACATAACACAGAGGAATCCTTGGAAATTATAGCGCATTTGCAGGTTCTGTCAAGCTTTCTGTCGTCCGACAATCTGATTCCCGCCTATTTTAGCATGCCCGAACCACGCTCCGCAATGCTTTCCGACATTCTTCACAAATTGTTAACCAAAATCCGCTTGACACTGGCCAGGATGCAAGTTATGATTATTTTAACATCATATGGCGTCTGCAAAAGGGAGTAGTTTTAAGACGCTCCGCCAACATCACAGCCTTCCAAAAAAGGCTTGGCGGCGCGCACCGGCAACGGTAACAAGACTTTTGGACGGGTTTGCGCAGCTTTGCGCGGATCGGTCCAAAGGTCTTTTTATTTTTCCCGCAAACGCATGATTGGTAAAGGCGGTATAAATAAACGCCGCTTTTGAAACACTAGAAAATATGTAGAAGGAGATATGACATGACCAGCAAGTTTTACAGCCTGCCTCCCGAAAAGGCACTCGAGGCAATGGAGGCGCCGCCCGGCGGGCTCTCCGCTTCCGAAGCCTCCGCAAGAATTGAAAAGCACGGCCCAAACGCACTCGCCGAAGGGCGCAAAAAAAGCATGCTCGCCGTTTTCCTGGGGCAGTTCAAAGACCTGCTCGTCATCATCCTGATCGCGGCGGCAATTATCTCGCTCGCCTCCGGGCAGGGTGAAAGCACCATCGTCATCTTTGCTGTCATCCTGCTCAACGCCATTCTCGGAACCGTTCAGTATTTTAAGGCGGAAAAATCGCTCGAAAGCCTCAAGGCGATGTCCTCCCCGACGGCCCGGGTGCTGCGCGACGGCACGCGTGCTGAAATTCCTTCCCGGGAGGTGGTTCCGGGCGACATCCTGCTGCTCGAGGCGGGCGATCTGGTGGTCGCTGACGGGCGCATCCTCGAAAACTTCTCGCTCAAAGTGAACGAAAGCTCGCTCACCGGTGAATCTGAAGCGGTCGAAAAACATGCCGACACGATTGAAAGCGGGCAAGTCGCGCTCGGAGACCAGAAAAATATGGTTTTTTCCGGCTCGCTCGTCACCTACGGCCGCGCGACTGTCGTGGTCACCGCGACCGGCATGGAAACCGAACTTGGCCGCATCGCGGCGCTCATGAACGCCACGCAGCAGCGCAAAACCCCGCTCCAGCAGAACCTCGACAGCTTCTCTGGAAAGCTCGCCGTCATCATCCTCATTGTGAGCGCCATTGTGTTCGGGCTCTCGCTTTACCGGCAGATGCCGCTGCTCGACGCGCTGATGTTCGCTGTCGCGCTCGCGGTCGCCGCGATCCCTGAAGCGCTCTCCTCAATCGTCACCATCGTGCTCGCCCTCGGCACCCAGAAGATGGCCCGCCAGAATGCCATTATCAAGGATCTCAAGGCGGTCGAAAGCCTCGGTTCGGTCTCGGTCATCTGTTCGGATAAGACCGGCACCCTCACTCAGAACAAGATGACCGTACAGAAGATCTATACCGACGGCAAACTCTTTGAAGGGCAGGCGCTCGAGCTTGCGGAAAATCCGCAGCGGCAGCTTCTGAAGGCGGCCGTGCTCGCCAGCGACGCGACCACCGACGAGGAGACCGGCGCTGAGATCGGCGACCCGACCGAAGTCGCGCTCATCCGCCTGAGCGATTATTTTGGCGTGGAGGAAAACGCTTACCGCCGGCAGCATCCGCGCCTGCGCGAACTCGCGTTCGACTCCGACCGCAAGCTGATGAGCACCCTGCACATGGATGGAGATACTCCCATCCTCTACACCAAGGGCGCGATCGACGTACTGCTTGACCGTTCGGTCAGCGTGCTCACCCGCGACGGCGTGAAGCCGCTTGACGAGGACGGAAAAGCGGATATTCTGCGGGTAAACCAGCAGCTTTCGGAACAAGGGCTGCGTGTGCTCGCGTTTGCCTGCCGCGAGATGCCCGAGGTGCGCGACCTCACTTTTGCGGATGAGGATCAATTCACCTTCATCGGCCTCATCTCGATGATCGACCCGCCGCGTCCTGAATCGGCACAGGCGGTGGCCGACGCTTCGGCGGGCGGTATCCGCACGGTCATGATCACCGGAGACCACAAAGTCACCGCCGCCGCGATCGCCAGACAGATCGGCATTTTCCGCGAAGACGACGTTGCGGTAGAAGGAGTTGAGCTTGACGCGATGAGCGACGAAGCGCTCGACGCGAAGCTTCCCCGCATCTCGGTCTACGCGCGCGTCTCCCCCGAACACAAAATCCGTATCGTTTCGGCCTGGCAGCGGCGCGGCGCGATCGTCTCGATGACCGGCGACGGCGTGAATGACGCACCCGCGCTCAAAAAAGCGGACATCGGCGTCGCAATGGGCATCACCGGGACCGAAGTGAGCAAGGACGCCGCCTCGATGATCCTGGCAGACGACAACTTCGCCACCATCATCAAGGCAGTGGTGAACGGCCGCAACGTTTACGCAAACATCAAAAACGCCATCAAGTTCCTGCTTTCGGGCAATACCGCCGCCATCTTCTGTGTGCTGTACACCTCACTGATGGGCCTGCCGGTGCCGTTCGCGCCGGTGCATCTGCTGTTCATCAATCTGCTCACCGACAGCCTTCCCGCCATTGCTATCGGTATGGAGCCCGCGCGGGATGATCTCATCCGCCAAAAGCCGCGCGACCCAAAGGAACCGATCCTCAACCGGTCGCTGCTCGGCGCAATTGGCAGTCAGGGTCTGCTCATTGCCATTGTAACAATGGCCGCCTTCTACCTGGGGCTGCCCGGCGGCGCGGCGCTCGCGAGTACGATGGCCTTCTCCACCCTCACGCTGGCGCGGCTTTTCCACGGCTTTAACTGCCGCTCAAGCCGTTCGATCTTCCGGCTGGGGCTTGCTTCAAACCCTTATTCGCTGATGGCCTTTGCCGCAGGCGTGCTGCTGCTGGCCGCCGTCCTGCTGCTGCCGTTTCTGGAGGGGCTTTTCCTGGTGGAAGCGATGTCTCCCGCACAGCTCGGCACGGTGGCGCTGCTTGCCTTCCTGCCGACCGTGCTGATCCAGACCGGCAAGGTCATCCGGGACCGCCATGCAAAATAAGCATGCCGTTTACGGCATTTTCCCTTGACATTGGGCAGGTTTCGCATTACCCTTTTAAAGGGATGATGTGTCCCTGATTTTGAGCAACATGGAGGCTTCCCAATGGCAATGCACCTGAACAAAGAGCTGCCGCTTCCGGCTTTTCTCAAAGCGGAATATCCGCTGCCGGAGCGGCTCGCAAGGATAAAAGAAGAACGCGACTGTGAAATCCGTAAAATTTTCACCGGCGAATCGGACAAATTCATCGTGTTGGCCGGACCCTGTTCGGCCGACAACGAGGACGCAGTCTGCGAATACGTTTCGCGGCTGGCCAAGGTGAACGCCGAAGTTTCGGACCGGCTGATGGTGATCCCACGCATCTATACCAACAAGCCCCGCACCACCGGTGAAGGCTACAAGGGGATGCTGCACCAGCCGCAGCCGGATAAAGCGCCGAACCTGCTGGCCGGGATCATCGCGATCCGCCGGATGCACATCCGCGCGATCGCGGAAACCGGACTCACCGCCGCCGACGAGATGCTCTATCCGGAAAACCGCAGCTATCTTGACGACCTGCTCTCTTATGAAGCGGTCGGCGCGCGCTCGGTGGAAAATCAGCAGCACCGCCTCACCGCGAGCGGCATGGATATTCCCATCGGGATGAAAAATCCCACGAGCGGCGACTTTTCGGTCATGCTCAATTCGGTGATCGCAGCTCAGCATTCCCACAATTTCATCTACCGCGGAAACGATGTCACCACCGACGGCAACGACCTTGCCCATGTCATTTTGCGCGGCGGAGTCAACAAATACGGCCGCAGCATCCCGAACTACCACTATGAGGATCTGGTGCGCCTTTTGGAAATGTACCAAAAACTCGACCTCAAAAACCGCGCGGTTATCGTGGACGTCAACCATTCAAATTCGAATAAACAGTTCAAGGAGCAGATCCGCATTGTAAGCGAGGTGCTCCACAGCCGCAACTACAATCCCGATCTGAAAAAGCTGGTTAAGGGTGTGATGATCGAAAGCTACCTCGAGGAAGGCAGCCAGCCGATCGGCTCCAAACAGGTCTACGGAAAATCGATCACCGACCCATGTCTCGGCTGGGAAGATACCAAAAGGCTGCTCTACAAAGTTGCGGAAAGCTGTTGATCCCGATGAAATCCAAATGGAAAGGGCCGTTCCAAACGGAACGGCCCTTTTTCCTTCTGCTTACAAGCCCGCCTTCGCCCTGTATTCGGTTCCCCAGGCAACCATCGCGTCCAGAATCGGTTTGAGGCTGTAACCTGTTTCGGTCAGCGTGTATTCGACACGCGGCGGCACCTCGGCATAGACCTTCCGGGTGAGCAGCCCGCTCGCCTCCATATCCCGCAGGTTTGCCGTCAGCACCTTCTGGGTGATATGGCCGATCGATTTTTTCAGTTCACCGAAACGTTTGGTCCCATCCAAAAGATCCCGGATGATCAGTACCTTCCAGCGGTCGCTGATCAGCATCAGGGTTGTTTCCACCGGGCAGGCCGGCAAATCCTTCTCCATCTCCGTATGCTCCTCCCAATCGTATCCCAGGGGATACTGGCTTGTAAATGATCCCTATGACCCATTATAGGACGCCTTTTGCCCGGATGCAAGCTCATCCGGGTTCATCCCGCATTCACAAACATTTCGCAATTCGTTATTGGGAAACACAAACCTGCTTCACAATTTGCCGGTATACTGAAAACATCAAAAACAGCACCCCAAAAGCAAGAAAGGACTCCATTATGAATCAGTTTTTTGTGCGTTTTTTCCCCTCCCTCATCGAATTGCTTGGCAGCAGCAGAACAATTCTCTTTGTGAACTTCCTCTATAGATCGGCGGACAGGCTTTCGATCCGCCTGCCGGTACGTCCCGCATATATCAGCTCTCACTGAATGTTCCTTCCTCTCCAGCAGGAAAGCGTGGCCGTTTTCAGAAAGAAAACGGCCACGCTTTTTGGCGCGCGAAAACCTGTAAAAGCTCTGTTTCAAATAGCCCCTGTGCTGGGAACAGGTTTCGCTTCAGGGGCCTGCGCAGGGACGATCTGCCGGAAGGATACATGGATGGTATGATCCCTGCGAACCTCACGGAACCAGTATTTGTCGTCCTCCTCAAGTTTTGCGGGCCGGCCGTCGACCAACACTTCGTCAATCTCCCAGCCTTCGTCTGGATAGATGCTGAAACGGCGGTCGGTCGCTTCCCGGATTTTCTGCACACCTTCGCGCACAATCCGGCCGCCTTCATCCGCGCTTGAGACAATCGTATAAAACCGGTCGGGAGCACCGCCGCCGGAGCTTCCTGTGGAATGGGACGGCTCCGGATCATCCGGGCCGGTACCGTCGCATTTCAGGGTAAAGCTTACCGGGGACCCGCCCGTTACATCCCACGTGCCTTCCGGATCATCCCCGGTCTGAAACCATGTCAGCGTAATGGTCTGGTAGGTTCTGGTGGGGTTGTGGCCCGGCGCGATGTTTGCGTTATAGTCGTCCACATAGCTCCCGGCATAGACTCTGGCGGTCACTGTCCAAACGTCGTCCGCGCCCTGTCGCGGTTCGTCCACTTCGATCGAATCCGCTTTTGTTTCATAGTGTTCTTGCGGATGTTCCTCCGGTTTTGTCTCACAGTACAGAGTTACCACTTCGAGCTGGCGGGCGATCTCTTCCGCGGAAGGCGGCTTTGGGGCCTCTCCAGGCTGGCCTCCGGCCTCCCTCCACCGCGCATAGAAGGTCAGGCCGCCCTCCACCATCTTGACCGTTCCGGTGACGACATCGCCGGACGGAGACTGTGCCCATCCCAAAAAGTCATAGCCGTCCAAGGCGGGCTCCTGTGTGGAAACAGGAACGTCCGCGTCCACTTCATATGTATTGGTGTCCTCCGGGATATTCTGCGCTCCTGCCGCCGCGGCGGGCGGCTCGTTTCCATTGTACAGAACCGGATACTTCTGCGTCAGTGTTTGGCACTTCACTGTATAAGTAACCGGGACAGCGCCAGAAACAGCCCAGTTAGATCCATTATAGGAAAGCGCGATCGATTGATTGCTTTGACCCGCCGGATCGAGGCTGTGGGATACATCTGTATCTGCGTTATATTTCATCACATAAAGTGACGGCGTGACAGTGACTGAGACTGTATAGTTGCCGTTGGAGCCTTGTACGTTTCCAACCGAATAGCTGCCAGTGATCAGTCCGTAGGTTTGATCCGGGTGGCTGGCTGTACTGTTGGTACAGTCGATCTTAACCGCATTATTCCTTAGAAGAGATTCCACAGTGCTGCTGCTGGGTTTATCAGGTGCTGGAAAATCTTTTGCACCACTGATAGAAATGTAAGAGGACGTTCCGCCTTGCGTATTAAAACTGAAGCCAAATGTCACATTACCCGAAGCCTGGCTCATATCTTTATTATGGACATAGGCGTTGATTGGAAAAGTCTCTGTGTAGTTTCCAATTTTAACATCGAGATAAAGCTGCCATCCGTTTTCATTGGAACCCTGGAAATAGGCGCGTGCGCTACCGTTTGCATTGTTAGAGCCTACCGCGTCGCGCCTGATATACTTTGTCCAATTAAGCGGGTTAACCGAATGTGATTGTTCATTCGGATTCCAAAATGGAGCCCCATAGCTGGAAATTCTCAAATTTAAAGGCACCGAATCAAATGGTCCATAAGCGAATGCCCCCACCGGCAGCAGCGTTACAACAAAAATCGCCGTCAACAGCGCTGCCAATAATCGTTTCTTCCAATTGTTTTTCATGTTTACCACCTTTCATTTTTCTGCATGCAGAAAATCAAACTCCGCAGCCCATTGCTGCGCCTCCCTGACCGATCGAAAACGCAGCCGCCTTTGAAACAGCAGGGACAGAGCGTCATCCCTCTGTGCTGCGCGGAAACGGGTTTCCGGGATACTGCTCAGCCAGGTGCGCAGCGCACCCAACGCGGCCAGCTTTTGAAGCGTATCCAGATCCATCCCCGATACAGAGAACAGATGCTTCATCAGGCCGCGCGAATCCTCCACCACACCACTCCTCTCCAAATGAATTTCATCAAAGATCGGCCGCATTCCGGCAAACCTGCTTGTCAACCCGCCTTTTTCCAATTGCCTGATCCACCAAATGCATCAGCTCCAGCGCACTGCGGAAAGATTCCGTCTTTTTTCCCTCCAGCCATTCCACATAGCCCTGCCAGCTCGCGTTCTGCCGGTACAGCGGATGGATCACAAAGGTTCCCAGCGCCCCGGAACAGGCCGCAAACGCCTCCGGTTCCCAATACGTCCGGAGGGCGGAAGCCGCAGGCGCTGCCCGGCGGCGCGGGACGTCTTTTCGCTGGAAACTGCGCAGCTGGAAAGCAGGATTGGGAAATCCGATCAGGTCGAACAGGGCATCCATTTTCAGAACAAGTTCCCCAAGCCCCCAGAAAGCGGCCGGCCCCGGCTGGTAAGCGTTATAGAAGGTACCGACCGGCAGTCCGTTCAGGATCCGGTCTATGCAGACCACCGTGACCGGCGCATTGCTTGGAAGCTGATTTTGGCCTGTGAACATCACTCACTTCTCCTTTCCAGGATTGCGCTTTTGGAATTTTCAGACGACCCTGCGGTTTGCCTGAAAGATGATTTTTGGCACAAAAAAAGCAGGTGTGGATGAAAGTAGACTTTTTTCCACGTTTTGGGACTCGGCTTTTTCAATAAAATACATATGGACAGTCCCCCTGAAAGTCCTCTTTTTGCACAAATTTTAAGCCGTCTTTGTTTTGTTTTTATTATACCGCAGGTGTGGATGAAAGTCTAGTTTATTCCACAAAAAAATCCTCTGCAGAGACTTTCTTCGTCCATTTCAAAAAAGTTTTGGGGTCCACCCCCAGCTGCCGCGCCGCCTGGCGCGCGGAATATTCCCCATCCTGCCATTTGGTATGCAGCGGATAAAATTCAGTCGGGATTTCCATTGCCGGCACCCCAAACCGCACGCCTCTTGCCTTGGCTGCCGCAATCCCTTCCGCCTGCCGCTGCCGGATATTTTCGCGTTCGGTCTGGGCCACATAACTGAGCAGCTGGAGCACCACATCAGCGATCAGCGTCCCGGTCAAATCCTTGCCTTTTCGGGTGTCGAGAAGAGGCATGTCCAGGACGAAGATATCCACGTGCTTCTTTTTGGTGAGCAGCCGCCACTGTTCAAGGATCTCCTCATAGTTCCGTCCCAGCCGGTCAATGCTTTTCACCATGAGGACATCCCTCGGACGCAGCCTTCGCAGCAGCCGCTTATATGCCGGCCGTTCAAAATCTTTGCCGCTTTGCATATCCAAAAACAGATTTTCGGGAGGTATCTCATAGGGCGCAAGCGCGATTAACTGCCGCTCTGCATTCTGATCTTTGGTGGATACACGGGCATAACCATAATTCATTCAAATTCCTCCTTACGCCTATTTTGTACCGTTTTTCCGCAAACATGTTTTTCTGTCAGTGTAAACTGCGGATGACAAAATTGCATCAAAAAAGAAAGCCCCCGATGCAGGCCTGCTTGCCTGTATCGGGGGCTTTCTTTTTTGATGCTGTAAACTTCCACGGGTTAAATTGTGACCGGGAAAAAGAAAAAACGCCCGCGCGACGCGGACGTTTTTCCGATCCCGAAACAGCCATATCCCCATGCATATTTCGGATTGCTTGGTGCCGGTAGCCGGGGTCGAACCGGCACGGTATCGCTACCAACGGATTTTGAGTCCGTCACGTCTGCCAATTCCATCATACCGGCGAATGCTTAAGTATTATAGCAAAGATTTTGAAAAAACGCAAGAGCTGACTCAAAAAAGTTCCAAAAAAGGCGGTCCGGCGCGGTGTGGGAATCGCGGCATTCCTGTAAGGGCAGATGAAAAGCGGCACAGCTCACGCCGTGCCGCTTTTCCAAAACCGTCAAGCCGCCCAAAAGCGCCCAACCGGTTTTATTCCACGATCACTGTATTTTCCCCGTGATCCACCACTTCGCCCACAATACGCGCCCAGGGCGTGACCTCGTTGGCCAGCCGTTCGCAGAGCTTCCGCGCCGGCGCTGCCGAAAGCGCGATCAAAAGCCCGCCCGAAGTCTGCGGATCGGCTATCAGGTCACGGAGGACACGGGCAACTTTTCCGCGATAGGTTACTTTCCCCTGCATATAGCGCATATTCTCATAGGCGCCTGCCGGAAGGATTCCCATCTCGGCAAGCTCCCGCGCTTTTGGAAGCAGTGGCAGCGCATCCGAAAAGAGACGGATGGACGCCCCGCTGCCCAGGCCCATCTCCAGAGCGTGCCCCAGCAGGCCAAAGCCGGTCACGTCAGTGCAGGCGTGCACCGGAAACCGCAGCATACATTCACAGGCGGCACGGTTGAGCATGGACATGCTTTCGATTGCCGGAGAAAATTCCGCCGCGGTCAGCAGATCCGCTTTTGCGGCAGTGGTCATCACGCCAATGCCAAGCGGCTTTGTGAGAATAAGCAGGTCGCCCGGCTGTGCGCCGGAGTTGCGCAGAATCTTTGCCGGATCGGCAAATCCGCTGACGCAAAGCCCGTATTTGGGTTCCGGATCCTGGATGGTATGTCCGCCCGCGATCACCGCGCCGGCTTCCTTCACCTTTTCGTAGCCGCCCGCAAGGATCGCCTGGACAGTTTCCTGTGCAAGGCAGGTGGGATAACAAAGCAGGTTCATCGCAAGCGACGGTTTGGCGCCCATCGCATAGATATCCGAAAGGGCGTTTGCCGCGGCAATCTGCCCGAATGCATAAGGGTCGTCCACCATCGGCGGAAAAAAATCAACCGTCTGGATAACGGCCAGATTATCACGCAGTCTGTAAACACACGCGTCGTCGCTCGTATCGAATCCCACGAGCAGGTTGGGATCGTGAAAGGTTGGTAAACTGCACAGAACCTGTGCAAGGACCCCCGGTCCGACTTTGGCCGCTCAACCAGCGGAACTGGTCATCTGGGTGAGCCTTTTCACCTGGTCTGCCATCGTATGGATCCCTCCTTTCCTGTAGCTAGATTTATGATACCCGAAGAAACTGGAAAAAACAAGGCCTGCGGCATTGCTTATTTCGGGAACCGTTTTTCTCTCCAAAAAACGGATTTTTCGTGACTTGAACCGCCAAATTTGGTATACTGAAAGACAAAGGAAACTTATGCCTGCATGGTATCTTGCCTGCGGCTTTTGGGAGGATAAACCTATGGGAAAATTGATGCAGTCTCTTTCGATAGCCCCGGCGGAGACCCATTCGGTGGCATTGGCAGGCGCGGGAGGAAAGACGACGCTGCTCTTCGCGCTCGCGCGGGAAGCAATGCGGGATGGCCTGCGCGTCGCGGTCACCACCACAACCCATATCCTGTGTCCCGGCGAACAGGATGATCTGTTTGTCACGGTGGAAGAGGATCTGCCCGGGATCGACCGCGCCTTCCAAAGCGGTCGGATTATCATCGCCGGAACACCCGCACCAGAGGGGAAACTTTCCGTGCCATGCCCGCAGGTGCTGCGTCACCTGCGGGAGAACGCCGACCTGCTCCTTTACGAGGCGGACGGTTCCCATCGGATGCCGGTCAAGTTCCCCAACGACACCGAACCGGTTATCCTGCCCGGCACCGACCGGGTGATTGCCGTGGCCGGGCTTTCGGCGCTCGGTCAGCCGCTGCACCGGGTCTGCCAGCGTTATGAACGCGCGGTGGAGGCACTCGGGCTGTCTGCAAACCAGAATGTCGATCCGATGGTTGCGGCGTCGCTGCTGCTCGGCGGCTACGGACACTATAAAGGGCTCACCGTTTTATTGAATCAGGCCGACACCCCAAAATTACAGAAGCTCGGCGAACAGATTGCAGAGCTTCTGCGCAGCGGCGGCGTGGCAAGCACGATTGTCGCATCCCTGCAACAGGAGGCGTTTTGAAATGCTGATTTTGATCAAAGGCGCGGGCGATCTTGCCTCTGGCGTCGCGCACCGGCTGTACCGGTGCGGCTTTACAGTCGTGATGACCGAAATTGCAAAACCCACCACCGTGCGGCGCACGGTGGCCTTTTCCCGCGCCATCTATGAAGGTGAAGCGGTCGTGGAAGGGGTCAAAGCGCAACTGGCCCACAGTCCTGAGGAGGCGCTTGCGTTTACCCGAAAAGGTGTCATCGCGGTCCTGGTTGATCCTGAATGCGCCTGCCGGACGAAACTTTCTCCGGACGCGCTGGTTGACGCGATCCTCGCAAAGCGGAATACCGGCACAAAAATTTCCGACGCCCCGGTGGTGGTGGCAATGGGACCGGGTTTCACCGCCGGGGTTGACTGCCATGCGGTTATTGAGACAAAACGCGGACATAATCTGGGCCGTGTGATCTTTGAAGGACGAGCCGCTGAGAATACCGGTGTCCCCGGCAATATCGGCGGCTACACCAGCGAACGGATCATTCGGGCCTGCCGGGACGGAATCTTTACCCCATCCGCCGAAATCGGACAGCATGTACAGGCCGGTGATCTGGTCGCGGCGGTCGACGGCGAACCGGTTACGGCAAACATCTCCGGCGTGGTGCGCGGGATGCTCCCGCCCGCTACGCCGGTTCACCGGGGGATGAAATCCGGCGATATTGACCCGCGCGGGATCACAGATTACTGTTACACCATTTCGGACAAGGCCCGCGCCATCGCGGGCGGCGTGCTGGAGGCGATCCTCCATCTCCAAAGCAAGGGGGAACGCAAATGAGCCGGCAGTTTTATGAAACGCTGCGCAGCCTGCTTGCGTCCGGCGGCAGCGCGCTTATGGCGACCGTGACCGACGGGACGCTTTCCGGACATGACCTCACGGCCGAGAAGGCGTTCCTCTGCGGTGAAAAAATAACCCCGCAAAACCCGGCGCTGGAAGGTTTCTGGAGGGAAAATTTTCGCGCCTTGGGCGATGGGCCGCTTCCCCGCACTGCCGAAGTCAACGGCGTTTCGCTGCTTGCTGAACAGATGTCCGCACGGCAAAAGCTCATCATCTGCGGCGGCGGGCACATTGCGGTGCCTCTTTGCGAAATCTGCGCCATGCTTGACTTCGACGTGACCATAATCGACGACCGGCCGGAATTTTCAAACCGGGAGCGCTTCCCCGCGGCAAAGGAGATCCTCTGCCTGCCGTTTGACGACGCGATGCGGCAGATCCACTATGGCGATGGCAGTTATTTCGTCATCATCACCCGCGGCCATAAGGACGACCGTCTCTGCCTGACCAAAATTCTGGATCACCGTTTCTCCTACTGCGGAATGATCGGCAGCCGCAAAAAAGTAAAGGTGGTGATGGACCAGCTGCGGCAGGAGGGCTACGCAGACGATCTGCTTGCGCGCGTGTATTCCCCGATCGGGTTGCGCATCGGCGCTGAAACACCCGCTGAAATTGCGGTCTGCATCGCTGCCCAAATCATCCAGGTGCGTTCCGGCGCGTCGGGCGGCGGGATCGCGCCGGACGCGCTCGCGGCGCTCGCGGACGGCAGACCCGCAGTGCTTGCAACCATCATCGGGAAGGAGGGTTCCGCGCCGCGCGGACTTGGCGCGAAACTGCTCATCTACGCGGATGGGACACTTTCTGGAACCATCGGCGGGGGCGCGGGCGAGGCCAGGGTGATCAGCCTTGCGCCCGATGTGCTTGCCGAAGGGAGGGCGCGTATCGTCAAATGCAACATGACCAACAGGGACGCAACCCAGGATGGGATGGTCTGCGGCGGGATTCTCAGGGTGTTGATGGAGCCGGTTTGAAAACAGAATAACAGACGGCGGGATCGGTTTGTGATCCCGCTGTTTTCATGTATATTGGGAAATTCTGCGCGCAAACTAATGCCGGAGGTGATCCGATGGCAAAAAAATATCCGGACCTGAACGCATTGATCGAACAGGACCAGGCCGCCGGGCAATATTACGCATCCCTGCCGGACTATGTGCGGGAGATGATCAGCCAGCGCGCGGGCAGTGTCAATTCGCTTGCAAGCCTGCAGGATTACGCGGAAAACCTGCTGCGCGGCGACGACTGAAAATTTCAAAACAGGAAAGGTGATTATTGATGTCTGAGATGTCTTTTGGTTCCCCGGAAATGCAACAATACTTCGATTCGCTCCCAATCATGGTTCAGGAGAATATGAAACAGGCAAGCGTCACATTCAACAACATTGACGAACTGCGCAAATGCGCGGAAAATCTGATGCGCGGCCAGTAAATCCATTTTTTCCGGTCAAAACAGGGCACGCGGCTTTCCGCCGCGCGCCCTGTTCCCTTTCACATGAATGGGATCATCTTATCAGGCGATTGACACTAAGATATGTTGTGTGCTTCTCAAAAATCTGATACGCTTATCCTGCAAAACAAAATAAAATCTTCCCCAAAACGCCCCGTGCCGCCACGGGGCGTTTTACGGTTCATTCAGGCCCAGCAAAAGTCCTACAATCCGATAAACCCGGTGCTGCTGTGCTCCGGAAAGATCACTGTACCGTTTCAGGAAATCCGGATTGTTCAGTCCCAGCTTTTCCTTTGGAGATTCCAGGCGGGAAGAATCATCTGTGTTTTCCGAACGGATCAATTCTTCCAGTGTGATGCCAAGCGTATCCGCCAGGTGTTCCAAGGTAGCTCTGGTCGGATTATCTACCAGGCCGCGCTCAAAACGGCTGATATAGGATGCACTCATGTAGGCGTCCATTGCGAATTGCAGCTGTGTTTTGCCGGTCCGGACGCGATAAGCTTTGATCTTCCTGCCAACAATTTCTCCAATTTCCATTGTATAACCTCCAATATAAAAGATAATACAGGAAATTTGTGGGCAGCGTTCTCTGTCACCGTGCAGCGCTACTTTTCGCATTGTACTACTATTTACTTTATTGCAAGATAATATCGCAGGATGCAGCATGATCCACAAAACATGCGAAGGGAAAGGATATCGCTTGCGGATTCAGACCTGCTCCCCACCCTTATCCTGTGCCATTATCATACCATACTTTTTCATCCGCTTCAGAAAAAATTATTGCGGAACATCCTGAATATCTCCGTCAGAATCCCCCGGCAATCTATCTTTCGCTTTTTAATGAACCTTCAGCAAAATTCCGTTTCCCGTTGTACTTTTAATTGACTTTCTTTTCCAGCTCTTCTATACTGTGAATAAAGTGTGAAATATGGGAGATGAAAAAATGGGCAAAATGATGAAAATCCTGATAGCAAGCTTATTGTCAGTCACGTTAATATTCAGCCCGTTCACTGCCGCGTTTGCTATAGAAGCAAACCTGTCGGAACCCTCTGAAGTTCCTATCACCGCGGACGCTGGGAACCCCGCGCCGGAGAAATCCGAAACGCCCAGGGAGGAATCTCTGGAGACAACATCTGAGGAAATACAAGCTTCCGGGGAAGAAGCGGCGCCCTCCCGGCCTTCTGAAGAAAATGAACCCATGGAACCGGAAGAATCGATAGATCCGGATGAGGGGGATGCTGACGTTTTAGAGGAATCCAGTCCCCCTGCTGAGATAAATGATGATCCTGTTCCTGCGCCGGTCGCAAGTTCCATCCCGAAAACTTTCTCGTTAACCCGCTCTGTCCCTGATTCGGAGATCATTTCTGTTTCCATTTCTCCGGAACGTGTCGCGCCGACACGGGAGAATTCCCCGGCAATCGTCACGGCAAAGGTCCTAATGAACAGCCCAAATCAGGAATTCTTCAAGGACAGCGACGCAGCCGTCATTCTGGAGTTCTGGAAGATCGAAGGCTCTCCCGAACAGACAATCACCATTCGCTGCGATCTGGATGAGAGCCAGACGAATGAATCCATCTACACGTTTGTCGGCACAGAGGAAATTCCCCACTATGATTATCCCGGCGTCTATGAGCTTCAGCTGCTGGATTGCTGGGCAAACGACAAGCGGTATGGCACGGATGCCATTCGGGAGGCCCATCCGACCTGGCAGCAAGTCCTTGATCTGCCAAGGGACTGGCAGGTCGGCTTCGCGGTGGAAACCAGCGGCGGCGATTCCACTCCACCGGTTCCGCAGGACGTCGAAATTGTGCCCCCTCAAATCACGCTTTCCGGGGAGGATGTCAAGGTAAAGCTCCGCCTCAAAATAACCGATGATCTTTCCGGAGTGGGATATATCGATGGTGTTCTTTCCAATCCGGAACATCCCGGGCAACAGGTTGATATTGATTTTCCGAACGATCTGTCCGCCTGTCTGACAGCGGACGGCTTTTATGAGACGGACGTCACCATTTCCAAATATGCCTCGGTGGGCAACTGGAAATTGGAATATCTGGACCTTGAGGACTGTAACGGCAACTACCGCTCATATTTTAATGAGGCCTATTCTGATGATTACGACGAGAACTCCTCAACGAAGAAGCTGGATTCCAGCCTATGCGGCAATGTGCTCACCATAACGGGCAGCAGTCTGGGCGACGATTATCCGCCCGTCCTCGAAAAGGTGGAAATCACCCCTACCAGTGTAAATGTCCGGGAAGGTACCACCCTCAGAATCGCCCTTACGATCACCGATGAAGGCGGGTCGGGGTTCGATCCGGAATCTCCCGAGAATGACATCATTATCGAAACCATCTATACCGGCGAGCGGCTAAAAATGCGCGCCCAATATATGGGCGATCCGGATAAACCGCCGGCAGACAATGTTTATATCTATGAAAATCCAGTTGACAGCTACCGCACAAAAGAAAACTGCACTTATTACATTACAAGAATCCCACTTTCCGACAAGGCGGGAAACAAAGTTGTTTATGGGAGTAGCGTAATACCTGCGAACAATGCGGATCGTCCGTTGCCCAATGAGGCGACTTTGACGGTCGGTGCCGGTGGCCGCAATCCTCTTCTTCCCGACGAAGGCAGTACCAATCCGCTGATCTGGTATAAGCGGGCTGCTGTCAAATTCCCCGGAACGGTTCCGGACGCCTTTTCACAGCTGGAAATGACAACCAGGCCGAATGGTACGCTTCACTACAAATACCGCGACAAGATTCTGGCCGGAGCCAACCTCTGGTTCTACACCTTCAAAAATAGCCCCTCCCTTCCCGGCGGTTCCGTTACCCTGACGCTCGGCGGACCCGGTGTGTCCTCTTCCGGCTGCTATGTCTATTCTATCAGTGGCAGTGACACGCTGGCCGATATCACCAGTAAGTTCTCCTACCGCACCGACACACAGAACACCGGCATCGCGGGTTGGTCCGCAAATGTTTCCTCCCTTGGCGCTTATCTGATCTCCGATACAAAGCTGCTCTCCTCATCCTCCTCCGGCGGTGGCGGCGGTGGCGGAAAAGGCGGTGGCGGAAAAGGCGGTGGTGGTGGCGGCAAAGGCGGTGGCGGCGGAGCGGGCGGAACTGCAAACGTCAGTCTTGTGAAAACTGCCACAGCGACCAAAAGCACCACAAACGCAGTCAGCAATGCAATCGCCGCCGCCAAAAAGGCGGGACTCAACATGGCCTCTGCGAACGCCACCATCAAAGTCGGCACCGAAGTTTCTCCGCAGACGGCTAAAGCTGTCGCAAAAGCAGCAGCTACCGCTGCCGCAAACAAAGGCGTTACGGTGACCTCTACCCTTTCACTCGAAAAGTGGAAGATTGACCGCACAACCCAGAAAAACGTGCTTCAGTATCGCGCAACTTTTGATCCCACAAAATGGACTGCTCTGGCAAATCTCAAGTTCAGCCTAAAGACCGATGACAGCGTTATCCGAGCAACGCTTGCAAAGATCTATTCAAACCAGATGGCAATCATCAAGTTTGACCAGGCCGGAACGTTTGGAATGCCGGTCACTTTCGCAGTGAAGCCTGATCTTTCAAAGCTCAACAGACAAACTTTGCAATTCTATGCCTATGATAAGACCAAAAAGACGATCACTTTAATTCAGGCACCAAATTACTGGCTCGATAAATCCGGTTATCTGCATTTCACAACCACAAGTGCAGGGCATATCATTATCACTGACAAAGCACTGATCAAAAAATAATTCAGCGTTTACATAAAAAGACGGGGCACATGCCCCGTCTTTTTATTTCTCCTCTGTATCGCTACCGTTGCAGCTTCTTCTATCTAATCATCATTGCCACCAGTGCCCCCACAAGCCCGCCTGACAGGGTGGATACCGCGCTGGTGAAGATTTGTCCTCGTCATACTGTTCCAGCGTTCCCCCCGGCTGCTTTTCCAGCGCTGTGAGCCTGTCCCCCTGCTTCATCTGTTCCGACGCCATCCGTTCCATGTTCGCCGCCAGCAGCTTCACTGAGGTTGTCAGCTCCTGCAAGGTGTCCGTCCGCTTTTCAAGGTCGTCTATCCGATGGGTATTAGACTTTCCCCGCTGGTCTACTTCGGCCAGTCTTACCGCCAAATCATCCAATCCTGTTACCCCCTGTATTTGCTGGTCACTGCCCGTATATCGGT
>Ga0079305_1001752_pt1 | contig 25039 bp, 20 predicted proteins | sample LMS_cellobiose_e_FD_79183 | JGI IMG/M metagenome (GOLD analysis project Ga0079305, IMG submission 79183) | Rumen-fistulated moose microbial communities from Alaska, USA - LMS_cellobiose_enrichment | ecosystem: Host-associated > Mammals > Digestive system > Stomach > Rumen fluid ... | reverse complement strand
TCTTTCGGAGCTCCCAGTTCTCCGCCACAGACTCCGGAGAGGCCTCCGACTCGTCTCCGAAGACATGGGGATGACGGAAAATCATCTTCTCGCATTCTCGCTCTGCCACATCGGCAATATCATATTTCCCTTCCTCCTCGGCGACGCGGGAATAGAAGATAACATGAAGAAGCAGGTCTCCAAGCTCCTTGGCGGTCTCGGCATCATCCTTTCTGAGTACAGCATCGCTCAGCTCGAATACTTCCTCAAGAGTCAGTTGTCGAAGGGTGTCATGAGTCTGAGCGGCATTCCAGGGGCATTTCTGCCTAAGCAGGACCATAATATCGAGAAGCTTTCCTATCGAAGCGAGTTTTTCTTCCTTAGTATGCATAAAAACGGCTGTTTGAGGGTACAAATTTAGTAAATCCCCCGAATAATTAGTATCTTAGCAATCTTAATTAAAGACCCCTTATATGAAAGAAATACATTTCGTCAGCGCCGACGAAGCCGTAAGATGCGTAAAATCAGGAGACCACATCCACCTAAGCAGCGTCGCCAGCGTTCCCCACATCCTGATTGAGGCTCTCTGCAGGAGAGCTGACGCAGGAGAAGTGGAGGATCTGCATTTCCATCATTTCCATACAGAAGGTCCAGCCCCCTACAGCGAGCCTCGCTACGCGGGAATCTTCTTCGACCAGGGTTTTTTCATCGGCCCTAATGTCCGCGCCAATGTCAATGCTGGCTATGCCGACTACCTTCCTGTCCATCTCGGAGAGTCGCAGAAGCTCTACCGGAGCGGAGCGCTCGCCTGCGATGTCGCTATGGTGCAGGTTTCTTTGCCGGACGAGAATGGAATGGTTTCCCTGGGGACTTCGGTCGATTGCTCGATCGCAGCCATCGAGGTTGCAACCCATGCAATCGGAGTAGTCAACCCCAATGTTCCCTTCGCCTACGGCGATCTTGTGAGTCTTGACCGTTTTGAGTTCCTCGTCAGCGACGACACTCCCCTTGTGACCAAAGACTTTGCGGAACCAACTCCTACTGAGGTTCTTATCGGCAAGAACTGCGCAGAGCTCGTCCCCGACGGGGCATGTATCCAGATGGGAATCGGCGCTCTTCCGAACGCCCTTGCCGCCCAGCTTGTGAACCACAAGAACCTAGGGGTCCATACGGAAATGTTCGCCGACGGCATCCTCCGCCTAATTAAAAAAGGCGTAGTCAATGGAGCGAACAAAAAGGTAGACAAGGGGCAGGTTGTAGCCTCATTCCTTCTCGGTTCATCGGACGTATACAACTTCATCGATCACAACCCCGCGGTCCTGATGAAGGATATCAAATATACCAATGACCCTTGGGTCATAGCGCAAAATCCCCTCATGATGGCCATCAATTCTGCAACGGAAGTTGACCTTACCGGACAAATCAGTGCAGACTCAATCGGCACCCGCATATTCTCCGGCACCGGCGGCCAGCTCGATTTTGTCAAGGGAGCTATTATGTCGGAAGGCGGAAAGTCCGTAACCGCCTTTGCTTCCAGGACAAACAAGGGAAAGAACAAGATCGTCTCCTTCCTCAACCCCGGAGCCGGCGTAGTCACACCGAGAGCCGACGCCCACTGGATAGTGACCGAATACGGAGCTGTCGATCTCTATGGAAAATCGCTTCAGGAAAGGGCCAGACTGCTTATTTCAATCGCTCACCCGGATGACCGCGAGATGCTGGACAGGGAGGCTTTCGAGCGCTTCGGGCCCCACTGGCACTACGTTAAATAATCGTTTTTATATAGCAGCGACGACGCATATAGAGGGTGTGAGGGTATTTCTCCCACACCCTCACTGCTTCTCCGGTCTCAATCTGGGGATTGGAGAGTCCATAAAGGACTCCGGCCTTACGGAACTTTTCTATCAAAGAAATATGGTAAAGAGAAGAAACGCCCTTTCCCTGCCAAGCGGGAACTGCGCCGTTAATCATCAGATCTACGGTTTCTCCCCCTTTAAGTGCCTTTAGAAGATAGTACCAGCCAAAGGGGAAAAGGCTGCCGCGAGCTTTCTGGAATGCCTCTGAGAGGTCGGGAATCGCGATTCCGAATGCAACCGGATTATCGTCCTTATCCATTATCACGGTGCTGAACCGATCGCTGACAAAGGGTATTATAGAAGCTGCCTCCTCGTCCATTTCTTCTTCCGTAAAGGGAATAAAATTCCGGACATTGCCCTCGAAACTGTCGCTATATGCCTTAAAGAACTTCCGGACCATCGAAGGGTTCTTTTTAAGAGAGTCGATGCTGCCTTCATGAAGGCCATAACGGCCCATAAGAGAGCTTGAGACCCTGCTAATCCGGTCCGGAACTTCATAGACCATCGGGATCTTGTACTCGAGCCAGTCAAGTTCTTTTCTATACCCCGCCGCCTCGACAAGATTTTGGTAATAAGGATAATTGTAAAGACAATTGAATACCGGCCGGTTATCAAAGCCCTCAACCAGCATCCCCTGCCGACCAAGGGTATTGAAATAAAGCGGCCCATGAATCTCCGTCATCCCTTCGGAAGCCGCCCACTGCTCCGCAGCCTCGAGAAGGATGGAGGATACCTTCGGATCATTAATAGTGTCGAACCAGCCGAAACGGGCCCGTTTTGTCGAATAGAGATCGTTGTAACGGGGATTTATCATCCCTGCAATCCTGCCTTGGATAATCCCCTTTCGGTCCTCGACAACCCACATTTTAAGTTTGCAGTACCTGGAAGGAGCCGAAGACAGGAGAGATCTCTTCTCGGAAGACCTAAGCGGAGGGACCCACTGGGAGGACTCCCTATAAAGCCTCTCCGGGAAACGGACAAAGCGGGAAATATCCCGCTTTGAACTTATCTCTCTTATGCTAAACTCGCTACTCATGACGGGCAAAACGCTCTTCGGCGAGCTTCTCCCATTTGGTCCCAGGACGGCCGTAGTTGGCATACGGGAAAATAGAGATTCCCCCTCTCGGAGTGAAAAAGCCTGTAACCTCTATATATTTCGGATCCATCAGGGCGATGAGGTCCTTCATTATCTTATTGACGCAGTCCTCATGGAAAGAGCCTTCGCTCCTGAAGCTGAAAAGATAGAGTTTCAGACTCTTTGACTCCACCATCCGCTCACCGGGGACATAGCTGATCCTTATCTCCGCAAAGTCAGGCTGGCCTGTGATTGGGCATAATGAAGTAAACTCCGGGCAGTTGAAACGCACCCAGTAGTCATTGTCCTGATGCTTGTTTACAAAGGTTTCAAGTACCTCGGGAGCATATTTGTCGTGGTACTCAGTCTTTTTTCCAAGGGCCATCAGCCCTTCCAGTTCTCTTCCGTCTGCCATGGCTTATCTATTATTCTTCTCCCGCTTCCTTCAGGCGCTCTGCATTTTCAGCAATCTGGAGCTGGTCGATGCATTCCTGGATATCGCCGTCCATAAAGACAGGAAGGTTGTACATTGACCAGCCGATACGGTGGTCGGTTACACGCCCCTGAGGGTAATTGTAGGTACGGATCTTAGCAGAACGGTCACCAGTCGAAACCATAGTCTTGCGCTTTGCTGCAATGCCGTCAAGATACTTCTGGTGCTCCATGTTATAGAGCCTTGTCCTGAGCTCCTCCATTGCCCTGTCGAGATTCTTGAGCTGGGATCTTTCCTCCTGGCACTGAACTACGATTCCGGAAGGGATATGGGTAAGACGTACTGCCGAATAGGTAGTGTTGACACCCTGACCGCCGGGACCGGAAGCGCAGAAGAGATCCTTTCTGATATCAGCGGGATTAAGCTCGATATCGAACTCGCCTGCCTCGGGGAAAACGGCCACAGAGGCCGCTGAAGTCTGGATTCTTCCCTGAGTCTCGGTCTGAGGGACCCTCTGGACGCGGTGGACGCCGGATTCATATTTCATGATCCCATAGACTCCGTCAGTATTGCTGGAAAGCTTGAAAACTATCTGCTTGAAACCGCCCGATGTACCGGGAGCCTGATCGCTGACTTCGAGCTTCCAGCCTTTCCTCTCCGCAAATTTCGAGTACATACGGAAGAGGTCGCCTGCAAATATCGCAGCCTCATCACCGCCGGTACCGCCACGGATCTCAACCATAGCATTCTTGCTATCGTCAGGATCGGCCGGAATCAGCATAAGCTTGATCTTCTGCTCGAGATCGGGAAGCTTGGGCTCAATGTCGGCAATCTCTTCACGGGCCATCTCCTTAAGGTCATCATCCTTCTCATTCATGAAAATGTCCTTAGCCTGAGCAAGTTCGTCAAGAAGACGCTTGTACTCAAGGCCGGCTGCGATGATAGGCTCCAGCTCTTTGTAATCCTTATTGAGCTGGACGAACTTTTTCATGTCAGCGATGACCTCCGGGTCCGCAAGCTGGACTTCCAGCTTCTTATATTTGTCCTGAAGGCCGAGTACCTTCTCGAGTAGAGTATTATTTTCCGCCATAAATGGTAGTCTCTTTAGATTTAACTTGCAAAGATACCAATAAATTCGGAATGAAACACCCCGAATTCATTGTAATGATATGTAAAGTGGCTATTATCGCCCTCCACGACCGCCGCCGGGGCCGCCCATAGGAGGTCCGCCCATACCGCGCCTGCTACTGTTTCTTCCTCCGAAGGTACCGAAGCGCCAGGTAAGGGAAAGGATGACATACCGGCCAAGGGTATTGTTGTAGACTTCCTGATGATAGTCATCCGTATCGGTGACAGAGAGGTTCTTTGCCTGGTTCAAAAGGTCATAGACCTTGAGGGCAAGGGTAAACTGTTTCTTGAAAAGAAGCTGACTTATCTCTGCATTGATGATAAATTCATCATCTCTCGGGGTTGTGTATCCGCGGTACCAGTTGTAATCGACATCAGCCTTCATGGTAAGGCCTATCTGCCCGGGAGTCCAGTTGAGAGTGGACTGCAACTGATTGGCCCACGTAGCATTCTCGGAAGCGGTAGCAATTGTATACCAAGGCTTTGAGAATCGCGTACGGGCGCTCGCCGTCACCTCTATATGATCGTTCCTGTAGGTAAGACGTAGACGATCCATCATAGAGAGGCTCCTTGTCGTATTATGGATAAAGCCCTCTTTTTCGCTGATATTGCTAAACTCGCTCACAAAGTCGTCATACATTATCGAGCCGTCCTCGTTGTAGAACCTCGACATATCGAAACGTCCTTCGCTAGTGAAGTTATTACTCTGGGTGTAAGAGGTCCTAGACGTCAATGAAACAGAGAAATTGGACTTAGCTATGGGCGAATTGAGGAACATCCTGAAACTGCCGTTATAAGTGTTGTCTCCGTTGACAGGCATCGAATAACGGACATTGGACTCGTCGTACCACACAGCATTGACAATGGGATCCTGAACCATTCCCCCTTCGAGAGTACCCCTGAACGAGAAGAAAGTCTGCTTATTGGTATAGCTGAACTCGCTCCTCAGATTGTGGCTGAAATAAGGATAGAGCGAAGGATTACCAAAACTGAGGCTCAGAGGATTGGAGTTATCCATAACAGCCATTAGCTGGGAAGTCGACGGCTGTGAGGAATTACCGCGATAGAAAAGTCTCAGAGAGGAGTTATCATTGATATCATAGAACACCATTGCCTGCGGAGCCCAGTTGAACCTGTTCGGATCTTCATACTCCTTCTCTGTCTTCCCGTCTAGAGTCTTATTGTAGGTTGAAGTAATATTGGCGCTGAGACCAATCTGGGCACGGGTTTTCCCTTCCTGATAAGCGACGTCAAAACCGGGGCTGTGAGATGTAGAGCGGTTGTCAATACTATTTGAATAGACCTCGCTATAGACTTCTCCGGTCCTGTTGTACTCATGAATATCCTTATTGAAGTCCCCTGTAATCGCTCCGCTGTCGTAAGTATCCTTCCATGAATTATTTCTCCTCCAGGAATACCCGTAATGACCCTCGAGATAGAAGTTATTGCCAATCGGCTCGGTGTAGACCAATCTACCCGAAATAGAGCGGTTTGTCGTCTGCTGGTCATAGCGCTGATTCACAAGGGCCGGATCAATATCGGAGAGATAATTATATGTCACCGACTGATTCAGGCCTTCGATGGAATTATTGCTGAAGTTCCAGTTGGTCATGAGGGAAATCGTCCTTCCCGGGATTCCAAGTCTCTGACGGAAGAGGGCGAAGCCTCGAGTAGTCACATTGTTATTATTTCCGTTTGTAAACGAGAAACCATCGGTAGCCTTGTTGGTGAGGGCATCGTTATATGTAGCGAAATCGGAGAATTCGGTGTATCTTCCTCGACCGAAATCTATCTGCGGCTGAATGAGGAGAGAGGTGTTTTCCGAGAACTTATGATCCAGGCGGAAGCCCATCCTGTGGCCGTCTGACCATGTATCATTGAATCCGGAATTCTGGTAGATAGTAGTCTGGCCCTCCTTATAGACTTCTTTGTAGCTATCCTCCTCAACCAGACGGGAGGTATTGTTATAAAGATAGTTTCCGCCAAGGTCCATCTTACCGTCGAAGAGGGTCCAAGCGCCATTGAGACCGCCCATCCACGAGGTAGTGATACCATTGCCACTACCCCAGCCGCCGCTGCCGCGGCCCATGCCACCGCCTCTCATTCCCTGCATCATGCTGCCGGAAAGATCGTTGAATCCACGGTTATTGGTATTGTTCCCGTTGAGTATAAGACTGATCTGGGTCTTGTCGGTGAACTTTCCTATCATACCGGCTCCCTGGTAACGGTAATCGGAAGTTGCGGCCTGAGAAGAAGGGACATCGTGACCTCCTCCGAGCATGACATTTCCGAAGAGTCCGTTCATCATGCCCTTCTTGACCTGAAGATCGATGACATACTCCTCCTGACCGTCATCAATGCCGGTAAATTCGGCCTGCTCGGATTTTTTCTTTACTACCTTGACCTTATCGACAATCTTTGCCGGAAGATTCTTAGTAGCAAGCTGAGGATCGTCAAGGAAGAATGTCTTTCCGTCAATAGTTATCTTTGAAATAGTCTCGCCGTTGGCCGTAATCGAACCGTCCTCATTGATTTCCACTCCGGGAAGCTTTTTCAAAAGTTCCTCGAGAGCATCATTTTCCGTCGTCTTGAAAGATGAAGCGTTGTATTCGACCGTATCTTTCTTTATTACGATAGGGTTACCTACTGCTGAGATATTGGCGGCATCAAGCACTTCCTTATCCTGCTCCATCTTGAATACGCCGAGATCTGCTGTCTTAGCTACATTGACCTCCTGTTCAAAGGCCTTATAGCCCAAAAGTTCAGCCTTAATTGTATACTTTCCAGCCTTAATTCCCTCAATACGGGCCTTTCCCTGGCTGTCACTGAGAGAATACTTGGTAGCCTTAGATTTTCCCTCAGGTGTCACGGAGACAGTAGCGAAGCCGACCGGTTCTCCTGTATCTTTATCCTCGAGAGATACTGTAAGATTGTAATTCTGGGCTGCTGCCGAAATTGAGAAAAAGAGCGAAACAACGGCACTAACCAACGTGAATAATGTCCTTTTCATACAAAACTTCTAACTATTAACGCTTATTTAGACACTCCCCCGCGCGGCAAGTTTAATCGATACAGAGGATTTATTTTACCCTGTCAGGGTTGTCCTTGATAAACTTTTCCCATCCTCCTTTGCTAACCGCAGAGCCTAGAGGATTGAGTGTCTCGTAGTGATGGCAAAGGGCTATGGCAAGAGCATCCGTAGCATCCAGGAATTTCGACTCCAATTTGACCCCCAGAGTCTTTTCGAGCATAAGGGCGACTTGCTCTTTCGAAGCCGCTCCATTTCCTACAATCGCCATTTTAGCCCTCCTCGGGGCATATTCAGTCACGGGGATATCATGTTCCATGGCGGCAATCATAGCCGCTCCCTGGGCCCTTCCGAGCTTCAGGATAACCTGGGCGTTTTTGGCATAGAAAGGAGACTCGATTGCCATCTCGTCAGGATGATAAGAATTGCAAACCTCCGAGATACAATCGTATATGGAGCGGAGCTTCTGAAGATTGTCCTTATCCTTTCTCAAGTCCAGGACTCCCATGTCGACATACTCGGCCTTCTTCCCGGACACACGGATAATCCCGAAACCAAGAAGATTGGTTCCGGGATCGACTCCGAGTATTACTTTGTCATTTCCCATCTCGGAAGACAAAGATACAAATTATTCTTAATCTATGCGATCGAATCCGGTATAAGGACGAAGTACTTCCGGAATCTCGATGTAGCCGTCTTTCTGATTATCCTCCAGAAGGGCTGCAACGACTCTCGGAAGAGCCAGGGAACTGCCGTTGAGAGTATGGCAGAGCTGGGTCTTGCCGTTCTCGTCCTTGTAACGGAGGTGGAGGCGGTTGGCCTGGTAGCTCTCGAAATTAGATACGGAGGAGATTTCAAGCCAGCGGCCCTGGGCTGCGGAATAAAGCTCGAAATCATAGGTGATCGCAGAGGTGAAGCTCATATCACCACCGCAGAGACGGAGGATATGATACTTGAGTCCAAGCTCCTTCACAAGGCTCTCTACATGAGCAATCATCTCATCGAGGGCGGCATAGCTGTTCTCAGGCTTTTCAACACGGACAATCTCGACCTTGTCGAACTGATGGAGACGGTTGAGTCCACGGACGTCCTTACCATAAGAACCTGCCTCGCGGCGGAAGCATGGCGTATATGCTGTAAGCTTCTGAGGGAAAGCATCTTCCGGAAGGATAACATCACGGAAAATATTGGTCACAGGGACCTCAGCGGTCGGAACAAGATAGAAGTCATCAAGACCGACATAGTACATCTGAGCCTCTTTGTCAGGAAGCTGGCCCGTACCGAAACCGGAAGCGGCATTCACTACCACCGGCGGCTCCACTTCCTTATATCCAGCCGCAGTATTGCGATCGAGGAAATAGTTGATGAGAGCTCTCTGAAGTTTCGCTCCCTTTCCTTTATATACGGGGAAACCTGCGCCGGTAATCTTGACTCCAAGGTCAAAATCTATTATATCATATTTCTTCGCAAGCTCCCAGTGAGGAAGGGCGTTCTCAGGGAGATTAGGCTCCGGGCCGCCTTCCTTTACTACGAGATTGTCTGCCGCACTCTTTCCGAGAGGGACTTGCTCACAAGGCATATTAGGGAGCAGAACAAGCTGAGATTCAAGCTCTTTGTTATTCTCTTCCGCCTGGGCAAGGAGTTCTGTAGAACGGGCCTTAAGAGAGGCGACCTCTTTCTTTGCAGCCTCGGCTTCATCTTTCTTTCCCTGCTTCATGAGCATACCGATAGCCGCAGCAGCCTTCTTCTGCTCCGAGAGGAGAGAATCAGACTCTGTCTGGAGAGCTTTTCTCTTGTCGTCGAGGGCTATTACTTTTTCAACTATTTCGCGTGCGTCAAAATTCTTGACTGCGAGTCTCTCAATCACTTTCTCCGGATTGTCACGGAGCACTTTCAGTGTAAGCATAATTAATTCTGATTAAAAACAAAAGGAGGGCATGCGCTTCCAGAGTGCATGACCTCCTGACTTGCTGTACGGGACAAACCTCCGGAACTAGTTCTCGAAAGGAACGACTGAAACGTAGGATTTGTCCTCTCTTTTCCTGGAGAACTTTACAGTACCGTCTACGAGTGCGTAAAGAGTATGGTCTTTACCCATTCCGACGTTCTGTCCGGGATTGTGGACAGTACCTCTCTGACGGACGAGAATGTTGCCTGCCTTTACGACTTCTTCTCCGAACTTCTTGATACCGAGTCTCTTGCTATGTGACTCACGACCGTTCTTTGAACTTGACTGACCTTTCTTGTGTGCCATAATGAATCCTCCTGTAATTAAGCGATAGCGTCAATGTGAAGCTTGGTGAGTTTCTGACGGTGACCGTTGAGAGTCTGGAAGCCCTTGCGGCGGATCTTCTTGAAAACGAGCACCTTGTCTGCCTTGGCATCGTCGTCGAGGACGGTAGCCTTGACAACTGCACCCTCTACGTAAGGAGTACCGACCTTTACTGCCTCTCCGTCCTGAAGAAGGAGAACCTTGTCGAACTCAACTGCAGCACCCTTGTCAGCCTGAAGACGGTTGACAAAGATATCCATCCCAGCTTCTACTTTAAACTGCTGGCTTGCAATGTCTACGATTGCGTACATGTTACAAAACTTATTAAAAGTTTTCGGCCGTAAGCGGCTTCCCCTTTGGACAGCACTTAACTGAGCTTAGCGGTCATCTCAAAATTTGGACTGCAAAGGTAATGAAATATTTGTCAATCACAAAAATAATTTCCATTTTTGCATATATGTGAAACTAAAATGTTAAACTCAATACAATCTCCTATGGAAAATAAATCCTACAACTGGAAATTCGCTTCCGTCGGCGGCGAAGTCAGGGTGAAAATCACTTCCGGCGAAGACATCGCCCACCTCGGCGAACTGGACAAAAAAATGTGGACAGTCCTCAGCAGTCCGGTCCAGGGTCTCGAGTTCGACCAGAAATTCCTCGACCTACTCGATGCCAACAAAGACGGCAAGATCAGGACCGAAGAAGTTATTGCAGCAGGAAAGTATGTCACCGATGTGATCAAAAACAAAGACCTCGTTCTCAATGGCGACTCATCTCTCCCCCTCTCCGAGTTCAATGAGGAAAACGAAGAAGGCAAGAAGCTCCATGATTCAGCTGTTCAGATCCTGAAGAACCTGAAACTCGAGAAAGATAGCATCGCTCTCGAGGACACGGAGGACAACACCAAGATTTTTGCCGAGTCAAAGTTCAACGGAGATGGAATCATCACCCCCGCTTCAGCTGATGATGAAGCTCTCAAGGAGCTTATAACGACTATTTCCGAGACCATCGGAAAGAGCGTGGACCGCAGCGGAGCAGACGGAGTAACCGCAGATAATATTGAAGCGTTCTTCGCAGCCTGTGCAGATTTCAAGGCATGGAAAGACGCCGCAGAAGAAGGCAAAAAGGATATTTTCCCGTTTGGAGATGACACCGAAGCCGCTCTCGCTGCAGTAGACGCCCTGAAGGACAAGGTCGCCGATTATTTCATGAGATGCAAGCTCATAGCATTCGACGAGTCCGCTGCTGAGACTCTCGACATGTCTATTGAGAAGCTCGGTCAGATCAGCGCAGAAGACCTCTCAAAGAAAGAAGAAGAGATAGCATCCTACCCTCTTGCAAGGCCTTCGAAAGAAGGTGTTCTTCCTCTCGAAAAAGGACTCAATCCTGCTTGGAAGGCCGCTGTAGGCACTTTCAAAGGACTTGTCGCTCCGGAGAAAGAGACTCTCACCGAAGAAGAATGGAACGCAATTGTCGGCAAGTTCGCTGCATTCTCGGCTTGGAAGGAAGCCAAGAAGGGAGCCGAAGTTGAAGGTCTCGGGCTAGAGGCCATCGAGAAAGTCCTCAAAGAGAACAAGAAAGACGCCCTCCTCGCCCTTGTGGAGAAAGACAAGGAATTGGAGCCTGAAGCCCTTGCAATCGAAGCTGTCGGCAATTTCCTCCGTCTTTTCAAGAACATCAAGCAGTATCTTGACAATTATGTGAACTTCACCGCCTTCTATGACCGCGACCAGAAGGCCGTCTTCCAGGCAGGAAGACTCTATATCGACCAGAGGTCGACCGATCTTTGCATCCGCGTCGAGGACATGGGAAAACACGCAGGAATAGCCGGCCTCAGCGGTATGTATATCCTATACTGCGCATGCTCGTCCAAGGATCTGGGGAAGAGCATGAATATCGCAGCCGTTCTCACCAAGGGCAAAGTCGACGACCTTCGCGTTGGAAAGAACGCTGTCTTCTATGACCGCGACGGCAACGCATGGGATGCAACTGTCACCCAGATAGTTGAGAATCCTATCAGCCTCAGCCAGGCATTCTGGGCTCCATACCGCAAGGCCGGCCGCTGGATTTCTGACAAGATTGACAAGGCTGCCGCCGACAAGGAGGCAAAGGGAGAAGGGACCCTCTCCAAGATCACAGAGGGCGCAACCACCGCTCCTGCAGCAGGAGCCGAGGCCGCAACCAAAGCCGCCCCCTTCGATGTCGGGAAACTCGCAGGAATCACTATCGCCTTCGCCGCCGTTTCCGGAGTTCTCGTTGCAATTCTCGCCGTCCTTAAATCTCTCTCATGGTGGCAGTGGATCGTTCTTATCATCGCTCTCATGCTCATTATCTCCCTGCCCTCTGTATTTATCGCATGGAGGAAAATACGCAAGAGAGATCTTGGTCCCATGCTCAATGCCAACGGATGGGCCATCAACGCCTCTTCTCTTGTCAACAACAGATTCGGAAAGACTCTGACCAGCGTTGTCAAGTATCCGAAACTCACTGCTGTAGACCCTGAGGCAAGAAAGAGAGCCCGCAGAAGAAAGGCTATCATATGGATCCTCATCCTTGCCATCCTTGCATGCCTTGGATATTGCGGTTGGAAGAATTACGAGAAGACCGGAAATCCCTTCAAGTGCAAAGTCGCCGAGGAGCCTGTCGAAGAGGTTGTAGAGGAAGCCGCTACTGAAGCGGAAGCACCTGCAATTGAGGAAGTTGCGGCAGCTGCCGAAGAAGCACCCGCAGAAGCTCCCGCCGAGTAGATAACAAGAGGAAATGGACTCACCATTCATTTACGACAAGTATGTGTCCGGGAAAAATTTCATCGGACGCAAGAATGAGTGCGCCATACTCCAGAACCTACTGACCCAGCACGAGAACGTAGTCATCTCGTCGCCACCGAAAACCGGCAAGATGTCCCTTATCCAGCAGACCCTTTTCAACATGAGGGTCTCTGGAAAAGGGTTCAGGGTCGGACAGTTCTCAGTACTGAATGTGCGCTCGTTCGGGGCGTTCATAACCCGTTTCGGATCCACCGTCATCAGGATGAACGCATCCACACCTTCCGAGTATTCCGCCTATGCCCTCAAATATCTCGGGAACACCCACCTTGTTTTCGACCAGAACCGTTTTTCCGATTCCGACGAAGTCCTCTCCCTCAACTGGGACCCGGACGAAAATGACCTTCTGGAAGTACTCAGGATGCCTTACCGGATAGCTTCCGAGAAGAATGAGCCGATGATTCTTATCATCGACGAGTTCCAGAACATAATGATGATAGACGAGGGGGACGAAATCCTTAATTGCATGGAAGAAGTCATCAAAGAGATGAGAACTTCCCTCAAAGCCCCCTTCTCTTACATAATGTGCGGATCCATGATCAACGCCATGAAGGAGATCTTCTATGGAGGAAGGCATCTGTACCGCTGCGTCGAGCATTTTTCTCTCCAGGATGTCGATGAAAAAGACATTGTCGAGCATCTGGTAAAGGGCTTTCTCGCCAGCGGAAAGGTTATCGACAGGGATCTTCTCCTTGGAGCCTGCAGGCTTTTCCGAAACAACCTCTGGTATATGAATCACTTCGTCTCCATCTGCGACTCAAAATCGAAGGGTTACATAATGGAGCCTATCCTGATGGAAGCCCTCGACTGCATTCTGGCCATCCACGAGCCTCGTTTCCGCTCTATAATGAACTCTCTCACCACCCATCAGGTCAACCTCCTCGCCGCAATCATCGACGGCTGCCCGAGATTGAGTTCGTCAGAGGTCGTCAGGAAATACGCCCTCAACTCCTCTGCGAATGTAAAGAGGGTCAAGGACGCTCTTATGAAAAAGGAAATCGTCACCTTCGACCGCAACGACGTCCCGACAATCATCGATCCACTCTTCGAATACTGGGTGAAGAAATACTTCTACGAAAAGAAAGATTAGGAGATGAAAAAGAAGAAAATAGCAGTTCTCACGGGAGCCGGTGTAAGTGCCGAAAGCGGATTTGCCACTTTCAGGGATTCCGGCGGCCTTTGGGAGAAGTATGATGTCAATGAGGTTGCTTCAATAGAGGGATGGTACCGCAACCGCAAACTAGTCCTCGACTTCTACAATGAAAGGAGAAAGCAGCTGAAAGACGCAAGGCCGAATGCCGCCCACATTGCCATCGCGGACCTTGAGAATGATTTCGATGTACAGGTCATCACCCAGAACGTCGACAATCTCCATGAGAAGGCAGGTTCCACAAGGGTCCTCCATCTTCACGGGGAGCTGACCAAAGTCCGCCCGGAGGACGGCCTTTATGAAAGCACATACCGGACCGATGAAGTCATTGACATTGGATACGACGAGGTTCATCTCGGCGATAAAGCTCCGAACGGCGAGCAGCTGAGGCCCCATATCGTCTTTTTCGGAGAAGCTGTCCCGAACATTGAAAAAGCAATCGATATAGTGGAGAAGGCAGATATCCTCCTTATTGTAGGCACATCCATGCAGGTCTACCCCGCAGCCGGACTGTACCGCTACGCGGGCAACAATGTCCCCATTTATGTGATTGACCCTCAAGATGTTCCCGTCCACGACCCGAGGATTACCCATATAAAGGACGTAGCCACAAAGGGAATGAAAAAATTTGTCGAACTGCTTGCAAATCGATAAAATATTTCTACCTTTGCAGTCCCGATGAGAAAAGGAGGTGTAAAAGCATGATTATCGTACAGATCAAAGAAGGTGAAAATATCGAGAGAGCTCTTAAGAAATTCAAGAGGAAATTCGAAAAGACAGGGACCGTCCGTGAGATGCGCGCCCGCAAGAACTTCGAAAAGCCTTCAGAGAAGAAGAGAGTAGCCATGCAGAAGGCTATCTATGTACAGCACCTCAGGCTTCAGGAGGAGCAGTAATAACTGCTAAGACTTTTAAGGTACCGGCTGATAGTATTATCGGCCGGTATTTTTTTGCGTACATAGGGCAGAACATGGGCCTTGTCAGAAGAGTTCTCCGTTCAAAACTGAGCTGTTCTCATGAACTTCAGATATCTGTATGTCTCTTCCCGCAGTGCCGTTTCATCAACATCCGCTTCTGGATGGAAGACATTCGTCTCCACTCTGCCGTTTCCAGCCGACCAGTTGCCGACAACTTCACCGTCCTGAAGAATGACTGGCCAGAATATGCCCTTCTGGTCATGGGCATGATGGCGGTAATCGGGATGGAGCACAACATGACGGCTCTTGTATCCAATAAGGTACTCGTCATATGAAGGAAGCAGATGGACGCGTCCGCTTCTGAATCCGCGTGTGCGGCAATCGGCATGGCGAAAAAATGAAAGGCCTTTCCAGCGCTCCGTGATAAGCTCAGACTGGATAGAGTAAATTCCTTCCTTACAGTCGCTGATATTTAGGCCACTCCACCACAAGAAATCTTCCAAGGTGGCAGGTCCATGACTTCGGAAGTACTTTCTGACGAGAAGGGAAAGAGCTTCATCCTTTGATAAAGACTTTACCGCTGGAAGCTTTTTCTCCGCAAGTGCATAACTATGTTTCATCGGGAATAGGTCGCCGCTGCAAATAAGTCCTGAATACTCAGCGAAACGGATATGATATGATAGCCTGTGGTCATCCATAATGATGCCTCTTTCCGCAACAGCAGCGGCAAAATCCGCCTTCAAAGCGATTCTGTTGCAGGAGAGATAATCGCTAAATACCTGCTGGACAAGTTCTTTCTCGGATTCGGGGATGTAGACCCCGTTACTCTTCATCCAGCCCGCCATGCCGCGAAGCGCGTTGTCCCTGCATAGCTCCAGCATCCACTTCCAATCCTCTCCCGAAACAAGTTGCCATGTGGTGCGGAAAAGATGGCCCCTAACTATCTTACCCTCATTATAATCCTTCTCAAAGGCCTTGGCAGACGGTCTCATAGTTCGCATGCCAACAGCCCAGCGCATCATCCTATACTCCTGTCCCTGCATAGCACCCATCCACTCCACCACTTCGTGCGGGGAACGGAAATGCTGGCAAATGAGCTGCTGACTTAGGAGTCTTGCGGATACTGGATTCATAATCACTTTTTAGGTTCCACAAAGATAGCGTGATTTTTTTGTGTTCACACAAATTCGCTATATTTGTATATTCCAAAAACTGTGGGATGAAAGGGAAAAACATACTGAAAGGAGTCCTTATTGGGATTGCGGTGCTACTGGCGGTCTTGCTGATTGCTCTCCAGGCAGTCATGACTCCGAAGTACCTGAAAAAGATAGTAAGGAATATCGCCTCGGAATATATCGAAGGAGACCTTTCTTTCAGCGAGGTGAGAGCCTCGGTTCTGAAGAGTTTCCCATATCTCAATGTCTCAATAGACGACTGCTCGCTGACTTATCCCCATGACAGATATTCCCGCTTTGACTCATTGAGGACCGATACCACGAGCCGGTTTTCTCTTATCAATGCCGGAAGAGCGGAGGCGGCCGACACCCTGGCTTCTTTCAGAAGGTTCTCAGCCTCAGTCAATTACCTTAGTTTTCTGAAGAAAAAGAAGATTGACATCCACGCCGTAGAGCTTAAGCATCCGAGGATTTTCGCCCACTATTTCGACTCCACTGCTGCTTCATGGGACATTCTCCCCATAAGCAAGAATGATGATGATACGACAAAGACTCCCCTACCGGAAATAGAAGTCAAGAAAATTGAGCTCACCGAGCGTCCTTTCATAGTATTCACCGACCCTGCCGACACTCTCTTCGGACTTCTTACGATGAGGAATATCCGGTTCAACGGACTTGTCAACACCGAGGACTTCGGGAATAGTCTTCTAGGGCTCAAAGCCGACAGCATGTTCGTTTCCGGAAGGCTTCCGAAAGATACCATTGCTGTTGCCATTGACCGTCTGGGGCTCGAAGGGGACAAAGAGAACATGGACATAGAAACCGATGCGAGGTTGTTTATGGCGACCGGCAGCTTCGGCAGAATCGCTGTCCCCGTATCTCTGGCGGCATCCGGGAATATGCCCGAACGAGAAGATGGAGCTGCCGCAGTTTCCATAAAGAGCATGGATCTTAAGGTAACTTCGCTGGAAATGACTGGAAATGGGGACGTTGTACTCTATCCGGACAGCACTTTCATAAAAGCGGAAGCGCTGATTGACGACTGCCCTCTCGGAGAACTGGTCGAAGATTTCAAGGATAATTTCCCTTTCCTCAAAAAGATTAAGACAGATGCCAAGATATCTCTCGATGCCATCTGCGACGGATACTACAACCCTTCCAGAAAGACACTCCCGGACCTTATCGCGGAGATAGTTATCCCGAAGGCATCAGTTGATTATGAGGGTCTTGGAAGAAAGGCCTTCCTCGGACTGAATGCAACAGCAGAGACCGATGAGAACATGAAACTGGACCTCGATGTCAGCGAACTTCTCCTCGATATAGTCGGAGTCCAGCTAAAGGCTACAGGAGGAGCCGAAAGCCTCCTGGGAGAAGACCCTCTATTCAAACTTGACGGGCGTATCAATTCGCGCGTGGATTCCCTTACAAGGGCATTTACCTCATCAAGAGGCATCTCCGGAATCGGATCTCTTTCCGGCAGTTTGAAGGGAACGGCAAGGCTCTCCCAGCTGAATATGGCTAAGATTGGAAATGCCGATATAAAGGGTGATATCGCAATCAACCAGCTTCGCATCGACGATGCCCCCGACACCATAAAAGCCTATATCCCGAAGGGAAATATAAAGATTGAGACCAAGGGGAACAAGATCGACGGCAATATGAAAAAAGGAGCAAGAATTCTCGCGCTTGATGCCGTCTTGGACACTGCCGATATAAGGTTCAAAGACAATATGTTCATTCGTAGCGGAAAGCTCACGATCCTCGCTCAGAACTCGGCGGCTCTCCTAAAATCCGGAGTTAAGGCGATGACCCCTTTCATGGGCGTCGTAAAGGGCGAAAGACTTTCAGTCAAGGACAACTCCGACATGCTCCTTACTATAAACAATACTACAGAAACGTTCAGAATAACTCCTTCCAACGGTGAGACACCTGCAAAGCTGAGGCTTACTTCGGCCAATGAAAAAGTAGGTTTCAGCGAGTCCAAAAGCCGCATCAGCGGAAAGAATCTCGCCCTCGATCTCACTGCTTCGATGCATAAGGCCGTCGCTATGGAGCGTAGGGAAAGACGTGCAGAGCGGCCGAGAGAGCTTCCCGTCTGGCTTCAAGACAAGGAATTCCGGTCTCACGATATCTCCATCAACCTCGGCGAGAGTGTATCAAAATACTTGAAAGAGTGGGAGATAAGCGGCAACCTCAAGCTTGACGAAGGAGTCTACATGACACCTTCTTTCCCTCTTAAAAACATGCTCCAGAACGTTGACGGAGACTTTACCAACGACAAGATTGACCTAAAGAAGGCTACCGTACGTTCCGGTTCTTCAGACGTTACCGGTAAAATCGGACTGAAAGGTTTGAGAAGGGTTTTGACCGGCGGGAGAGGGATTATCGGACTCGATGCAAAACTCTCTTCGGAGAATATCGACGTCAATGAGATTATGAATGCTTTCGCCTACAGAAAGCTCCATAAGCACGAGGAATTAGCCGAGCATGTAACAGAAAAAGAGCTCGAATCGAGGATTGAGAATACTGAATTGCCTGATTCCTCCGCTTCTTCGCTTATCGTCATCCCTGCAAATATAGACGCTTCCGTTGCCATCGAAGCGACTAAAGTAAAATACGACAGCCTCAATATTACATGGGCAGCCGCTGACCTTGCGATGAAACAGAGATGTCTCCAGATAACCAATGCGGTTGCCGAATCCAACATGGGCGATCTCTACTTCGAAGGATTCTATTCAACCAGGACGAAGGATGACATCAAGGCCGGATTCGACCTCAACATGGTAAATATTACTGCAGAAAAGGTCATAACCCTAATGCCCGCTGTCGATACCATCCTCCCGATGCTCCAATCCTTCTCCGGCATGCTTGACTGCGAACTGGTGGCGACCTCTGACATCGACCGAAAGATGAACCTAATCCTTCCTTCGATAGACGGAGTCATGAAAATATCCGGAGCGAACCTCACACTCGACAACAACGAGCAGTTCGCCCAGATAGCCAAATATCTCCTCTTCCGCAATAAGAAAAAGGCAATTGTAGACAAGATGAGCGTGGAAGGAATCATCAGGGAAAACACCCTGGAGGTATTTCCCTTCATTCTCAATGTCGACCGTTACACCCTCGCAGCGAGCGGCATCCAGCGCCTCGACGAATCATTCAAATACCATATTTCCGGCATCAAGACCCCGATTCCTATCAAATTTGGCATAAATGTCTTCGGCACCGACTTCGGGCACATGAAATTCAAGCTCGGCAGAGCCCTCTACCCGAGCACCAAGATTCCGGTATTCACAAAAGAGCTCAACGACGTCCAGTATAACCTGATAGAATCTATCCACAGTATTTTCGATCTAGGCGTCGAGAAGGCTATAGAGAAGAACAAATCCCAGACTCTCGTCGAAGACAAAAAGGCCAAGGAGGGATACTCAACTGAATCAGGGGAGCTCAGCGCAGCAGAGATAGCCGAGATCGAAAAAGCCAAGAACAATCCGACCAATGAGGAACAGTGAGCAGTATATAGAAGTCTCGATAAAGCTTGGGGACTATTCAGAAGAACTATCAGAGATTGTAATCGCGGAAGTGTCCTCTCTTCCTTATGAGGCTTTCACAGAAGAGCCGCCCCTGATTAAATGCTATATCCAGAAGGATCTTTATAGCCAGAGAGACCTTAAAGTAGTACTTTCAGGCATCAGAGAGGTCGATTCATTCGAAGCGACCCTCGTGCAGGGGGAAAACTGGAACAAAGAATGGGAGTCCTCTTTCAAGCCTATAGTAGTCGACGGTAAAATAACGATAAAATCGTCGCAGAACAAGGATGTTCCAAAGACCCGGTTTAATATCTGGATAGACCCTCAGATGGCCTTTGGCACAGGTTCCCACGATACCACTTATATGATGATGAGCGCCATGCTGGGGATTGAAGAGAGGATAAAAGGTCATTCCGTCCTCGACATGGGATGCGGCTCCGGAGTGCTTGCCATCCTTGCCGCAAAGATGGGGGCTTCGGTCGTAACTGCTATCGACCTAGATGCAGTCGCAGCCCGCTCCGCATGGGGAAATGCCCGTTGGAACCGCGTAGGGACGAGAGTACGCACCCTTTGCGGTGACGCTTCCCTACTCCAGCTCAGAAGCTACGACATTATCCTAGCAAATATCCACCGCAACATAATTATCGAGGACCTTTCCACCTACGTTCGCTCCTTAAAGCGGGGCGGAACGATACTGCTTAGCGGATTCTTTGAATCAGATGTCAAGGCCATCGAGGATGCGGCAGAAGAGCTTAAAATGAAAACCGCCGCAAGATTCTCTCGCGGCGGCTGGGCATGTATAATGCTTCAATAGTTTATTCCTCTACAACAGGAGCCTCTTCAAAAGTATACTCGACTGTAACATTGTAGGTCTTGTAATTTGAGAAGATTATATAATCCTTCTTGAGAGTACTGTCGAAAATCTCGCTGACCTTGAGCTGGTCGGGCGCACCATTCTCTCCCTCTGTAACAGCTACAACAGAAGCTCCGGAGAAATGATAATCCTTGAACCAAGAGGCATAAGAATTGTCCCAATTGCAAACGAGCGACCCGTCTGCGGCATTCTGCCACTGCCATGATCCTACATTGACCTTGTGGCCATCATAAACTACTGCATAAGAGCCTGATTCGGTAATGATAAGACCATCAAAATCCTCACTGAGATTGCTATTGTCAAGACCTAGGAGTTTCAAAAGGGCACCGAATGAAGAAAGGTCAAGCTTGAGACCATTGAGATCAAGGGTTATCTTAGTATCCCTGAGATTCCAGTGACGGCAGAGAAGATTGTTGATCTTGGTCTGTTCTATCTTGGTTCCAAGCTGTGCATCCACAACTACCGGCTGTCCAACAGTAGGGTTCACCGCGAGAGTAAAACGCCCGTTCCCTAGATCCTTGACTGTAAGTTCACCGAATCCTCGGAGAATATAGCGTCCGTCAAGATAAGTAAACTTTCCATAAAGCCAAACATCATCGAGATCTGCATTGTCTGCATCAGCCTTGACTGAAACGGCATTTTTTGTCACGATATACTCTCCGTTTTCTGTCAATTCGATTGCTGCATAAGGACTTCCGGCCTGGGAAATTTCAAATTTTCCGGTCTGAAACGCTCCTGTCTTTTCATCCTTGGAGCAGGCGGTAAAGAGGATCAGTGCTGCACTGATCATCAAGAAAATTAGATTTTTTGCCTTCATACCTTATTTATTTGATTCTACAGTCTAAAGCACGAAAACTGAATAATGCAAATATTATTCCAGAACCATTTATCTCTTTGAAGTCACCTCTTTTTCATATTGCTCTATGCAACCGATGAACTCTTCGCCTACAGGCACGCCGTTCTTGTAGTTGAAATAGTCGAATACGGCACCGAACGGGAGGGTCTTGGCCTCTTCGAGGAGGGCAAGTCTTTGGAAGAACTGTCCCTTGGCCTCATACTCGCGAAGCTTCCCAAGAGGCTCCAGAAGAGCGCTGAGGATGCATTTCTGAGTCGCACGAGTGCCGATGATATAGGCTCCGATACGGTTGATTGAAGCATCGAAATAGTCGAGACCGACATGCGCCCTGTCGAGACCGTCTGCACGGACAAGCTCCTTGAAAAGATCAAGGGTAGGGTCGTTCATGATAGTCACATGGTCAGAATCCCAACGAACCGGGCGGCTGACATGGAGCATAAGTTCGGGAACAAAGAGAAGGAGGGATGCAACCTTGTCGGCAACATTCTCGGTCGGCTCATAATGGCCGGTGTCGAGGGTATAGATAACTTTCCTGGAAGCGCAGTAGCCCTCATAGAAGTCCATCGAACCGACAGTATAGCTCTCAAGGCCGATACCAAAGAGTTTCGGTTCGACGCAGCTTTTCATTCCGGGAAGATACTCTTTGAGAATCTCATCAAGAGATGCGGCGAGAAGTTCGCGGTAATATTTCCTATTGACAGTGAGATCCTTTGATCCGTCATGAACCCAGATATTCATTATACAAGGGTCTCCCTGAGCCTTTCCCATAGCATCTGCAATCCTCCGGCAGCGCTTTGTATGCTCGATCCAGAATTCGCGGATAGCAGGATCCGGGTTGGCAAGACTGAGGTCGCCGCTCTTTGGATGGGAAAATGACGTCGAGTTGAAATCGAGCTTGAAATTATTGGCCTTGGCCCAATCGATCCAGCTCTTGAAATAGTCGACAGTAACCTCGTCACGATCAACTACTTTTCCACCAAAATCACCATATATCTCATGGAGATTGACACGGTGGTTGCCGGCAAGAAGGGTCTTTACAAACTCAAGATCGGCCCTTACCTCGTCGATATTGCGGGCCCGGCCGGGATAGTTGCCGGTCGTCTGGATGCCACCGGAAAGGGCCTCTCCCCTTTCGAAACCAATCACATCATCGGTCTGCCAGCAATGGAGCGAAATCTGCTGTTTTTCAAGTGCTTCCACAGCCTTGTCGGTATCCACACCAAGGGCTGCGTAACGTTCTTTGGCAATCTCATACGCCTTGAGAATCTGTGCTTCTTTCATATTGCTTATCTTTTTTGTGTTACTTTACTGATGGATAAAATGTCTTGAGTTCGGAGGACGAAGAGAGCATCGCCCGTAGCGAAGCGACATCATTTGCGACTCCGGCAGCAATTGCTTGAATCATGATATTTCCACATGCGGTCGCTTCCGATGGACCTGCAACGACCTTGACTCCGGCGGCATCAGCCGTCCATTGGTTGAGAAGGTCATTCCTGCTCCCTCCGCCTATGATATGAAGTGTCTCAATCTTCTTTCCGGTCAATGACCTTAAGTTCTCAAGGACATCCGCATAACGAGCTGCGAGGCTCTCATATATGCACCTTACTATCTGGCCGCGGGTCTCGGGAACGGCCTCCCCATGAGCCCAGCAATAATCCTTTATGGCCTTCTCCATATCTTCGGGATTGGCAAACTCCTGGGCATCCGGATTGATGCGGCTTCTTCCAGGCTCCGCAGCGAGCGCCTCATCGATAAGAGTAGCGTATGAGACATCGCCCCAATTAGCCTTGCAGCGCTCCAGAAGCCACATTCCGCAGATATTCTTGAGAACCCGGATCGTACCGTCCACTCCCCCCTCGTTGGTAAAGTTGAGACGCTCCATCTCTGGAGTTATCACAGGCACAGAAGTCTCTACACCCATAAGCGACCATGTCCCGCTGGAAAGATAGGCAAAGTCCCCTGAAGAGGCCGGAACCGAAGCGACGGCAGATGCGGTGTCATGACCGGCAACGGCAATGACAGGCACTGGCCCCAGGCCGGTAAGAGATTGTAACTCTGGAGAAAGAGTGCCTACCTTTTCGCCAGGATAGACGAACCTTCCGAAATGATGCTCGCTTAGCCCGACGGCACTTAGAATCGAAGGCTCAAGTCTTCTTGTCGCCGCATTAACTATCTGAGCAGTAGTTGCTATGGTGTATTCGCAGACCATCTCTCCGGTCAGCATATAACTGATGGCATCCGGGATGAACAGTATCTTATCTGCTGCCGCCAGGGCGGAATCTTCGCTCCTTCGCATGGCATCGAACTGGAAAAGAGAATTGAAATTCATCACCTGAATCCCTGTAAGGCGATAAACTTCCGAGCGGTCAAATCTCTCAAAAAAAGCCTCAGGAGCGCCTTCGGTATAGGGATCGCGGTAGCTTCTCGGGAGGCGGAGGAATTGCCCGTCCTTACCGACACAGACAAAGTCGACTCCCCATGTATCGATACCGATTGATGCAATCTCAGTCATGGATGAAGCCTTCTTAAGCCCTTCCACGATATTGCGATAAAGCTCGTAAATATCCCAGTAATAATTGTTTCCAATGCGAAGAAGGTGGTTGGGGAAACGATTGACTTCTTCAAGAGAAATCCCCTCCTGAGTCACTTTCCCGAGAATCGTCCTTCCGCTTGTCGCACCGAGATCAACCGCAAAAAAACTGCCTGCCATAAAGTGTTACTTATTACATGATTATCAACAAATATACTCTTTTCATCCGAATATGGCAATATTTTTCATAACTTCGCAAGGTTTGTACTGACATGCTATTTTTATGAAAGAAATATATCTCGCTGCAGGGTGTTTCTGGGGCGCCGAAAAATATCTCGGACTCATTGACGGAGTCGTCGCTACCGAAGTCGGATTTGCCAATGGAAACACCTCTGCCCCAACTTATAAGGAGGTCTATACTGACAAGACAGGATTCGCTGAAACGGTCCATGTCACCTTCGACCCCTCTGTCCTACCACTGGAGACTCTCCTTCGCCTTTACTTCGAATCCATAGATCCTACTTCCCTAAACAAACAGGGGCACGACGAAGGGACCCGCTATCGTACAGGGATTTATTACATTGATAATAAGGACCTTCCGGTGATTTCTGATTTTATAAGCCATGAGTCCGCAAAGTACTCCGAACCAATCGCCGTAGAAGTACTTCCTCTTAAGAATTTCTACCTTGCCGACGAATACCATCAGAACTATCTCGAGAAAAATCCGGATGGATACTGTCATCTTCCGGTTTCCCTTTTCGAATACGCCTCCTCTGAGGCGGGCTGGAAAAAAAGGATGTACAAGGAAGCCGAGGAAGCTATCTTTTCCCTTGTCGAGGGCGAGAGCGACGAGGTCGCCATAATGGCCGAGGTAGCCGCTGTCCTTCAGGAAAAATGCGGCTTCTTCTGGACCGGTTTTTATAGGGTCTGCGGCAACGAACTGATTCTCGGACCCTTCCAGGGGCCGGTAGCATGCCTCCATATTCCCTTCGGGAAGGGCGTATGTGGAAGTGCATGGAAAGAGAACAAGACGCTCGTTGTCCCTGATGTTGAAGAGTTTCCGGGACATATAGCCTGCAGCAGCCTTTCTCGAAGCGAGATTGTTGTTCCTGTCCGCCGCTCAGGAGAAGTCTCTGCCGTCCTAGATATAGACAGCAAAGAAAGGGCGACCTTCGATTCGACGGACGCCCTTTGTCTGGAAAGGATTCTTTCTGGTATTAATCTTTGACTCCGACGAGGGTCGATTCCCCTCCCTGGCCAAGCGATTGTGTCTTCCCGATAACGTCGGTAAGCATTAGCATATTCGAGGCTACGGCTATCACCCTCTGGTTACTTCCGGCTTCCTTGAGCGCATACCAAGTCTTGTCGCTGTCTTCGATACCGTCCACGAAATCGACATTGGCGAAACGCT
>Ga0079305_1001750_pt1 | contig 25064 bp, 21 predicted proteins | sample LMS_cellobiose_e_FD_79183 | JGI IMG/M metagenome (GOLD analysis project Ga0079305, IMG submission 79183) | Rumen-fistulated moose microbial communities from Alaska, USA - LMS_cellobiose_enrichment | ecosystem: Host-associated > Mammals > Digestive system > Stomach > Rumen fluid ... | reverse complement strand
TTCCGGAAGGAAGGCTTCCGAGAAGGTTGTCCTTCACCAGGCCTGAAGCATCCGGACCGTCGGCTCCAAGGTGGATGTCGTCAGAACGGTGCGGGTACTGGAGTTCATCAGCACGCTGCTGCAAGAAATCATTCCTGGCGTAATAGAATGGGAATGACAGGGCATATTTCTCCTTGTACTTGATAGTGGAATAGGAAAGATAATCCCTGGGGACCTTGTCTGAAAGGGCCATGTCCCAGTCGATGCTCCTTATCAGGGAATCCAGGTGTTCGGCACTGTAGCCGAGGGAATACAGGCCACCTACCAGACCGCCCATACTTGTACCCATCACTATGTCAACCGGCATCCCTATCGATTCCAGGTACCTTATTACTCCGACATGTGCAGCACCCTTCGCTCCTCCTCCTGCAAGCACCAGGGCGACAGTGGGACGATGGTTCCTGGTCCTCACAGAATCAAGCTTATGCCTGATGACACGGAGTCTGAGGTCCTTTGCCTCGTTCATCTCATCAAGCCGGGCATGACTTGTCTGGGCCTGAAGGTTCAGCAAGGAACCGATGGCCAGCGCAAGGGCAAATACTGTCTCAACAATTATCTTTCTCATTTCAGTTCAGGCGTTGATTCCATCAGATTTGATTCTTTCGGTGTTCACCGGCAAGCATTCCGCAGGCTGCCATTATGTCTTCTCCCCTGGAGGCCCTTATCGTACAAGTTATACCATGGTTGGAAAGCCTGTCACGGAACTTCTCCATCACGATCTGCGGAGAAGGCTCGAAGGGAGCATCCGGAATCCTGTGGAAACGGATAAGGTTTACCCGGCATTCGATTCCGGCGAGGAGTCTAATGAGGGCATCGGCATGGCGCTTGTCGTCATTGAGCCCGGCGAACATTGTGTACTCAAAACTCACCCGCCTCTGGCCGGTGAAATCATAGTCATGAAGAAGCGCTATGACTTCTTCAAGAGGCCAGGCTTTCTGTACCGGCATGATCCCCGCCCTTTCATCCGGGAACGGGCTGTGCAGGCTCACAGCCAGGTGGCAGCGTGTGGAGTCGAGGTATTTCCTCAGGTTCGGAAGCACCCCGATGGTCGAAAGCGTAATACGCTTGGGACTCCAGCCGAAGCCCCACTCGGAAGTCAGGACTTCGATGGCGCGGAGGACGTTGTCGAAATTATCGAGAGGCTCGCCCATGCCCATGAAGACGGCGTTGGTCAGGCTCCCTGATTCTTCGATGGCTATGAATTGGGAAAGGATCCCTGCAACCGAAAGATTGCCGTGAAAGCCTTGACGTCCTGTCATGCAAAACTTGCAGCCCATACGGCAACCGGCCTGGGAAGAGACGCAGAGAGTCTTTCTATCGTCATCCGGAATCATCACGGCCTCAACCGCATCACCTCCTCCGAGAGGGAAAAGATATTTCCTGGTGCCGTCCACCGACTCCTGGCAGGCTGAAGGGTGGATGACTCCGAGGTCATATTCCTCCTTGAGCCTTTCCCTCCCGGCCTTGGAAATATTGGTCATTTCGTCAATGCTTCGCACCTTCTTGTCATACATCCATCCGGCAATCTGCTTGCCGGCAAAAGCCGGAAGGCCAACCTTGAGGGCGGCTTCCTTCAATTCCACGGGGGACTTTCCAAGGAGTGTCTCGAGCATCTTCAAAATCTGTCTTTATGGTTTACAAATTTAATGAAAAATAATGTCAGTTTTAAGGTTAATTTAATATCTTTGTTAGACTAACAATATTTCATTATGGCAAAAGAGGTAGAAGCAAAGGCCGCAGACATCAACGCCGCCAAACTGAAGGCGCTGCAGGCTACGATCGACAAGATTGAGAAAGATTATGGGAAAGGGACGATCATGAAGTTGGGAGAGCAGCCACAATGGGACGTGCAGGTCATACCAAGCGGTTCCGTAGCGCTTGACCACGCTTTAGGAATCGGAGGTTACCCCCGCGGAAGGATCGTAGAGATCTACGGTCCGGAATCCAGCGGTAAGACCACCCTCGCGATCCATGCGATTGCCGAGGCCCAGAAGACCGGAGGCATCGCAGCGATGATCGATGCCGAGCACGCTTTTGACAGGACTTATGCCAAGGCACTGGGAGTCAATCTGGAGACCCTCCTCATCTCCCAGCCGGACAACGGCGAGCAGGCCCTTGAGATCGCCGACAACCTCATCCGCTCTGGTGCTGTGGACATCGTAGTCATCGACTCCGTCGCAGCCCTGACCCCTAAAGCTGAGATTGAAGGTGAGATGGGAGACAACAAGGTCGGCCTCCAGGCCAGGCTGATGAGCCAGGCGCTCAGGAAACTGACAGCCAACATCGCCAAGACCAACACCTGCTGCATCTTCATAAACCAGCTGCGGGAGAAGATCGGCATCATGTTCGGCAATCCTGAGACCACCACCGGAGGTAACGCCCTGAAATTCTACGCATCAGTCCGTATCGACGTACGCAGGACCACCCAGCTGAAGGACGGTGAAGAGGCCCTGGGCAACAGGACCAGGGTGAAGGTCGTCAAGAACAAGATGGCTCCGCCTTTCAAGAAGGCAGAGTTCGACATCGTCTTCGGAGAAGGAATCTCACATGTAGGTGAGATCGTGGATCTTGGAGTCGAGTACAACATCATCGGCAAGAGCGGTTCGTGGTTCAGCTACAACGACCAGAAGCTTGCGCAAGGGCGCGAATCAGTGAAGCAGCTGCTTCGCGACAATCCCGAACTCTGCGATGAGATCGAGGCCAAAATCCGCGAAGCCCTCAAGAACGTCAAGGACTAAGGGTTTCCCAGAACATCAAGGGGGAGAAATTCTGCATCTTGCGAGTTTCTCCCCTTTTTCGTTGTCAAGGATTCCCGCTTCAATGAGGGCCGCGACAGACCATTCTTCTTTCGGAGTGTTGTCACGGAATATGGTTATGGCGTGGGCAGCCCGTCTTCCAATGTAGGGATGGAGGGCGAGCCCTGTCTCCGGAAGCGTCCATAGAGGGTAAGGAGCTGCCGGACTGACAGTGATAAGGTCTTTCAGGCCGTCGAACTTTTCCTGGTCGAAATGCCATATGTCCATCAGTTGCTCCGGATATGAATATCCATGTAGCTCCTCCCTGTAACCTACCATCCTGGAGGCGAAGAACTTCCCTATCCCCGGCAAGGTTTCGAAGGCAGCCGAATCAGCTGAATTGATGTCGATTCTGGGGATAGTAATATATTGTTCAAGACGCTTGTAGACAGAGTCCTCTACCACATAGGACCTGGCGAAGTCGGACTTGCGGCGGAAACGCCCTCCTTTCTTTCGATAATTATCTATGGACTGCGCTTGTTTGAGGGTGAATCCCAGGCGCATCAGGTCATCGATGCCCACAGAGTTTGGGTCGAATGGGAAACATTCATAACGCCTTGGCGTGTTCTCCCGACGGATGGCAACGGCTTCCGGACTGTGCTTGTAATCCTTACGGATCTTGTAGCTCTTATTATTGCCGTATTCAGCCGGAGAGGCCGCCGGGCTTAGGCCGTACTCAGCCGCAGCGGAGCGAGGATGGACTCGGCCGGGCTCGGACGGCCTTCCGGCTGAACCAGCAGAACCGGCAGAATCTGTCTGCGTGGCTGTGCCATAGACATACACCGTGTCAGGATGGTCGTGATTGGCGACAATCCTCGCGACGGAAGCCTTATGGATGAATAGAGCAGCCTGATAGCCGATGATCAGGAACAGCAGGGCCACTGAACCTGCAACGAAAGAAGAGGACGGATGACCGCCCTTCCCGGAAGTTTTCATGTCTGTTTAAGTTTTTAAGTCAATACTTGTTATTCAGTCCCTTTATCCTTACGATGTTTCTTTTCCCTTGGCGCTCCTGCGACCACTATCACGATCTCACCCTTCGGCTCATGTTCCTTGAACCATTGGACGACTTCGCCCAGAGTCCCCCTTCGGTGTTCCTCATGGACCTTGGAAATCTCCCTCGCGACTGAGCAGCGACGGTCGCTCCCGAAATATTCACAGAACTGCTCCAAAGTCTTTACAAGCCTGTAGGGGGACTCATAGAAGACCATGGTACGAGGCTCCGAAGAAAGCTCCTGCAATAAAGTCTGGCGCCCCTTCTTGACAGGCAGGAAGCCCTCGAAGCAGAACCTGTCGCAAGGAAGGCCGGAAGAAACTATGGCAGGGATGCAGGCCGTGGCACCAGGCAGTGTCTGCACCTCAATTCCTTCTTCAGCACATGTCCTTGCCAGCAAGAAGCCTGGATCGGATATTCCCGGAGTGCCGGCATCACTGATCAAGGAAACATTCATTCCTCCGAGGATCCGGTCCTTGATGAGTTCGACCGTTTGATGCTCGTTGAATTTATGGTGCGACTGGAGTTTCCCATGAATATCGTACCGGTGCAGCAGGACGCTGCTGGTCCTGGTGTCTTCAGCGAGGATCAAGTCTGCCTCTTTCAGGACTTGGACAGCCCTGAAAGTCATGTCGTCCAGATTACCGACAGGGGTCGGGACAATGTAAAGGATCCCTGGCATCAGAGCGTCAGCTTAATTTCCTGCGGACAGCCATCATAAGCCTGTAGACTGGCTCGGAATTCAAGTCCCATTCAGGGAAATTCGCAGCGATATGTTCCAACGCCTCTGAAAGCGATCCCATGGAATTGAATTTCGCTATCGTATCCTGGAAGAGCAAAGGATCTTCCCGGAACAGTACATTTATCAGCAGAACCCTATCGTTCAGTGATATAGCACTGATTATATTCTTTACAGGCATGCCGGGACGGTCTGTTCTCCAAGCCTGCTTGTCTGCCATGACATCCATCACGGCCGTTTCAGCCTTTGCGGTGTCTAGGATAGGTTTTCTGTGCTCTTCGACAGGTTCCGGGGCTGCGCTGGGGAAGCTCTCGGGAATGTCATCGATGATGTCTGCTGCGGGTGTCTCTTCCTCTGCAGGAAGATCTTCGCCGGCAGGTTCTTCGACCGGTTCTATCACAGGAGGAACCGGCAACTCGATATCGGAGATGGTAATATCGAGAGGTTCCGTTTCTTCGACGGGCTCAGGAACCGGTGCTGGCTCAGGTTCATCAACGGGTTCGGGCTCCACCGGGACCGGGACGGTTTCTGTTTCTTCAACAGGCTCAGGAACCGGGACAGCAGCAGGTTCAGGATCCGGAACAGGCTCCTCGGCATGCAGGCCAGAGATGAATTCTTCCAACTCTGAAAGTTCCTCTTTGATCGCTTCTATTCTGGCCAGGATGCCCGAAATGGTTTTCTCGTCGATGTTTCCCATAAAAATGTTATATTTGTGATACCAGTCAAATTTCAACAAATCTAACGAAATGTTTTCAGAAAACATAAAAAAAGCCGGCGAGATCGAGGTCATCTGCGGCTCAATGTTCTCAGGCAAGACCGAGGAACTCATCCGCAGGATCAGGAGAGCTAAATTCGCAAATCTCAAGATCGAGATATTCAAGCCTACCATTGACACCAGATACTCCGAGGACGATGTAGTCTCCCACGATTTCCACAAGATCCCCTGCCACGCAGTGAAGGATCCCAAGGAGATGCTGAATGTCGCCGACGACGTCCAGGTGGTTGGAATAGATGAGGCGCAGTTCTATGACATGTCTTTGGTGGAGGTCGCCCAGGAACTTGCAAACAGGGGTAAAAGGGTGATAATCGCAGGCCTGGATACGGACTACCTCGGTAAGCCTTTCGGTCCCATGCCTTTCTTGATGGCCGTAGCCGAAGAGGTCCGTAAAGTCCACGCCATCTGTGTCAGATGCGGCAACCTTGCCAACCACTCCCACCGGCTATCGAACAGCATGGAACTGGTAGTCCTGGGAGAAAAGGATGCCTACGAGCCCCTTTGCCGCGATTGCTACAACAAAGCCATGGCCGAGGAAGCCAGAAGGCATAATTCCGACTAGTTTCTCGGATGGTGCTCCAGGATAGAGCGCTGCCATGTTGAGCTGTCGATGTGGGTGTATATCTCAGTAGTCAGGATACTCTCATGTCCCAGCATCTCCTGCACTACACGCAGGTCAGCTCCATTTTCTATCAGGTGGGTCGCGAAACTGTGTCTGAATGTGTGAGGTGAGATCTCCTTGTTCACTCCTGCTGCCATCGCCTGTTTCTTCACCATATTGAATAACGAGACCCTGCTGAGCGGCTTTCCGAAGCGGTTCAGGAACATGATGTCATCATACTGAGGGGCTTGCGGATCCGGCCTGACTTCCAGGTATTTTCTCACAGCCTTGACAGCCATTTCCCCGATCGGGACTATCCTTTCCTTATTGCCCTTCCCCACTACACGCACGAATCCCTCGTCAAGATAGACATGGGAGATTTTCAGCCCGACTGCTTCCGAGACCCTGAGCCCGCAGCCGTAAAGGACTTCCAGGATCGCCCGGTCACGTACCCCTGTCCATTTGGAGAGATCTACCGAATCCATGATTGCACCTACCTCCCCGACGGAAAGGACTTCTGGGAGATATCTCCCGATCTTCGGCGTGTCGATCGCATCACAGGGATTGTCAGTCCTGTCCCCTTCCAAGACAAGCCAGTCGAAGAATGAACGGAAAGCGCTGAGCTGCCGTGACTGCGAACGTTTTGAAAGCCTTTCGCTTACAGCAAGGTAATCAAGGACATCCTGGGTGGTTACCAGTGAAGGTTCAACGCCCAGATAGGTGAACAATGACTCGAGGTCGGAAGAATAGGCATCGACGGTGTTCGGGGACATTGCCCTCTCAATTCTCAGATAATAGGAATAATCCGAGAGAATCTTGTGTGTAAGGTCCATTATAGGGTTCTGTATTTCTTTCCGTACTGAAGTTGCTGGTCAAGGAAGTCTTCCGTGGGGACAATCTTGTAATCCACTGTAATCCCATCCTCCAGGACAGGGATTATCTCGGGATTCACAAAGCCTCCATACGGTTTCAATCCGAGGGAAAGGTAACGTTCGCGGGCTTCCTTGTGAAGGTCCGGATCGATGTTGACTGCATAAGTCTCGACCAAGGCCTTTCCGGCCTCATAGTCACCTTCCGACTTGATCCTCTGGATCTCTCCGAGGAGGGAAGCGAACAAGTCTCGCAAGGCGATGAAATCATTGACCACGAAATAAGTCTTCCCACCCCTTATCTTTTTCTCTATCACATTGCTGGCCAAGCCTTTCTCATAGCACCACTCTGCTATGAGTTTGCGGTTCTGCATGTGTGACTCGGTGTTCTTCCTTCCCAGCTCCAACCTGGAGAACTGTACGAATATTCCAGAACGGATGTAAGAAGAATACTCACTCTTCCAGGCATCCCCTTCGGGCATGATTCCCAGTTCGACCATCTTCGGGTCAGCTATGTAGTAGAGTGCGAACAGGTCCGCCCTCGCCTCTTCCAAGGTACTCTGGAACTCACCCAGAGCTGTAGGAGAGACTCCTGGCAGAAGCTGTCCTGAACCGTGTCCAAGACATTCGTGAAGATCGGTGTGAATCTCGGAAGCGAAGTCTCCGAAACGCTTGTACTGCTCGACTTCTTCCTTGTCGAAAGCGAATTCCTCGAGAGCGCTGCGAGAAGCCTCGAGTGCAGCACGGTCATAGGCATGAGTGACGTTTGTAATCGTCACGGACTTGGAGCCGTGCGCGCTTCTTATCCAATCGGCATTGGGCAGGTTTATCCCTATAGGAGTCGTAGGATAGGAGGCTCCACCCAAGGTGACTGCATTGATTACCTTGGCGGAGACACCTTTGACTACAGGTTTTCTGAAACGAGGGTCCACAGGAGAATGGTCCTCGAACCACTGGGCATTGGCGCTAAGGGTCTCAGTCCTCGCAGAAGCTTCTATATCCTTGAAATTGACATAGCCTTCCCAGGTGGCCTTGCGGCCGAGTGGGTCGTCGTAATCCTCGATGAAGCCATTGATGAAGTCAACCTGGCCGGATGTGTCTTTGAGCCACGTGATATTGAATTCATCCCACAGCCGTAGATCCCCTGTATGGTAGTAATCGATGAGCAGTCCAAGGGCCTTCCTTTGGACGTCGTTCTCGGCGCACTCCATGGCTTTCCCCAGTTCGGAACAGATCCTGTCTATGGCTTGGCCGTAGAGACCTCCTGACTTCCAAGTCTTTTCCTTGATTATGCCATCTTCCTTAATAACCTTGCTATTCAAGCCGGTTGACACCGGGCAGGGATCATCAGGGTCTTCCTGAGAGGAATAAAACTTTTCGACATCCTCCCTCGTCACGCCATCGTAGAAATTGACGGAGGAAAGGACTACAATATCCCCTTCTGAGGAAACGCTCCGGCGCACCGGGCTGATATCCGGGGAATATATTACCTCCAGAAGATCCTCATCCAGGCATCCGGATGCTTTCATAAGGGAGCGGAAATAGTCCTTCCCGCAGGGTGGGAAAAATTTTGTCTCGGCGTAATGATGATGGATTCCGCTAGAGAAGAAAAGCCTCTTGGCATAGACAGTGAACTCCGCGAACTGCGGACAGTCCCTGTCACCTGGATAATTATCAAAAACAGTTTCGACGACATGCCTGACAGGCAAGTTCCACTTGCAATATTGATCCCAGGTGATGTCGCGGCCTGCCTTGGCGGCTTCCGACAGATGGAATGCATATTCTTTCTGCCGAAGCGTCAGGGCATCCCATCCGGGCACTTCAAAGCGCATTATCTTGATGTCAGCAAATTCGTCTATGACGGTCTTCATGACGTAAAGATAGACATATTCAGGAATTATTCCTACATTTGTAGGACACGGTAAAACAAAGACAACTTACTATGAATATCGTCAAGACGATCATAAGTTCACTCAGGGTGGCGGTTATCCTTGCCGGATCCGCTCTCTGCTTCTCATGCGTCGAAAAGGACGAGAACTTCGGTATCGACGGGAAAGATGAAGGGATCGATTACACCTACCACGGTAACAGGATCGACCATGTAGAATCACGAAGGGTTCTGCTGTTCTATGAATGCGGATTCAATTCCCTTTACGGATATCTTTCCACCAACATGGATGTCGACATTGAAAAGGGGTACCTCCCCGGCCACGGGAGAAATGACGATGTCGTCCTCGTGTTTTCCAAGATAGCCAAGAATGCCAACTACAAGGATGTACCGTCGTATCTCAGAAGGATCTACAAGGACAGTGAAGGGAATATGGTTTCCGACACCCTGAAGACCTATCCTTCATCGACTGTCGCCTCTTCAGGAGAGACAATGAGGGAAGTACTCAGTTTGGTAAAATCCACCTTCCCAGCAAAAGGTTACGGAATGGTCTTCTCCTCCCACGGTTCAGGCTGGCTCCCTGCAGGTTATTTCAACAATCCTTCGGAATTCGAGCGTAATCACAGGCGGGCTTCCGGCGGTGCCAAATATTCAAGGAGCATCCCGAGACTTGGAGTTCCGGAAGGCTCCATGGAGGAAGATGATCCCTTCGCCGGGATGGTCAGGAGCCTGGGACAGGACAAGATGGCGTCGGGCGATGTGGAAATGTCAGTTGCAGAATTTGCCTCAGGTATCCCATTCCATCTGGACTATCTTCTTTTCGACATGTGCTTCGGCGGTGGAATGGAGGTCGTGTATGCCTTGAGGGACAAGGCAAACTACATCGGGGTTTCCCCCGCAGAAGTGCTGGCAGACGGAATGTATGACTACACCAAGCTTATCGGTTTCCTGTTCAACGGCTCATCTCCCGATCTCAGGGGACTCTTCGTGGACTCGTTCGAGAAATATAACAAGCAGAGCGGACAGTACCGTTCAGCGACAGTGACACTCGTAAGGACTGAGGGACTCGAAAGACTTGCCTCTGTCTGCAAGGATCTGGTTTCAAGGTACTCCGATGCCATAGCCCATGCACCGGTCTCTCAGATCCAGGGCTATTTCCGCCAGAACAGACACTATTTCTACGATCTTGAGGACACTTTCGCCAAATGCGGGGCCTCTTCAGAAGACATGGCTGTCCTCCGGAATGCAATCGACGGGAGCATTGTCTACAAGAATGCTACTCCATCTTTCCTCAATGTCTTCGACATCAAGACTTATTCCGGTTACAGCATCTATCTTCCCTGCGCCGGCACTTCCCTTCTCGACTCCTACTACAAGGACGAAGAATGGAACAAGGCTGTCGGTCTTGTCAATTAATTTATTTATTCATATCTTTGCCAGCCAATTAAAAGCGCCCAGGCGTTTTTGGTGCAATGGGGCCCCGGCCCGACCGGGGTTGAGTAACACATTTTTAAATAAAAACAATGAAGCATTTTGAACTTAACGGCAAGATCCGCGAAGTCGGAAACAAGGCCGTGATCAAAGCGATCCGCAGGCAGGGTCTCGTCCCTTGCAACCTTTACGGACAGGGAATCGAGAACGTCCTCTTCACAGTCTCTGAAAGGGATCTCATGGGAATCACCAACACTCCCGCCTCCTACATCATCGACATCAAGCTTGACAACGGCCAGACCTATATGGCAGTCGTGCATGAGCTCCAGTTCCATCCTGTAAAGGACAACTGTCTCCACGTCGACTTCCTCGCAGTCTCCGAGGACAAGCCCATCGCTATCAAGGTTCCCATCGTGGTCAGCGGCCACCCTGTGGGTGTCCAGAAGGGAGGTAAGTTCGTCCTTGTCTCCAGGGCTATCCGCATCAGCGCTCTCATGAAGGATCTCCCCGACACTCTTAACGTCGACGTTACCAGTCTCGATATCGAGAAGAGGATCGTCGCCGGTGACATCAAGCTTGACAACGTGACTGTGGTCTCCCCTAAGGACACCATCATCTGCACCGTCAAGGCCACCCGCAACATGACACAGGCAGCCGATGAGAATGCTGAAGGCGCTGAAGGCGCTGCTGAGGCCTAAAAAAGATCGGATACCTGAAGACGATCCTGGCATGAACTACCTTGTCGCCGGACTTGGAAACATTGGCGCAGAGTACGCTTCAACCAGACACAATTCGGGTTTTATGGTATTGGATGCCTGGGCTCAGGCATCCAATGTCAGTTTCAGGACTGAACGCTATGGAGACATGGCAGAAGTCAGTTTCAAGGGCAGGAAGTTCTACCTCCTGAAGCCTTCAACTTACATGAATCTCAGTGGCAATGCCGTCAGGTACTGGATGGGGAAACTGAAACTTCCCCTTGAGAACCTCATCGTTGTCTGCGACGACATCAACCTGCCTTTCGGCACTGTTCGGATGCGGAAAAGTGGGAGCGACGGCGGTCACAACGGTCTCAAAGACATTGAAAACTGCCTTGAAAGTACGAATTGGACCAGGATCCGGATCGGAGTCGGCAACAATTTCTCAAAAGGCGGACAGGTCGACTACGTGATCGGCGATTTTTCTGATGAGGAAAAGAAGGAAATGCCGGAGATCTGTGACAAGGTAATTGAAGGTATCAAGAACTTCTCGACAATCGGTCCGGACAGGGCGATGAACTTCCTCAACACCCGGCAGCCAAGGCAGAAGAATACCCTCTGAAGCATTGAAAATTAAGCTTTTTTTAGAGTGAATTATTTGAATTTTCCATTTTTTTACATAAATTGCGCAGTGGTTGAAGAAGCATTGGACAATTGTAAAAACAATATTTAGTTTATCTATTCACTTAATATTTAAAGAAATGAAAAAGCTTGTTGCACAGATCAAGGAAGAACTTGATGCATTCGTCGTAAATGCAGATGCTCAGGTAGAAAAGGGAAACAAGGCTGCTGGTGCCCGCGCCCGCAAGGCTGCCCTTGAACTCATGAAGGACCTCAAGGAGTTCAGGAAGGTGTCCGTAGCTGAGGCTAAGAAGTAATTTATTTACTTTTCCTTACAAGCGGCTACCCTAAAGGCGGCCGCTTTTTCATTGATGAAGCACCGGTCTTTTATTATAATCATTCTCCTTATAGCCTTGGTAGCAAGCGGTTCGGCACCAAGGAGAGGTACTTTTTTGATGTATCAGCCGGACGGCTCATCTTTCCTTGCTTCCTTGAAGGGAGATGAGTTTGCCAAAGTACTCACGACCGCCGACGGTCATACCGTCACAAAGGGAGAAGACGGTTTCTATAGATACGCCTTCTTCAATCCTGACGGGTCCAGGGAGATTTCAACTTACAAGGTCGGAGACAACGTCCCTTCAATGGTTCTGGACGGATTCAGATATATTCCCTGGAGAGCTCTCAGGGAAAAAGCAGCCAAAGTGAGGAGCACCCGCCGTGGAGAGACTGGCAACTATGTCCGTACAAGGGCATCCCAATCCAACAAGAAGCACTGTATCGTAATCCTTGCACAATTCCAGGACAAGTCTTTCCTGAACGGAGAAAGCAGGAGACAGGAATTCATGGACCTGATCACTAAGGAAGGATCCAACAGCGTCCTGGATTATTTCAATGACCAGTTCAAAGGCAGTTACGAATTCAATTTCACAATCGGCCCTGTAGTGACTCTCCCCAAGGATCTGAGCTACTACGGCAAGAATGAAGACGACAAGGCTGGACGGGACACAAACCCTCAGGAACTTGTCCGTGACGCTTGCATGCTCTCCGATCCTTTTGTGGATTTCTCGGAATTTGATGATGACGGTGACGGTACAGTGGACAATGTCTTCGTGATCGTGGCCGGCAAAAGCGAGGCCGAGGGCGCGGATTCAGACTGCATGTGGCCACATCAGTGGTACGTTCCGAACCTGAGCCTTGACGGAAAGAGGATCCTGACCTATGCACTCTCAACTGAACTGACTGTACAAAGCCAGAACAGCACAGGCCAATTGGTGTGGGGGCTCTGCAACATCGGCACATTCTGCCATGAGTACAGCCATGTGCTTGGCCTTGAAGACTATTACGACACCGACGAAGACGGTAGTGGTGGGACCTCCAAGGGAATGTGGGTCTCAACTGCGCTGATGGATGGAGGCAACTTCAACAACATCGGCAAGACACCCCCTTACTACAATGCCCTGGACAGGGAAATGCTGGGAATCGGGAAACCGGAGAAGATGAAGACCGGGACCGTCACACTGGAGCCTGTAGACCGGAATGGGCGCTATCTCATACTCGAACACCCTTCCGACCCAGCGGAATTCTTCCTTTTCGAATGCAGGGCTCCAAAAGGCTGGGACACCTACATAGGAGGCAGCGGCCTTGCAATCTACCATGTAGACATGAGCCACAATTTCGCCGGCTGGTCCGATGAAGCTGAGAACAATGTCAATGCAAAATACCGCTGGAGTAACAATGAGATCAACTGCAATCCATCCTATGAATGTGCAGACATGATCGAATCTTCTTCCGGAGCAATTGATGTACGCCAAGCCTTCTTCCCCTACAGGACTATAAACTCATTCAATGCCAATTCTTCGCCATCCTTCACCTTCAACGACGGCACACCTGCCCCATTTGCCTTGGCCGGCATAACCAGGAACGGAGAAAACGTCACTTTCACTGTCTATAACAGTTCCGACGTGGTCCCGAATGTGACCAGCCTGCAAGGAGAGATCTACCAGGATGCTGCGATCATAACCTGGCAGTCTGATATCGAAGGCTTCGACGGTGAAGCGACCGTAAGCTGGGGAGAGACGTCCGGAAGCAGCAAGTCATTGACAGTAAGTCCTTATGAAGCAGGAAAGTATTCATTGACCCTGGAAGGTCTTTCCCCTACCAAAGCTTACACGGTCAACGTGACCTTCGAAAGAAACGGGGTAAGTGGGGAGACTTCAGTGCTCGACTTCCTTACAAAGGCCAGCCAGGACGGCAAGAAACCATTCATCTATCTTGAATATCTTGCAGCCAGCAGGACCTCGGGCAAGTTCCCTCCCGGAACCGGCTTCCCCTTGAGGGTCTATAATGCCATAGGAGAGAAGGTCGGATGGACCTTCGACAATTCTCCTGTCAAGACTGATGGAAGCGGTTACTTCCACCCTTCTAAATCCGGTACCCTTAAAGCCACGGTCTACCATTCTGACGGCTCGAAGGACATCCTGTCAAAAGAGATTGTGTTCCAATGAAAAGAATAGCATCGCTTACAGCCATCTTGATGGCTATGGTATTGTTCATTGCCTCCTGCAGCAGGACCCTAGAGCCTGACAGCACCTTCATTTCCGGGTCCGACATCCAGCTGAAGGTCTCAGGCCGGGTCATCTACACCTACGATCCCCTCACCTGGCAGCTTGGTTACAATCCAACGAACAGGGAATTCAGGGCTTCAGACGATGCCATGAAGAACTGGTTCTTCGTGACCTGCTCCGCAGTCCCCTCATCCGTAGGCCAGAAAATGGATGCAACAGTCACATGGTCTTCCGGCAGCGGAACCCAGTCCGTCAAAGGCAAGTTCGAGGTCGCCAAAGCCGAACAGGACACCTACTGGCTCTGGTGCGGAGACAAAAAAATACAGACGGGTGTCACCGTCTGTATTCTCCGATAATAACCAGTTCCTATCCTGGATTCTATTTCTTCAGCAGTTCCTCGATGTGCTCGGCGTAGTCGAGTGTGGTGTCGAGGTAGAAGACTATCTCCGGTACAATCCGAAGCTGCCTTCCGACCTGGCGGCCGAGGGATCCGCGGAGCTCGCGCATGTTGTCGTTGAGGATCTTCATGACTTCCTCAGCCTTGGCTGACGGGAATATGCTGACATAGGTCTTCGCGATCGAGAGGTCCGGGCTGACCCTGACCTCGCTGACGGTGACCATTGCGCCACCGAAGAAGGCCATGCCCTTGCTCCGGATGATCTCTGCAAGATCCTTCTGGATCTCGCGGGCGACCTTGAGTTGTCTGGTAGTGGCCTGCCTCTCCATGATTAGATGATATTGATGATGAAGTAGTTCTTCTTTCCCTTCTGGGCGAGGATATATTTCCCGTCCACGATGTCTTTCTCGGAGACCTGGTACTCGATGTCAGTAACCTTGTCCTTGTTGATCGACACTCCGTTTCCAACGGTCATCTTCCTGGCCTCTCCCTTCGAAGGGAAGACCTGGGTCTTGACGGCAAGGAAGTCGAGGATGTTGCAAGGAAGCTCCGAACTAGGCACATCGAAAGTCGGAACTCCGGCGAAAACCGCCAGGAATGTCTTCTCGTCAAGCTTGCGGAGCTCGTCGGAAGTGGAATTGCCGAAGAGCATCTTGGAAGCGGAGACGGCGTTCTCATATTCAGCGGCCCCGTGGATAGTCGTGGTGATTTCCTTTGCGAGGAGCTGCTGGAGGGTCCTGCGGCCAGGATCAGCGCGGTGCTCTGCGATGGCGGAGTCGATTGTCTCCTTATCGAGCATCGTGAATATCTTGATGTACCTCTCGGCATCCTCGTCGCTGACATTGAGCCAGAACTGGTAGAACTCGTAAGGTGAGGTCTTTTCCGGGTCGAGCCAGATGTTACCCTTCTCGGTCTTACCGAACTTGGTTCCGTCTGCCTTCTTCACGAGGGGACAGGTAAGAGCAAAGGCGTCGGTCTTGCCGAGGATCCTGCGAATAAGCTCGGTGCCGGTAGTGATGTTGCCCCACTGGTCGCTTCCACCAAGCTGGAGGCGGCAGCCCTTGTGCTCATAGAGCCAGAGATAGTCATATCCTTGAAGGAGCTGGTAGCTGAACTCGGTGAAGGACATGCCCTCGCGGGACTCGTCGGAAAGGCGCTTCTTTACGGAATCCTTCGCCATCATGTAGTTGACGGTGATATGCTTGCCGATGTCGCGGATGAAATTCAGGAATGAATATCCCTTCATCCATTCGTAGTTGTTGACGAGTTCAGCCTTGTTAGGTGCGTCAGACTCGAAGTCCAGTATCTTGGAAAGCTGGGCGCGGATTCCTTCGATGTTGTGCTGGAGGGTTTCCTCGTCGAGGAGCTTGCGCTCCTGGGACTTCATCGAAGGGTCGCCGATCATGCCGGTAGCGCCGCCGATGAGGGCGATAGGCTTGTGGCCGCACTGCTGGAAGTGCTTGAGGATCATTATGCTGACAAGGTGGCCGATGTGCAGGGAGTCGGCTGTCGGGTCGATACCTACATAAGCCGCCTGCGGGCCTTCCATGAGTTTTTCTTCAGTTCCTGGCATGATATCCTGTATCATGCCTCTCCATTTGAGTTCCTCTACGAAATTCTTCATCGTATGAATGTGTTTTCTTTATGGGCTGCTAAAACCCCGCAAAGATAGGCAAAAAAATGAAATAGTAAGCCTTGTCATAGAACTTCGTCCGGGTATGGGACAGTCCTTCCTTCGGAACGGATTACCGGCATTGCGGCATTCCATCGGCGAAGCCTTTCCCCCAGGATCCTTGCAAGCTCGCTGACTTTTTCCGGCATTGAAGAGGCCAGGTCGTTGTTCTCTGAAATGTCCTCCTCGAGGTCGTATAGTTCGAAGACGGAATTGCGGATGGCTTCTTCCAGCCCTTTGCCTTCCATTTCCAGGACGTTGTGCATCCTGTAGATTAGTTTCCATTGACCTACACGCACGGCATCCATGAAATCAATGTCCGGCTGATCCTCTATGCGCCACTGGTGAGGCATGTGAGAGACTATGGGTCTAAGGGGATCCAGGTCAGAGACGCTTTCAGGGATGACGAAGCGGTTAGCCTCTTTTTGTGATGCGCCACCTTCAACGGTACCGATCTGCTCTGATACGAACTTGGAACCCTTTGAAAGAAGCTTTGCGAAACTCTGTCCGTCAACCGTCTGGATCGTCTCATAGTCATCAACTCCGGCGATGTCAAGGATAGTCGGGAGAAAGTCCTCCGGTCCTACAGGAGTGTTGATCCTTGTACCTCCGACTGTTTTTCCGGGCCAGTAAACCAGCAAAGGTACCCTGATTCCGCCTTCGTAGACGGATGCTTTCCCTTCACGGAGAGGAAGGCATTGGGTGTGGGCGATCCCTCCCTTGCGTGTGTCGATGCTGTGACCACCATTGTCAGCATAGAAGATAATGACTGTGTTGTCTGCGACTCCCTTTTTCTCCAGGTAGTCCATGATGTCACCCAGGCTTTTGTCTATTCCTTCGCACATCGATGCGTACTTAGCTTGCCCGTCGTCCATGCCGCGGTCACGGTATTTCTGGTAGAAACGTTTGTCCGGCTGGATCGGAGTGTGAGTCCCATAGTGGGACATATAAAGGTAGAACGGCTCCTTGTGGGCTATAGGATAATCCAGGGTTTTAAGGGCCTCCCTGGTTAAAGCTTCCGTCAGATGGACATCACTTCCGTAATATTCAGTGAGATTCATGACTGCATTGCCCTGCCACAGTTCCTTTGTGTTTCCATAGTTCTCTTCACTGAGGTAGCTCCTTGGATATCCAGCGTTCGAACCAGCCACATTTACAGTGAAACCCATGTTGTAAGGAGATGCGCCAGGAGTGCCGGCAGGAGCCCAGTGAGCTTTCCCGACGTGGATGGTGAAATACCCGGAGTCTTTCAAAAGACGGACCATGGGCGTTGCCTGCAGGGAATGGTCGATCAGCGTATCACCCGGATTGAGGCCGTTCCAGTTCCAGTCGGATCTCGCGAACGGGTCGTCCAAATTGTCGTTAATAATTCCGGTGGTACCTCCTGCGGCATCGGTCGGGGTGTCGCGTACCAAGGCTCCATAGGTGGTAATCCTTTCGTGGGCTGAATTCATTCCAGTCATCAAGGCTGTCCTTGTCGGACTGGAAAGGGAGCATGCATACGCGTTGGTCATAATCGCTCCTTTACTGGCGAGTCGGAGCATGTTGGGAGTGTCGTATCTCTGGTTGTAGGGATAGACTTCCTCACCATAGGCGACCTGGCTGTCGGTCCAGCCGAAATCATCTATCAGGAAGAAAATGATGTTCGGCCTTTCACTTGCATCCTTGATGGCCGGTGAGCAGGCGGCACAAAGGGCCGGCGCCACTGTAATCAAGGCTCTTTTGATTCTTTTATCCATAACAATACAATATAATCATATTTTTCAAATATGAAAAAATATGCTACCTTCGTGGCTGGCTTCAGTGCTTGAGGATCATATTACATTACATATTAGAAGAAATGAGAAAGAAAATCGTCGCCGGAAACTGGAAGATGAACACAAATCTTCAGGAAGGCATTGAACTCGCAAAGGCAGTTGCTGCCAAATCAGTCGAAACTCCCGAGAACGTAGGCCTCATCGTGGCCGCTCCTTTTACTCACCTCTGCGCTGTCGCCGAGGCCGTTAAGGGATCCAAGGTAGAAGTCTCCGCACAGAACTGCGCAGACCATGAGAAGGGTGCCTACACCGGAGAGGTCTCCGTGGGCATGCTGACATCAGTCGGTTGCCAGTGGACCATCCTCGGTCACTCCGAGAGGAGGCAGTACTATGGTGAGACTGATGCAAAGCTCGTCGAGAAAGTAAAACTCGCCCTCGCAGGCGGTCTTGGCGTCATCCTTTGCGTCGGAGAGAACCTTGATGAGAGAGAGGCCGGAAAGCACTTCGAGGTCGTCACCAGCCAGATAGAGAACGTCCTGTTCAACTTCACCGCTGAGGAGATGGCAAAGATCGTCGTGGCTTACGAGCCAGTATGGGCCATCGGTACAGGCAAGACCGCTACCGCTGAGCAGGCTGAGGAAATCCACGCCTGCATCCGCAAGGTCCTTGCCGGCAAGTTCGGTGAGACCGTGGCTGAGGACACCACCATCCTTTATGGAGGAAGCTGCAAGCCCTCAAATGCCAAGGAGCTCTTCGCCCAGAAGGACATCGACGGTGGACTGATCGGTGGAGCAGCCCTCAAGGCCGACGATTTCATCGCCATCGCCCAGAGCTACTAGTCTCATGAAGCAGAACTAGTTGACTGACAATCAATAGAATAATCGAGGGATGCTGAAAACAGCACCCCTCGATTACGTTAATAACTCATATTCAACGGCTTATATAGCAGCCAGCCTACAAGGCCAATTCGGAATCGGAATATAGGGCACCGTCGTGGATGTCATGGGTAGAGAAGAGGACGGTGGTGCCGGTCTCATGGGCGAGACGCTGGAGACTTTTCAGTACCATCACACGGTTTTCGACATCCAGGAAGGCCGTTGGCTCGTCCAGCATGAGGACATTCGCCTTGCGGGTCAGGGCGGCGGCTATGCAGGCCTTCTGGAACTCTCCGTCACTTATCCGGCTGAGATCCTTGGCTGCCAGGCCATCGAGCTCCATCATGCTTATTGCCTCACGGATAGCTTTTTCAGATTCGTCATCTAGCTTCCTGAAAGAACCGGCAGAGGCCAGCATACCTGTACGGACGAACTCATCAACAGTGAAACCCTTCACCTTGGGAATCCTGGTCGGCACGAGGACGGCATCTCCCCCGGTATCAATGGTACCGGAAACAGGCTTCAGGAATCCTGCTATGGTCTTCATCAAGGTTGTCTTCCCACTTCCGTTCCGTCCCCTCAGCATGACGCATTCCCCGTCTGCATAGCTGAAGCTCAGCGGTCCGGCCACCCTGGAATTGTACCCCACGACTATGTTGACGGCCTTTATCATTTCACGAACATTATGTAGATGATGATCGGAATGCCGATGACAGCCATGGTACTGCCAACAGGAAGGGGGACAGGGAAAACTTGGGAGAGGATGTCAGCGACAAGGGAAAGCCCCGAGCCGACAAGCAGTGTCGCAGGGATGGTCCTGAGATGGACTGACGAGGCCGTCAGGGTCCTGGCTATGTGCGGTGCGACGATGCCTACGAAACCGAGCGGTCCGCAGAATGCGGTGACAGCTCCTGCCATCAAGCAGCTTCCTACCATGGATATATTCCTGATATGTGAAGGATTTGCCCCTGCCATGGCAGCATATTCCTCACCGAAAAGGAGAAGATCCAGGCCACGGTTGGCAACAAGGGCCAGTACTATTCCGGCCAGCAGAGCGGCGGAGATTATCAATAATCCCGTAATACCGTTCCCTATGAAACTCCCTGCAGACCAGCTGTAGAAGACTTTCAGGCTCTCGGCATTGGCTGAATATTCGAGGATAGAAGTGATGGCGCTGAAGACGAAGCCCAGCATCACACCGAAGATAAGAAGGGTGGTGGCGCTGTGTATCCTGGAAGAAACCAGCATGACAAGGGCAGAACTCAGAAGGGCTCCGACAAAGGCTGCAGAAACGACAGTCAATCCTGACAAGGCTGCAGGGAGGGAACTTCCTATGATCAGAGTCGCGATCGCTGCCCCGGTACCGGCCCCTGCGCTGACACCCATGATATGAGGGTCAGCCAACGGATTCCGGAATATGGTCTGCATCTGTAGGCCTGCCAAGGAAAGAGAAGCTCCTGCAAGAATCGCCGTAAGCATCCTCGGCAACCTGAGTTTCATGAATATTACCTTGTCTGGCAGGCCGAAGCCGCCCCCCCCTGAACACAGGTCAGCAGCCATCAGCAATAACACGGCGGCTAAAATAAGAACTGTCTGGAGGGATGGCTTCATCTTCCTGTGATGTAGAAGTTAGGTCAAAGTTATAAAATTGCAACCTGATTGCAAAACCAGTATAGTATCTTTGCAGTGCAATCAAGCAAGAAACATGAAACGAAACTTCATAACTATATTTCTGATGTCATATGCGCTTCTGGCGGCCTTACCTCTCTGGGCGCAAGGGCGGAAAGCCACACTTTCCGGACATGTCAGGGACGCTTCCAGCGGGGAACCTCTTACAGGAGCTGTGGTGTTCACCGCGGACCGGAAATACGGAGTGTCAGCCGACAATACCGGCTACTATTCACTGGCAGTTGAGAAAGGTGAGATTACGGTACTGTGTTCATTTACAGGCTATCGCACAGTTGAAAGGACTGTCAGCATGAGAGAATCCACTGTAGTTGATTTCGAACTCGAGACCGACAACGAAGTCCTGGAAGCGGCAAAGGTCTTCTCCAAGACTAAGAGAGACGAACTTAAACTCCCGCAGATGGGACGCCAGAGAGTGGATGCCGTCATGGTCAAAAGGCTTCCGGCCCTCATGGGCGAAAGCGATATCATCAGGGTCATCCAGATGATGCCGGGGGTACAGACTCCGAGCGAAGGCGCAACAGGTTTCAGCGTACGTGGAGGCGGAGTGGACCAGAACCTGATCCTTATGGACGGAGCTCCTGTCTACAACTGCGGCCATTTCCTCGGTTTCCTCTCCATGTTCAACAGTGATGCGATCAGGAGTGCCGAACTCTACAAGGGCGACTTCCCTGCTTCATACGGAGGCAGGCTTTCTTCAATCCTGGACATAAGCGGGAAAGACGGGAACAACAGGGAATTCGGGGGCAACGCCTCCATAGGTCTTATCACTTCAAAGGTTTTCCTCGAAGGACCGATAGTCCCGGAGAAGCTTTCATTCATGGTCTCAGGCAGAAGGACTTATCTCGACTTGTTCTTCCCGCTGCTCGGAGAGAACCTTCCGGACCACACGAAAATGTATTTCTACGACCTCAACGCCAAACTCACCTGGATTGCGGGCAAGAACGACAGGCTCTACCTGAGCGCTTTCGACGGGAAAGACATTTTCGGACTCAGCATGGACGAGTTCGATCTCGGAAAGATGGATTTCGGCTTTGCCAACCACACCCAGTCCCTGAGGTGGAACCATGTCTACGGACACTCGCTTACCTCAGACGTAACGATCTACAACTCAATCTACAGGAACACCCTCGCAGGAGACATGAGCGAAGCCAGGTTCGACTACAAGCAGGGTATCAGGGAAACAGGAGCAAGGGCTGGTTGGACCTGGTACCTGAATCCTAAGAATACTGTCCAGGCCGGACTCGGGCTGGCATGGTTCGACGTGGCTCCCGGTGAATGCAATCCTGTCGGAGGCAGTACTGTAGTGAACCATGTAGTCATGCCATCCAGCTATGCAGTGCAGCCGTCGGCCTATCTGCAGAACGAGCAGAAACTTGGGCCACTGACCCTTCGCTATGGACTGAGGTTTTCTTCTTTCACTACTCTGGGAGGAACTTCACAGAGGTATTTCGATCCTGTTACCCACGAGCTCATGAGAGTCACGGACATCCCAAAAGGAGAGAGGATACGGACATACAACGGTTGGGAACCCAGATTCTCCGCTTCCCTCCCGCTCAGTAACGACCTGTCTCTCAAAGGATCATATTCACGGTCCTATCAGTACCTCCAGCAGGCCAGGATCAGCATCACCGGAAGCCCGGTCGATACCTGGTTCACGGCCTCGCCCAACACGAAGCCGCAGCTATCCGACCAGTTATCAGTCGGTGTCAACGCCCTCTTCGCCGACCAGGCCCTTGAAGCATCAGTGGAAGGGTTCTACAAGAAGGGGAAGAACGTGATCGACTTCGTAGAGAACCCCGGGATAGTGATCGACAACGTGGACCGGGAAGGACTCCTCAGGAGCGGCAGTTCGACCGCCTACGGAATCGAAACCATGCTCAAATACGAATTCGACAAACTGAACGGATGGATTTCATACACATGGTCCAGAGCCATGTACGATATCCCCGAGCTTAACGGTGGCAAACCCTACCGCTCCCCCCTCAATCATGAGCACGCTATCAACTTCGTGTTGAGCTACGACTTCTCGAAGTTCCTTTCCGCTTCAGGAGAATGGGTGTTCTACAGCGGTTCGCCCACCACCTATCCCGTTGGAAGATATTCATTCATGGGCACTTGGGTTCCAGTGTACTCCGAGAGGAACTCGGACAGGCTCCCTGACTATCACAGGATGGATCTTTCTCTCACCTACAGGACCAGGGGCCGCGCCGCCGGCAAAAAATGGAGCGGCGAGTGGAACCTCTCCGTCTACAATGCCTACTCCCGGCACAATGCATGGAGCATAGCCTTCAACTACGACCGGGAAGAGAACAAGACCAAAGCTGTCAAGGTCTACCTCTTCACTGTCATTCCTTCGGTTTCCTACAACATAAAGTTCTAGAAATGAAGCAATTTAGCCTGATAATATTTATCTGCGCCGTCCTGGCGGCAGTCGCATGCTCCGAAGAGACCGACCTCCGTTCCAAGGGAGAGCATTTCGAACGCCTTGCGGTGGAGGCGGTCCTGACAGACCAGGCGGACCGCCCGCAAAGGGTGATCCTGTCGAAGACGGTCCCGTATTTCGAGAACGCTGCCGAAAACGGTTCCCTTCCTGTCCGCGGAGCACTGGTCACGGTCTCTGGAGGAGGTTCTGAAGTAAGATTCGAAGAGACCCAGTCTGAACATGGTGTTTACGAGGCTCCTGAAGGCTACCACGCAGAACAAGGCGGAAGCTATCACTTAAGGATCGAGCTTCAGGAAGGAGAGGTATATGAGGCCGATGCAACCATGCCTTCGAACGGATTCAGGATCGACGACCTGGACTATGCTTACGCCGGCAACAAGACAATGGGCCTGGACAGCCTGTGGACCCTGGCCATTTGGGGGCAAGACATGGCACACACTGACTATTACCACATCACGGTCGGAGTGAACGGTCATTTCTACCCCCATGAGATGGCGGAAGTCACTGACGACATCTATTTCAACGGCAACGAGGTCAAAGGTTTCCCTATCGCCACCCTGATGCAGTATTCCCAAATGCAGAAACTCTACGGTGACTGCGCCAAATACCTGGAGACCGGTGACGAGATAACCCTTGAGGCAATGACCCTCAGTAAGGATTTCTTCGACTACCTGATGGCCGTCACCCTCAACGGGACGATGGCAGCTATTCCATTGTTCTCCCCACAACCGGCAAACTGTCCGACTAATATCCGCGGCGGTGACGGCGAGGCCGTCGGTTACTTCGCCCTCTGCCCCGTCGCCTCAGCCAGCGTCACCGTCGACGATCCCCTGAGGCCGTACTATAAAAAGCAATTCTAAGTCTGGCTATTTTTTGCTTATCCGGCAATTTCTGATTATTTTTACGGATTAGGAAAAACCGTAAAAACACACCGATATGCAAAGAAGAACCATCATCATGGCGGCAGCGCTGGCAATGATCCTCGGCGGCACCGCTTCAGCACAACAGAAGGCAGATCCCAAGGGCGGTATCTCTACCGAAATGCTCAAGGAAATCCGTACAGGCTACCAGGGCACTGCTTCTGACAAGGCTATCAAGAATGCCCTGAACTCCACCGGCATCAATGTCCTCGCAGCCAATTCCGAGAACATCGCAATGATCGATACCCACTTCTCCGACAGGGTCAAGACAAAGGGCATTACCGACCAGAAATCATCCGGTCGCTGCTGGCTGTTCTCCGGCCTCAATGTCCTGAGGGCCAAGATGATCGACAAGTACGACCTGGGTGCATTCACCTTCTCCCAGAACTATGTCTTCTTCTATGACCAGCTCGAAAAGGCCAACCTCTTCCTCCAGGGAGTGATCGACACCAAGGACAAGGGCTTCGACGACCGCGAGGTAGACTGGCTGTTCAGCAATCCTATCGGTGACGGCGGACAGTTCACCGGAGTCGCCAATCTTATCATGAAATACGGTGTCGTACCGTCAGATGTCATGCCCGAGACGCTCTGCGCCAACAGCACCGGCCAGATGCGCACCCAGATTGCAACCAAGCTCCGTGAGGATGGCCTCAAGCTCCGCGAAGCCAAGGCAAAGGACTGCCAGGCCATGAAGACCGAGATGCTCAAGGAGATCTACCGCATGCTCGTCATCTGCCTCGGCGAACCGCCGGTGGAGTTCGAGTACACAATGCGCAACTCAAAGGACGAGGTCATCAGCACAAAGACCTACACCCCCAAGTCCTTCTACCAGGAGTACATCGGAACGGACCTGAACAATGGCTACATCATGCTGATGAACGATCCTTCCAGGGAATATGGGAAAGTCTATGAGATCGCCTACGACCGCCACGTCTACGACGGACAGAACTGGGTCTACCTCAACGTTCCTGTCGAGACCATCAAGCAGATAGCCATCGCTTCCATCAAGGACAACACTGCGATGTACTTCTCCTGCGACGTAGGCAAATTCAGCGACAGGCAGAAAGGTACCCTCGACCTCGACAATTTCGATTATGGTTCCCTCTTCGGCACCACCTTCACGATGGACAAGAAGCAGAGGATCATGACCCACGCCAGCGGATCGTCCCACGCTATGACCCTAATCGCTGTCGACCTCAAGGACGGCAAGCCTGTCAAGTGGATGGTCGAGAACAGCTGGGGTGCTGCCAGCGGCTACAAGGGCAACCTCATCATGACCGACGAGTGGTTCAATGAATAC
>Ga0079305_1001748_pt1 | contig 25075 bp, 18 predicted proteins | sample LMS_cellobiose_e_FD_79183 | JGI IMG/M metagenome (GOLD analysis project Ga0079305, IMG submission 79183) | Rumen-fistulated moose microbial communities from Alaska, USA - LMS_cellobiose_enrichment | ecosystem: Host-associated > Mammals > Digestive system > Stomach > Rumen fluid ... | reverse complement strand
GGGGGATGAGCTTTTCGATCAGGGGCTTTCTTCCAGTGATTCCGGAAAATTACGGCAGGCTCTTGAGTTGTATCAGAAGGCGAGAAAGAGTGACGAAAAACGAATATGGGTCCGGCAATGGCTGACCTGGAAGATTGTCCGGTGTCATGCGGCATTGGGACAGGACGCGGAAGCCGGGGCGGAATTTCTGGTACTTTGTCAAACCGATTCCTTTTTACCGCCGATCTATCTTTCCTCGATTCCGTTGGTCTGGACATCCGATTTTTCCCGATTGAGTGACCCGCGTCAGAAACAACTGGAACAGCTTGCCGTGTCCTGGCTGGACATTGAAACAAAATCAAAGACACCAAAGCCGGGAGAAACGAACCCGGAAAGAGAAGTTTCCGGGAACACCAAATCAAATCCGGCAGGAAAACTCCTTGCCGCAAGTCTGTTGCTTGATTCACAGACATATCGGGAAAAGGCACTTCAGACGCTTCAGACGCTTGTTCTTTATGAGTCCCCGGATCCGGATTCCGCCGATCTTAATGAATTCGCGAGGTCTGTTTCCCTGCTGGCGACCACTCAACTTTGGCGATTGAAAGCCCGGCAACGTCCGTCAGAGTCCGAAGTTGATTTCTGGCGGCAGACGGTGGAACGACTTCCGGGTGAGTTGCAGGTTGGTCCGTTTTTGCTCGTCGGGAAGGGATACCAGGGGTTGGAGCTTCCCTCCAAGGCGGTTCCTGTTCTGTTGCGGGCGGCGTTACTTTCGTCGGATCGGAAAACAGTAGCCCAGTCCGCGTTCTCCTTGAGTATTGAAATTTTGAAGCGGCAGGGACAAACGGAGGAAGCGTTCCGGCTGGAACAGGAATTTTTAAGAAAATTTCCAAAATAATGGCACGGTTTTCTTGCAATCAGTTTTCTGTTTTTTTATAATAAACTGGTTATAACGTTATTTTCGGGAGCCGTTTTTAATGTTTTAAGAACTGAACCGGTTAAACGATTGGACATTCTTGAGGGACGTAAGGTGTCAGTTCCACTTCTGCCTGCCTGTTGCGATACTCCTCTCTGCTTGTTTTCAGTTTTCGACAGGTTAATTCTGCCCGTCACCTTCCGTTCCGTGTTGTTATCAGGTAAATCAAGGTCTCTGATAAATTCATGGATGGAATTTTGGGGTAAATAATTATTGAAAAAACAGGGAGTCTGTTTTAACTGAGTGATTAAAAAATATAAACGGTCCGTATTCAATTAAGTTTGTGATAACCTCGATAGTTATAAAGGTTGAATTTTATGAAAAAAAGGATTAGTTTATCGGCATTGCTTGTTTTTGTGTTGGTGTTTCAGGCATCGGTGCTGTATGCCCAGCAGGCCAAGAACGTTATTTTACTCATTGGCGACGGTATGGGATTCAATGCCGACCTTGCCGGGACGTATTGGCGCTTTGGCGACCAGGGAGATCAGAAATATCATCAATTCCCGAAGTTTCTCGGCTGTACGACGTTCAATATTACCAGTGCGAATTATGACCCGGCACAGGATGTCGGTTACGATCCGGAAGTCATTTGGGGAAGTCTGACCGGTTCGGATCAGAACGGGCATCATACCAGCGTGACCGACTCCGGGGCCTCCGCTTCCGCTCTTAACTGCGGTGTCAAAACCCGGGGCGGACGAATCTGTATGGATTTCAACGGCGAAAAACGCCTTAAAGCGTATTCGGAATACGCCGCGGAAGCAGGACGTTCTGTCGGTGTTGTGACAACCGTTCCGCTTTGTCACGCGACTCCGGCCGGCGCTGTTGCTCATAATAACAACCGGGGGAATTATCTGGAACTGGCTCAGGAAATGATTTTGAATCCGAATATTACTGTTATTATGGGATCCGGAAATCCGGAATATGAAAATGGTCGAAAAATTGAAAAAGACCCGAAGGATCTGAACTATACTTTCGTTGGCGGTAAATATCTCTGGGACGCTCTGAAGCAGAATAACGGTTTTGCGGATCTGACTCTGATCCAGCAGAAGGAAGAATTCCAGAAGTTCGCCGCGGAATCCCCGAAATCGGAAAATCTGCCGAAACGTCTGATTGGTGTCCCGATTTCCGGCGTTGGCGATATTCCCCCGATTGATGGCGCGGAAGATGAAGCGGGAATGGCCAAGGTCAGGGAACTCTTCCCGCAGGAACTGATAGACACGACTCCGGAACTCTCGACCATGTCGCTGGCGGCCCTGAATGTTTTGGGCCGGAATCCAAACGGGTTCTATCTGATGATCGAAGGCGGGGCGATAGACCATGGCAACCACTCCAATAATATTACCCATACCGTTATGGAACACACCGGTTTTGCCAAGGCGATTGACGCTGTTTGCGACTGGATTGAAAAGAACAGCAGCTGGGACGAAACACTGGTTATCGTAACCGCTGACCATAATACCGGCCGTATGTTTGGTCCCGGAACATATGACGACGTGAACGGCGACGGTAAATTCAAGGAAAAGGACGGTGATTCTTTCAATGATTTCATGCCGATCAAAAATGCCGGTCAAAGCGTTGTTCCGGAAGTCCAGTATTCAACCAACGGCCATTCCAACATGCTTGTCCCGATTTGGATCAAGGGGGTCGGGGCGGATGACGTTGATTCGCTTATTCGCGGGCATGACGATAAAGCCGCTCAGTATTACAACTTCTCGGGCGATTACATCGACAACACGGATGTTTTCACTCTGATGATGAAAGCCAGTGGATTTGAAAAGAAATAAGAATTTGTGACGAACAGATCCGGTTTCCTGTTTTCATTGGCCTGCCTGTCCGGTATGTTTTGTGTTATCGGGCAGGTTCCAGCGGAAATTTGAATTGGTATTTTGTTATTATCCGGCAGGGATGCCTGAAAAGTGTCCCGAGATTGTTCCGGCTTTAAGTCCGTTGCGGTTTGTTTATCCGTTTCCTGATGAATCAACGGTAAAAGTAAACGGGATTTTGAATGGCCGAGCCGGTGAATCCCCACGGGATGGGAATCCAGGGGATTTTTCAAGTATCTCTGTTTTTATAAATCAACAAGGAGTTTTTATGAGAAAATTGACAACAGTATTAACGCTGCTCCTGACGCTGACTGTTTCGATGGTTTGGGCTCAGGATAAATGCCCCTGTTCAAATTGTCCGCTTGCGGCGCTTGGAGAAAAGCCGGAATTCCAACCGCTTTTTGGCGTGGCTCTTGAAAATGCCGACTTTCCGGAGGGATCCTGGACCATGACCGCGGAGGGTGAGCTTCAGCCGTCACTGGATCGGGAAATCTGGACGAAGGAAAAATACGGCTCATTTATCTGTTCGTTTGAATTCAAGTTGAGCAAGGACGCCAACAGCGGCTTTCTGTTCCAGTGCCATGACAAGGGAAACTGGATTCCAAATACCATTGAAATCCAGCTTCATGACGATTACGGTCAGGAACCGAATTATCATTCCTGTGGGGCGATCTACGGTTTTCAGGCTCCGAGTAAGAACATGGTGAAACCGGCGGGCGAGTGGAATGAAATGACGGTCATCTGCTTTGGTCGTGAAATCACGGTGATTCTCAATGGCGAAGTGATCAATCGGATGAATACCGCTGAATGGGTTGACAACGCCAAGGGCCCCAATGGGACCGATATTGAAGAGAAGTTTCATGGTCATTCGCTTGCTTCTGTTGAGCCTTATGGATACATCGGTTTCCAGGGGGTTCATGGCAACTCGCCGGTTGCGTTCCGAAACGCCAGAATTATCCCGATCCGGGTTAATCCGGATACTTCCGACTGGACGTATCTCTTTGGCGAAAAACTGGAAAATGCCGAATTCGATCCGGATGTCTGGTCGATCGACGCGGAGGGCGTTTTGCATGCGACCAGGGATGAAGTGATCTGGTCCAAAGAAAAGTATGGCGATTGCGTCATTGATCTGGAAGTCATGAACTCCAAGGATTCCAACAGCGGCGTTGTGATTCAGTGTTCCGATAAAGCGAACTGGATTCCGAACGCGTTTGAAATTCAGGTTTATGACAGCTTTGAGCACAATCCGGTTGATATGTCGTCGTTTGGCGCCGTTTATGGTCGATGCGGACCGGTGATCAATATGACCAAAGCGCCGGGGGAATGGAACCGTATGACCGTGATCACGCTGGGTAAAATGATTTATGTCGCCATTAACGGGGAAATCGTTACTATCATGGACAAAAGCCTTTGGACTCAGGCGGACAAAAATCCTGACGGAACGGACGTTTTCTCCTGGCTCATCAATAAAGCCCCGGCGGAAACCGCGAATGAAGGTTATGTCGGCTTGCAGGGACTGCATCAGGGGGTTCCGGTGGTCTATCGTAACGTTAAAATCAAGAGCCTGTAAACGGTTCCCGGGAACATTTGAGGACGATTTTCCGCGTTTTGGTATCCGGTCTGCCTGATTCGTACCGGCTGATCGTGACCAACCTGATTTATATCCGTCTGAATCGACGTCTGTTTTCGTGACAGGAAACGGGTCGTAACCGGTTCATAAACAAAAAAACGCTTTCGACTGATTACAGTCCGGAAGCGTTTTTGTTGTCCGCTCTTTGTCTCTTCACGCCCACCATCATTTTTATCTCATTCACTTTTGTTTTCCGGAACCCGGGCAAGGTAAAGCGTCGCGATGCCGACGGTAAGCGGAATAGCACTGATTTCCGTCAGATGATGGTTTTTCAGTCGTTGAACGATTTTTTCCCGATCGTCAAATTCCGAAACGCTTTCCGGGAGATAATTGTAGGCGTTGTGAGTGTTTTTAGCTATTTTCTGGCCAATTCGCGGCATCATTTTCTGGAAATAAAAGCGATATATCGTGGAAAGTATCGGAAATGTTGGCATGGTGAATTCCAAAATGGCGACTACCCCGCCGGGCTGACATACCCGAACCATTTCGGCAAGTCCCAGTTCCGTATGCTGCATGTTTCGCAGTCCAAAAGAGATCGTGACTGCCGAACAGGAATTGTCCCCGAAAGGGAGATGTGTTCCGTCCGCCTGCATAAAAAAAATGCCCGGAGCTTTTTTTCTCGCGATTTCTAGCATTTCCGGGGTAAAATCAACGCCAATCAGCGGATTATTCCGGTATTCCATGAAAGAATGATATCGGGAATTGTCTAAAGGTTCCGGTTCGGAATGAGGGGGAGAGGAAGGAAGAGAGCCAATAACCGGAAAACAGAATTGTTCGGGGGTGGGGAGCTCAAACCGGATAGCATTCGTTTTCTTTAACTGGCGTTGAAATTCGATTAAAATGTCTCCTGTTCCGGTTGCGACATCCAGAATCGGACGGGATAACGGTTGTTCCCGCTTCGCGAGCCTTTGCAGGACCTGCCGGACCGTTTGACGTCGCCATATACGGGCAATTCCGACGGAAAAAAAATTGTTTAAAAAGTCATATCGGGGAGCAATCTGGCCAAAAAGCTCCTGAATTTTTTCCGGGGTTTTATCAACAGTTGTTTTCTGTTTTATGCTCATGAGGTTTGGATTTCCGTATTACCTGTACCGGAAGTGTTTTTGGGATTCGTTCAAAGAATAAACTTTACGTTTTTGATAAAATAGATTATACTGACAACAGGTTTTTCACCAAGAGCCTTGGGCTTTTAATCTTTCTCCGCAAAGTACGGTAACAGGCAGCCTTCGGTTTTTGCCTGTTGGGCGCGGACCTGGCAAAAAGGGATTTCAGGAAATTTATACGGATTCAGGAACAGACTAAAGAGCGGGGAGTGGTTGCCATGACACGGAAATTTCTTTTGGATAAACGGATTCTTTTTTTCGGCAAGCTGGCGGGGATGTCGCGTCGGGACGCGGAACGTCTTGCCCGGGAAGCCGGGGGGAAAATCGCCGGTTCGCTGAATGATCAGGTTAATCTGATTGTCGTTGGTGAGGCGGAAACAGCCGGCCAGAATTGGATGAATCTGGTTTATTCCCTGGAAACGTCCGCGCAAGCCGCTTTTGAACGCGGAGATCTTGAGATCATCACCGAAACGGAATTCTGGCAGCAGCTTGATGTTGAAACGCCAACGTCTGAGGTCCCTCTTTACACGCCGGCGATGATTGCCGAACTGGTCAAAACGCCGGTTTCAGTGATTCGCCAGTTATACAAACGGAGGCTTCTCCATCCGGTAAAAACGTTTGGAAAACTTCCTTATTTTGACGCTCAGGAGGTTCTGGTCGCAAAAAAACTGGTGATGCTGGTTACAGCCGGTTTTTCCCCGGACACTATTGAAAAAACAATCGCCTCAATGCAAAAACTGGTTCCGGAAACGGTCCGTGTTCCTTTGTTTCTTGTTTTGTCGCCAACTAAAAAGGAGATTTTACTCCGGTATGACGGAAAGCTTTTTGACGATCATCAGCAGAAATACTTTTGTTTTGAAGAAACGGAAGCGCCGGATCCTTCTTTCTTTAAGGACGACGACAGCCGGAAAAATGAGCTTGAGGATTTAAAAAGAATATTGTCTGAATTACCGAAGGGGGATTCGAAATTTTTCAATGAAGATTTGTTGTCGGTTACGGACGACTATTCTGAGTCCGGTCTGATTGATCGGGCTTTTCAGGACGGGATGACGTCCGGGGGGCAATCGGCGGTTGAAGAAGAATGGACGGGCGGACTTGCCGGTCTCCTCCAGCCGGAACGGTCGGATGAGGAAAAAAAGATTTCACTTAACGGTTCCCAGGTGGTCGATCTCTGTCAGGCGGCATGGCAAAAAGAACAGGAAGAAAACTGGGAAGACGCCGTTCGACTGTACCGTTGCGCTCTTCTGCTCGGCGGAATGGATGTCGGGATCTGTTTTCAGCTTGCGGAACTGCTTTACCATTGCGGTGAATATGAGGCCGCCCGGGAACGGTATTTTATGGTGCTTGAACAGGATAACGACTATCAGGAAGCGAGAATTGGGTTAGGCCGGACAATGATTCAACTCGGCGATACTCCGGAAGCGGTCGCCGTTTTTCAAGGGATTCTTGAAGCTCATCCGGAATGCGCCGCTGTCCATTTTGAATTGGGGTCGTTGTTTTTCCGGCTTAAACAATACGACAACGCCCGACGTTACCTTGAAGACTGTCTTTATCAATCTGATTCCGATGAATTCCGTGATGCCGCGTCGGAAATGCTCCGACAGATGACACAGGTTCCCTGAAATCCGAATTGATCTGAAATTGTTTCTGGAACCGGGACCGTCTGCGGATTTCCCGGTGCCTCGATGGGCCGCGATGATTCTGAAATTTGTCGGTGTTAAAGCGGATAACACCGGATCGGGGTATCAACAATCATCATCGGAGACAAGCTCATTGGCTATCAACTGTTCAAAAGTCTGACGTTTGCGGATCAGTTTCGCACGGCCTTTTTCAATCAGGATCTCCGGAGCGAAAACTTTGGAGTTGTAATTGGAACCCATAACACTTCCGTAAGCTCCGGCGTTTTCCAGAATGAGATAATCGCCCGTTTCAGCGACCGGGAGAGATCGCTTCTGGACAAAACCGCCCTCAGACTGGGTGAAAATGTCGCCGGACTCACAAAGCGGTCCTCCGACAATGACTTCCTGCTCGGCCGTGACTTTGGCGGTTGAGTCCCGGAATGCTATAGAAATCGGATGATAAGAGCCGTACATAATCGGTCGGGCAAGGTTGTTAAATCCCGCGTCGACCAGATAAAATATATTGTTCTTTTGCTTTTTTACAGCGCGAATCTCGCTGATCAGATACCCGCTTTCCGCGACAAGATACCGGCCGGGCTCAATTTCCAGATTGATGGGGTGTCCGAATTGCCGTTCCAGTTTACTGATTGTTTCCCTCCAGATTCGATGATATTCGTTAAGATCAACGAACCGTTCATCTTCCTGATAAGGAACAGGAAGCCCGCCGCCGCAACTGATCGTCTGAAGCCCGGCGCCGACATCCAGCGCGACATCATACATTCGGAGGCATACTTTGGACAGATGTTCCAGATCCGTGCCAGAGCCAATGTGCATATGGAGCCCGGTGATCCGCATGTCAAAATGAGATGCCAGTTCCATACAGCGTTTGACTTCCGTCAACCATATCCCATGTTTGGACTGATCGCCGCCCGTGTTCGTTTTTTGGCTGTGCCCATGTCCAAAACCGGGGTTGATTCGCAGTGTAATATCCTGGTTTGGCATCCGTTCGCCAAGCTGCCAGATCATATCGGCGGAACCGCAGTTGACATGAACCGGAATATCTCCTGTGATTAAGTCCAAAGCATCCTGGTCAAAAATATCAGCGGTATAAACAATTTGTCCGGGCGTGAAACCGGCGGCAATCGCCCGACGAATTTCCATACCGCTTACCGCGTCGACAACCGCTCCCTGGGCACGCAGTAACCGGAGAATGGCCAGATTGGAACACGCTTTTTGCGCGAACCGGACCGTATCAAACATGGCGAGATCGTTAAATCGTTCCTGAATTTTCGCGGCATCGTAAACGAAACAGGGGGTTCCGAATTTTTGAACCAGAGAAGTAACCGGGATTCCGGCGATTTCCGAACGATGATTGACAAAATGAAGTGTTTCCTGCATTTAAACGCTGTCCTTAAATTGTGTTGCTGATATAAAAAGGCTTTTGAGGTTGAATCTGTTCCGTTTGAAATTTTCCGTCTGATATGATTTATTTTTGCCCCCGATATTTCCGCGTTGATGAAAATCAGGAGGGATGTTTTTTGATTATTTTTCGATTGGAATTTTCGTCAGTCTGTGTTTCTGCTCCAGTTGGAGCAACCATTGTTTTTTATCGAGTCCGGCGGCAAACCCGGTCAGCTTGCGATTGGTTCCGATAATCCTGTGACAGGGAACAACAAGGGCAATCGGATTACAATGACAAGCGCCGCCAACCGCCCTTGCCGCGTTTTTATTGTCAATTTTTTCCGCGATCTCCTGATAAGTCGCTGTTGTGCCATATTCAACCGTCAAAAGCGCATTCCAGACAGAACGTTGAAAATCTGTTCCGTGGGGAGCAAGTGGTAAATCAAAATGTCGACGTTTTCCCTGAAAGTATTCTTCGAGCTGCTGCGCTGCCCGGTTCAGAATCGCGGTTCGTTTTATTTGGACAGAATCTGTTTCAGAAATAGAATCAAGCCATTTCTTTTTTTCAAAAACGAAAAAAAGACGAACAATCCGTCCGCCTTCTTCGCCAACCCCCATTTCCCCTATTGGAGTCATTTGAAAGTCAACGTTCATGAATACCGTCTGATTTTAGGTGGTGACTGTTTTGGTCATCCGGAATGACACCTTGACCGGTTCAGATATTTTATTCCAAATATCCCCTTTTGATTTCAGTCTATACCGCCCCTGAATTTAACCTGAAAATTTCAAAAGGAGAAATTCCGGGACTTTCCGACAGAGACGTTATTCCGGCAAAAGTCCGTAATTAACGAGGGTCCGTCGCAATTTGCCCCGTGAGGCGTCGTCCAGCGGAGTGAGCGGTAACCGCATTTCGCCGGAATCGCGTCCCAACATTTTCAAAGCTTCTTTAACCGGGATCGGGTTGGTTGCCAAAGAAAGCATATCCCGACAAAGAGGGAACATTTTCTGATGCCAGACGCGGGCTTCATCGAGATTTCCGGCGTCAACCGCCTTACAGAGCGCGATCATGTCTTTCGGAATGAAGTTGCCGACAACCGAAATAACGCCGCGGGCACCGATCGACATATACGGCAGGGTCAGGCTGTCATCACCGGAAAGAACGGTCAGGTCCGTTGCGGAAATAATCTGAGACGCCATATCCATCGAACCGGTCGCTTCTTTAACCATGGTGATATTTGGAATTTCCGCAAGCCGGATGATCGTTTCCGCCTCAATCAGCTTGCCGGTTCGACTGGGAATATTATAAATACAGATTGGAATCCGGACCGATTCGGCAATCGTTTTGAAGTGCTGATAAAACCCTTCCTGCATTGGTTTGTTATAATAGGGGCCGACCAGAAGAGCGGCGTCCGCTCCCGCTTTTTCCGCAAATTTCGTCAGGGAAAGTGCCTCCTCTGTACAGTTGGAGCCCGTTCCCGCCATAATCCTGATTCGTCCCGCGGCCGCTTCTATCATCGCTTTAATAACGCGATGATGCTCGTCATGCGAGAGTGTTGGCGTTTCACCTGTCGTTCCAACCGGAACCAGTGAGGTGGAACCCGCCTCAATCTGATACTCAACCTGCTGCTGAAGCGTATCATAGTCAACCTGACCGTTTTTAAACGGCGTTATCATTGCAACGGATAATCCGGCGAAATCCTCAGATCGGGTTTTCATAACAATATTCCTTTTTCCGGTTCAATTGACCGAAACTGTTTATTTCACAACACGCGGCTGTGAAATCGGTGTTACCATAATACAATGAACGGCATGCGGCAATCCGGGGGGAAATAAACATCGTAACGTGACCGGTTTTCCGGAACGGCTGCACAATCATGTTTTGTTATAGTATAGATATTCCGGAGGATTTTCACAATACCCCGGACGGGAAAGAATCTGCGTAAAAGAATTTTTTTCCGGGAAAACCACTGATTACAACGGATTTTCGGCAGCAGGGAGGAATGGGGAGACAGCACTGGGATGTGATGTTGGTGGAGACGGTCAGACCAAAAGGACTGAAAAATGATTTTTTTGCCGTTTTTCAAGCTTTCGCTGTGATAATGGCTGATGTTCTGCCGGACCTGCGTCCGTTTCAACCGATACGGTCTAAAACAAAATAAAGCGGGTCTGCCCGGAGACAGCAAACCCGCTTCATTAGTGTTGTCTGAATACCTGATAGGACACTTTCTCCCAAAGTGATCAGGGCTGTGTTGTTGATTGAGTTGACATTCTGTTTTTGTTTCGCTGTTTATTTTTACTGTTTAAAAATGTTATTTGTTATTTGAAAATGTTGTGTGAAATCCGCCTACCGTTTGTAATTTTGGAGGAATGTTCCATTGTTGGCAACGTCAAACAGTGGTTTTAACGGGTTTCTCAGTTGCTCACAACTGTTTCCGTCGATATAAATGACCAGTGAGGCGGAAATGTTCCAGGTCTGTTCATAGGATTTTTGAAGTCCGCGATTCTTGGCGAAAACATACATGAAATCGTTCTTCAGGGAACAGTGGTTACTGAGAGGGGCTTCAATTTGGCCTCCAATCAGACCTTCTCCCCATTCGGTAACGCCTCCGTAAAATATTCCCTCTCCCCCGAAATCAAAATACTTGCGAATGAAACCGGTATAATAGGATGTCGGGGTTGCGTTGGTTTTGGCGTATACATCATCATCGAATCTCCAGAAGTTAACCAACTTCGTGTTCAACCCGAAAGCTCCGCGAAAACCGAGGTCACAATGGTCTGTCCAACGGCAGGAAAGTTCACCGCGGACCTGTCCCAGAGTGTAATGACGGTAATAACTGTCATTGAGAGAGTCATAAACAACGCCCCATTGCCAGTTACAGCACGGATTGCGATAAAAAATACCCGAAGTCCAAAATAACTGGGTCCTCTGCTTATTCGTTTCAAAACCGTTGTCATTGGTACCGTTCAGCGCGGTTTGGGTGACACGGGCGCCACCCTGGGCCGCGAGCCCGAAACAGATGCGTTTCGGAATCGACCAGTTCAACGCGGCGTCAGCGCCAAAATTACCGTTGTTTTCTATATCCAGCGGGTTCCGGAAACCGAGAATGCCAATTTCCGCCTCCAGATTTTTTGTAAGCCAGTACAGCCAGCCACAGTTTGCGCCTGGGCATGTCGGGATACTCGGTTCCCCCCACATATTTTTCCCGTAAGCGGCAACAGGCGGAATATCGCGCAAACTTTTTGGAGTGGCAAAGGAACCGGAATAGTTTTGGTTGTATTCCGAACTGTAAGGATTGCCCCGCATGGAACCGTCCTCATTCCGGCTTTTTCCCATTCCTCCACTCTGATAGCTCTGTTGCGGCAGTGTCATCATGGAATCAAAATTCTGAACGTTGGGGATTTCCGATGATATTTCCGGAATGGTTGTCGAACTGTTTGTGTTCTGGTCCAGACCGGGAAGAGAGTCCATCGGTTTCGGTTGCAGGGTTTTTATTGGGGTACGGTCGGCGGTATCCGGCGTTGACGGAATAACCTCTGTTCCGTAAGTCGGGTCGCTGAACGGCTTTTCCCGGGAAAGAAGTTCTTCCGGCGATAATTCGGGTTCCGCTTCAGTCATCACCGGATCGTCCGTCAATGCCTGAATCTGTAAAATCGGGTTATCCGTGCTTACTTCCGGTACCAGATGCAGTTCAGTCGTTTTGATTTTGGAGGTTTCTTCCGGAGTGGAATCCGATAAAATGGGATTCTCCTGTTCAATCGGCTCAAGCCGGAGAAGATTGCTCTGATCATCCTGACCAAACAGTTCTGAGGAACGCGGGCTGCTTTGATCAAGCGGGATTATTGTACTGCCATTCTGTGTGGTCCAGTTATTAGACGCCGCAAAAAGGGAGGTCCCCGGCAAAAGGAGCAGCAGCGTAAATAAAAAATATTTCTGGAAAAGAGAACCCCTTTTCAAGTCGTAAAACACGTATTGAAAAATATTTCTCGTGGAAATAAGTCGTCGATTTGTTTCTCCGTACATAATTTCAGACCTTTTTTGATGAGATTTTACCGTGATTTCGTTGTCCGTGTTTTTTTAATTTTCCGATAACCGGGAAAATAAATCTGTAAACGAAAATCCGCTTTATGAAAAGTTGTCAACAGACAGGTTTTGTCTGTCATGCTGCTATAAGTAAACGTTGTTGCACGTTTGATTTCAATTTGTTTGATGAACAAAATTTTCTGATAAGTGTTTTTACTTTATGATTTGACAAGTTGGATTATCCGATAAGTTTGAGCTTCCAATCAGTCGTTTTGTTTTCCTGTTCTCCAAACCTCTGTCGCCACCTGAATTTATTAACGGGACAGTTTCCGAATTTTTAGCTTTAACTTCGTTTCAGAAGCTATGCAGGCGGTTTTTACGGGAGGTTTTTCAGATTTTTAATATTTATCTTCCTTACTTCCCGCCTTTTTTTGTTTATGTTTCCTGTTTTTTAGGTTTGTTTTTACTTATTTTATCTTTTTGACTCATTTTAAGATTATGACAGGCAAACCGTTTAACCAATACGATTCTGACAGTCATAATCCGCTGTTTCAGAAAAAATCTCCAATTATTTTTTTCGGTCAAATTTGTTAAAGACATTAGTATAATCGTTAAAAAACTTAAAGTTATTTTGTTTCTCCCATATTCCAAAGCCGCAATATGATAAATAAAGAAAAATGGGCAGATTGGACAAGATAATTTTCCTCTTGTGTGAAAAACGGTTTTTTGTCATTATTTGTTTCCTGAAATTAGGCTCCGTTCAGACGGAAAAGGGACGGAAGCTCGGACCGTGATCAAACAGCCGTGTTCAGGGACCGAACCGGTTGGAAATGGCAAAACCGGTTTCATTGATTTTGTAAAACATCCGGAGTCAATACGATGTTGAGCAATGATAAAATTCTGTTTCTGACCGGGCTCGTTTGTTAATCTGAAAGTAATGGAGAATTTTGAAACCGTGACGGGTTATTTTTCTATGTTGAGAAGATTTCTGGGTTCATGCCGATGTTTTTTCACTTTCGATCACCGGATAATGCTGTCTGAAAAACGATGGAACCAAAGTCGTCGGAAGAGATTCAATCCAATAATGCCCGGAAGAATACTTCCGTGGAGAAGAGCTTTTGCGGGGGGCCTGGTTTTTTTATCGTTTTTCACGTTATCTGTGACCGGTTGTTTTAGTGTCGGTTCCGGTCGGGAAAAATTTGTTGCGATGACAATGGCGGATACCGGAATTTATCAGGTTATCGATACAATGCGACTTGATTTAAAAAATCAGGAGAAATTCGGGGATTCGGCAAATCAGGAGACAGAACCGCGGAAATCTGACCGGAATGTGGCGGGGGAACAGGAAAACAAAGAGTTGAAGACCCTTTGTTTTCTGGGGGTGAGAAATGAAACCGGTTTTTCCTCCATTTTAAGTAAGGCGGTTAAACATCATCTGGAGGAAAGCGGAGACTGGAACCTGGTTGACGAAAAGACCATTAAACAAATGGTTAAGAAAAGCGGTGTTACTAAAAATGACCTTTTTATTCCTCAACGCCAGAAAGCTTTTATCAAAGCGTTCGACGAGCCGCCGGACTACCTTCTTTTTGGGGATATAAGCCCGATCAGTCAATCGAATATGAGGTCGTCGTTTACTGTTCAGGATTCTGATTCCGATACTTCCGGCAAAACGCCGTCCCATGTACTTTCGTTGGTGTTGATTGAAATTTCAACCGGTAATGTCAGTAACTATTCCTGTCCGATGGAGAATAATTACAACCGGTAATGTTCAGAAGGCGGCATATCCGGGAAGCGATGTTCATGTCTGTATTGCGGGGAGGTTCTGGCTTTGGTTTTTCCGTTTCTTTTCCGGGTACGGATCTGACGGTGTTTTTCCTCCCTTTTTTCAGGAAATTTAAAATCCGCAAAGGAGCCCGGTTTTATAAAAATGCCTGATAAACCGTTTTGCGAAGAATTGTTGAGTGATCATGTAAAGGTTCCGGACCGTTTGACAACCGTGTCCCCGTTGACGAAAGAACGGAAAAGCCTGTTCATCGGAAATAGGTTTGCAGGGAAGATTCCCAAAGGTTTTGGGCTTTCAGGACGGTTTCTATTAACTCCCGAACGGCTCCGTGACCACCCTGTTGAGACGTGACCAAACGGGCTTGCTGCCTGATTTCTTCCGGGGCGTCCGCAACGGTGACACCGAGTCCGACGTGTCGAATAACGGGGAGATCCGGAAAATCATCGCCGATAAAGCATATTTCCTCAAGGGTGAGATGTCGTGATTCCGCAATGGACATAACGACTTCCAGTTTATCCCGGACCCCCTGCCGCAGAATGGAAAGTCCCAGTTCATTGGCACGCAAACGGACAATGTGTGATGAACGGCCTGTGACAAGTCCAAATTCATACCCCGCTTTTTGCCAGAGTCTGATTCCGAATCCGTCTCTTACGTTGAATTTTTTTATTTCGTTTCCCTGAGAGTCGTAAATAATTCCGCCGTCGGTCAGAACGCCGTCAACGTCTGAGAGAATGAGCTTGATTTTTTTCATTCAGACCCCTCTGTTTTTTTGCTGTTTGAACTTGTATCCCAAAATACCCGGTTGTCAGTGTTATTTTATGAACAGTTTCATGACTGATGTTTTAAACGATGTAAGACCCCTGATTATTTCCGGAGTTTTGGGAAGATTGTCTGATGGTTTATTCGATTTGATTTGAATTTTTTGAAAACGGAAAGAAAGATTTTTATTTTTTCATTGATTCTTTTCGTATCGGCCATCGGGAAATGAGCGGGAATTATATTTAATGTAATCGCTCACGGATATTCAAGGCAGTTCGCTGATTCTGCTATTCCGGGGGATTTCCGGTCACACCGGGAAACGGGCGGCATCAATTTATTTTCAGTATACAGAAAAGTAGCGGGTATGAACAGGGGAACATTATGATAAGGGCAATAATTATCGGATTGGGGCTTTCCACAATTTTTCTGGGTATTCAGTTTTTCTGTCTTCAGGAACTGATTATTAAAACCGATATTGAGAAAACGGTTTCTGTTGATGATTTTCTGCCATACAGTCTGATCTGTTCCGGACTTGTTATTTATTTTTATGGTTATCAGCTGCAAAAATCTTAAACTGCTCTTGACGAAAATTAACTTTTTTGTCAAACTGCTGAAAATAATGACCGGTTACTGAAATTTTTGAGACACGACAGGTTAAGAATGATCATTTTTGATCCGGAATTAACCCCGGGTGTTTGAAAGTTTCTTTCCAGACAGAGCATCATTCAAAAATATAAAGAATAAATAAATGGATTTATTTTGTCAGGTCGTGATCTGAAGAGTATCTCTCCGGACCGTTTTCGGGTTCAAGGGAAAACAGAGGAAATTTTTCTGATGGATGACGGAAATTTTTCCGGTTTTGTTTTTAAACGGAAGACGTCTCATCGTATAAAAAATGGCGTTATGCGGTCATCGAAGGGACCGTTTCCTGTCGCAGGGACACTGGATTTTATATTGACTTTGTTTTGTCATGCCGGGAACAAGGGCCGGCAAAAACCGGTGAATTCCGGGACGCGATGATTTGTGGAATACAAAAAGAGATCAACTGGCGAAATCCTGAAAAAAGGAGTTTTCAAAACATGTTAAAAAACCTTTTCTTTGGCTGTCTTTTTTTAAGTCTTGGTTTGATATTGACCGGATGCGGCAAGAAAACCTGTGACTCCGGAACAGCCCCGGATGCGGTTCCGGCTCAAAACGCGGTTCCGGACGCTGTAGTTCCGGAAGAAAGTAAGCCCGATCTCAATATTGAGGATTCCACTTCTCCGGAAGGGGTGACGGAGAATTTTCTGAAATCGTTTTTTTCGGGGGACGATGAAAATTCTTTCGCGCTTTTGACAACCAAAGCGCAGCTTGCGACCCAGGATACTTTTACCGCCGAGGCAAGCGATACCATTAAGTGGGAGATTACGAAAAAAACGCTTACAGATAATGGAATTGCGTATGTCTTTGTCAGTGTTGAGGATTTAACGGAAGCAGGTGAAACGGAAACGGAAGAGCTTGTTTTCGCGTTGACTAATGTTGAGAACCGCTGGGGGGTTGCCGGATTCAGCGCCGGTGGACTGGCCATCAATTTTGAAAATTGCGCCGTTGATTCCCTGGTTGAAACTTCCAGTGACAGCAATCCGGTTCAGGTTGGGCAGAATCCGGTTTCTGAACCCGCGATTCGTTAAAATCATCGTCCGATAGTAAAAATCAATTTTGTGTTATTCCGGATTTTGGGTTGTTTTTCGGAAGAACATTTAACCTTTCAGAAATATTTTGGCATTATTTTCAGACCGATTCCTTCATCAAATTGATGAATTCGGAGCACAACGGGAATGGCGTCTGTTCTTTTGCCACAATATGTTGAAAGGTTTTTTTATTGGGAATGCGCTGATTGACCAAACCGGGAAACGTGTTAAGATTTTTATAGGAAAAATCCCGAAAAACTGTGTTGCGGTAAAATTCCGTTTCGTCAGAATACGAAAATTTCATAAAACAAATCCGGATTTTCGCAATACAGGGAATCAAAGGGAAAGTTTCGCCGGTATGTGCTGACAGGTTTTGGACAGATAATATCAGGTAATAATACGATCTGTACAACTGTCCGGTTCCGCAGAGTCAACAGAATTCTGTTCTCGGCAAACATGAAAATCAGAGGGCAGGCAAAGCGGCACACCGGCGAAGGACAGACAGAAATGGTATCATTTGACCAACAATTTACAGTTAAAGGAACAGGAATGGCGTATCAGGTAACATTGATCACCGGGGATGGCGTGGGGCCGGAATTGGCTCAGGCGGCAAAAAAATGTGTTGACGCGACAGGTGTAAAAATTGATTGGGATATTCAGGAAGCCGGTATTGATGTTATGGAGCGAACCGGAAATCCGTTGCCGGATTCCGTTCTTGAAAGCATTCGCCGAACCCGTTGCGCCTTAAAAGCTCCGATCACAACCCCTATTGGAACGGGATTCCGCAGTATCAATGTTCATCTTCGTCAGGAGCTTGGACTTTTTGCCTGTATCCGTCCCTGTAAATATTATCCGGGTGTTCGTTCTTATTTCAGTTCCGTTCCGGTTGATATTGTTATTTTCCGTGAAAACACGGAAGATCTTTATGCGGGAATCGAATTTGAAAAGGGGAATCCCAAAACCGCCGAGCTGGTGGATGTCATTAACAACATGACAACGGGACGCAGGATTCAGACGGGAGCGGACGAAACGGGAATCTCGATCAAGCCGATCAGTGTTTCCGGAACGGAACGGCTTTTGCGTGCGGCGTTTGAATATGCCCGTGAAAACGGTCGTAAAAAAGTGACATCGGTTCACAAGGCGAATAGAATGAAGTTCACTGACGGACTGTTCCTTGAGGTGTCGCGGAAAATTACCGCTGAATATCCGGATCTTGAATTTGAGGACCGGCTTGTGGACAACATGTGCATGCAGCTTGTTCAGAAACCGGAGCTTTATGATGTTCTTGCGTTGCCGAATCTTTATGGCGACATTTTGAGCGATCTGGTTGCAGGTCTGGTTGGCGGACTGGGGGTTGCGCCGGGAGCCAATGTCGGAGTTGACGGCGCGGTGTTTGAGGCGACTCATGGAAGCGCTCCGAAGTACAAGGGGCTGAACAAAGTGAACCCGGTGGCGCTGATTCTTTCCGGAATGCTCATGTTGCGCCATCTGAAAGAATTTGACGCGGCCAATCGCCTTGAAAACGCAGTTGCCGAAGTGATTCGCGAAGGAAAATCGGTGACCTATGACCTGAAAGCGGACCGTAATGACCCGACTGCGGTCGGCACACAGGAAATGGCGGACGCAATTTGTGAAAAAATCTGAGTTTTCTGAATTCTCCGAATTTAAAAAGACCTGCGCCGGTTTCCGGTCGCGGGTTTTTTTTAGGCCTTCCTGAGAGCAGCTTTCCATGACACCGAAAAGGATAAAGGTTTTGGGGTCCGAAAGCGAAAATTCCCGTGTTTGAGTATCTTTCTGTCAATATGTCGGGAAATTTTAAATTTTTTATGGTGGCGGAGGGAAAATCAATTCTGAATTTTACCGGTGCGAGCGGTAAAAAATGAAAATTTTGCTGTTGGAAAAACAGGAAAGAATCTTTATAATACCTTTGAATATATAATTTCCGTGAAATTCTTCAATAAGTATCGCCTGCCGTTGATTTTGATAATGATTGGATCCGGTTTGAAAAAGGCGGTGTCGGACGACTTCGTCCTGATGATACGGGTGATTCCGGAAGTTTTCGATTTTATTCATATTTGGGTTTGACGTTACTCCAGTTCGGTTTTTGATATTGTTCCGGAAAGATCCGACAGATAACAGGAGATGTTTCCGACAGGCGAAATTCCGAAGAAAACGTGTTGAATTTATACATTGTGACTCGTTCATAAAACCTGATAATTTAAATTTTGTTTTTGATTTTATCTGAATTTTATCCGCCGGTAATCCGGAAAAACGCCGTAATAAAAAAGCGCTGTTCCGTCGGAGGGGTAGTGATCAAGGTTCAAAACCCTGATTTACAAGTGTGTTTTATTATATTTTTCTGTTATCGGGTTTGAACGTGTTTTCTGTTTTATTAGGAATGGAATCCTGTTATGTCATCGTCGCCAACCCGGGACGACAAAGAAAAGTCCCTTTTTACAAAGCCTATTGTTTTTAGTACTCGAATTGCGATTCGTTATCCGGTTCAGGTTCTGGTTCTGGCGATTACATTGGGGTTGATTTCCATCTTTTTTACAGTCACCGATATGAAATTCAAAACGTCGCGTCAGGATTTAATCAATCCGAAAAGCGAGTTTAATCAGAACTGGATCAACTACATTGAGGATTTTGGGGACCGGGACGACCTTGTTGTTGTCGTCGAAGGCCCATCCCAGGAGGTGATTCTTCCTGTTTTGGATGAACTTTCCAAAAAAATTAAGGAATATCCGAAACTGTTCACTTCCGTACTTTACGAAATTGACACGACCCCTCTGATGCGCAAGGGACTTCATTTTGTTGAAAGTGACCAGGATTTAAAGAATATTCAGCAGTTTGTGGCGGAAGGTCAAAGGATCGTGTCCGGACATTGGGAATATCTGGGCCTTGAAAATTATCTCGGTGGACTCGGTAAAAAATTACAGGGGGCCCGTCAGCAGGCTTTTTCCACTCAAAATGACGAATTTATTGAAAATGAGGCGAAACAGCTTCTTTTTCTTTCACGCAGTTTACTGGATGTTACGTCACCGCAGCCGCGGTTTAATGTCAGCCCGTTTCCACCGATACGGGAGATGGGGACGCTGAAACGGGAATATTTTATTGCGGATCAGGGACGGCTGGGGGTTGTTCTGCTAAAGATCAGGGAATCAAAAGAGGGGTCGTTTACTTATGGAACAAAATCGATCCGGAAGTTGCGGGAAATCATCGATGAATGTGAACGGCGGCATCCGGAGACACAAATTGGTCTGACCGGTTTAACGGTTATGGAAAACGACGAAATGCGTTCCAGTCAGGTTGGATCCGCAGAAGCGAGTATTCTGTCTCTTATCGGGGTGGCGATTGTTTTTATGGCGGCTTTTGGCGGTTTTATTCATCCGGCCATTGCAATTTCAGCTCTTGGAATCGGTATTGCCTGGACCATGGGATACATTGTCTGGGGGATTGGGCATCTTAATATTCTGAGTATGTCCTTTGGTGTGATTCTGATCGGAATGGGAATTGATTTTGGTATTCATTACATCTCGAAATATCTGGAATTACGTCGGATTGGGATTGGCGTCGATGACGCGATGCTTCGGACGGCGCGGGATGTCGGACCCGGTATCTGGGCAGGGGCCATGACAACTGCCGCGGCGTTTGCGATGGTTGGACTGAGCGAGTTCACCGGGGTTGCGGAACTGGGCATCATCAGCGCAGGCGGGATTTTGCTCTGTTGTGTCGCGGCTCTTTTAACGATTCCCGCCATTATTCAACTGGTTGATGGCGGTCGTTCCGAAAGAACGTTTTCCGTTCCGGCAAATATCCATATTCTGGTTGAACCGGTCTTTAAATTTCCGAAAACGGTCATCTTTCTGGGGGTTCTTTTAACTGTTTATCTGGCGACAGGACTTCCCAAAGTATGGTATGACCATAATCTGCTGAATATGCAGCCGGAGCATCTCGAAAGTGTGGAACTGGAAAAAAAGCTCCTGCAAAAATGGGATAAAGGCGCCTGGTTTGCTCTTTCTCTGGCGGATACCAAAGAGGAGTTGCTGGAACGCAAAAAGGAATTTGAAAAAGACCCTACATTACGTGTTGATGAAATTGTTTCGCGGTTTCCTGAAACCAGTCAGGAAAAACAGGCGATCATTCAACAGATTTTACAGTTGTCGTCCCATCTTCCGGAGGCACCGGACATGATTCCGGTTGCGGATCGGAACCGGCTTGGAATCGTGCTTTCCGGAATTATGGAGCAGGTGGAGTCGCTGCGGACGGATGTTCTTGATCCCCGGGAACAACAGGAAATACTCTGGAATTTCGGTCAGTCGCGCGATTCGCTTCGCCGAATGACCGATCAGGAGTATCAACAGCGTGTCGGGCAATTTCAGCAGCTTCTGGCCGGCGAAATGCTTGGTCGTTTGCATCTGATCCATTTTGCCGCCAATCCGGAGCCGCCGGAACTTTCCGATTTGCCGGAATCCCTGGTTTCCCGTTATGTCGGTCAGAAGAGCGGCAAGTTTCTGATGAGAATTTACTCGACAACAGAAATCTGGAGTATGGAGCATCTGAAAGTATTCATTGATAAGGTCAAAAAAGTGGATCCCAACATTACGGGAAACCCGATTCAGACCTATGAGGCATCCCTGCAAATTCAGCGGTCGTATCAGATTTCCGCCGTTTATGCACTTATTGCCGCCTTACTGCTTGTTTATCTTGATTTTCGTTCAATCAAATACGTTTTTCTGGCGATTGTCCCGCTCATCTTCGGTTCGATTCAGTGTTACGGCTTGCTTGGTCTGCTTGATATTCCGCTTAATCCGGCAAACTGTATTGTCCTTCCGCTGATCCTCGGAATTGGAATCGACGACGGTATTCATCTGGTTCATAATTACCGGCTTCAGCAGAGCAATGGGACAGGCAGGTATCGGATGCCGGATTCACTCGCCATGTCGATTGTCATCACGACGCTGACGACCGCCATCGGGTTCGGAAGTCTGATGATTGCGGATCATCGGGGGCTTCAAAGTCTGGGACGGGTTCTGGTCATCGGAATTTCCTGCTGTACTTTTTCCTCTTTGATCATTATGCCGGCCATTTTACTCTGTTTGCCCGGTCGGAATAAGGAAACGGTTTCGGAAAAACAGCGGGGACATGAGATGAAAACAGCGTTGAATTCGGATCGGAAATCAGTGTTAAACCCATCTGTGGAACCGATGCCAGGTCGGAATGCCGGGATGGCGTTTCCTCCCGCTTATCAGGCTTTTCGAAGAAGTCCGGAAAGAGAACAGTATTGGGACGGAACCCCAAAACGGAGTTTTGAAGGGTACTGATCTTGAAACCTCTTCCTGAAGGCGATCTCTCTGAAGATCCTTCGTGGGAAATCTGTCTCCTGTCTCCATGATTCCCGATTTTTATTTTGGACGGTTTCTGATGCGATGTGTCGGAATGTCCGGTTCCTTTCTGACATTGATACCCTTTTGAACATTGATACAATGTTTGACATGGGGGAAAAAGAAAATGCCGGCTCCGGGCACGGAAACAGAACCTTCCATCGGTCGTTTTTCTGATACAAGACAGACTGGTCGTCGTCTGATACACTTAATAACGCGGTTACTGTCCGGCGTTTAATCAGCCGGTGTAAATTGGGAGAAGAAAGAAAAACGCGAGAATCATATAAATCAAGGTTCCGAGCGTATCAGAAATACCCGCAACAAAAGGATTGCTCATCAGGGCGGGATCCCAGCCGAATTTCTGGAAAACAAGCGGAAGCAAAGCGCCGGTCATGTTACTGGTGAAAACGACGCCAAAAACAGCGGCGGGAACGATGATGAGCTGTTTGAGCGGAACCTGACCATGTAAAATGATTTCCGCGTTGATCAGGCCGCAGATACCCATTGCGACGCCAAGCAGAATGCCCATTGCCAGTTCCCGCCAAAAGATTTTTGTCCAGTCCCGCAGCGTGATTTCCCCTGTCGCAAGAGCCGTAATAACAAGCGTTGCCGACTGTCCGCCGCTGTTTCCTCCGGTCGAGACAATCATTGGCAAAAAGGAGACCAGCCAGACAATTTTATCGCTGATCGCCTGAAATTGATCCAGAATAAACGCGGTCGAAATGGCCCCGAAAAGTAAAATGGCCAACCAGGTAAAACGTTTTTTCGCCAGAACAAAAAGATTGGTGGCCAGATATGTTGTATCACCCAACGGATCAACCGCCGCAGACAGATGCGCGTTTTCAACCATTTCTTCAACGACGGTATCCAGAATATCGTCGTGCGTAATGATTCCCAGCATGACGCCGGACCTGTCGACGACAGGAATCGCGATAAAGTCATATTTATCGACCAGATTGACCGCCTCTTCCCGATTGGCGTTCGGATCAACAAAAATCAGATCCTTCTTCATAAATTCCCGGAGTTTGGTTGTCGGTTTGCTGATCCTGCGCAATAATTCCTTGGCGGAAACCAGTCCGACCAGCCGATCCTGATCGTCCAGAACATACAGATAGTAGATCGTTTCCAGAATATGCGACTGATTGCTGATTTCGTCCAGAGCCTGCTGAACCGTCATGTTTTCATGCAGCCGGACAAAGTCTGAGGACATTTCCGCGCCACACGTCTCCTCCGGATAACCGCTCAAAAGACGAATATCCTGTTCTTCCTTGGAGGAAATAAGACGCATTAACTCACAGAAGATTTTCGGATCAACTTCATCCAGAATATCGACTCGGTCATCAGAAGGGAGGTGTTCTACAAATTTCGCGATTTCATTTCGCGGAGCCGATTCAATAATTTTGACTTGCAGAGATTCGTCAAAATAGCAGAAAATATTGGCACTGGTGACAATGTCAACATATTTAAACAACTCCCAGATCTCCTCCGGGGAAAGACCTGACAAAAATTCCGCCATTCGGGCAGGGTGAAGCGCTGTGCATGTTTCCTGAATATCGCGTGCGTTTTGGGTCCGTAGCATTTCGCGGAGTTCCGGCAGAAAAAGAAGATTTAAGTTCATATGCTGTATCTCCTTAACTCTTTCAGGCGGAATCAATCGATTCAGTCGGTTGTTTTCATGCAAAAATCAATGGCACAGATTGTGGAAGAGAATTTTCTGTTGACAATGTTTTGATTTTTACCCGAAAATATTCCCTGTCTAACGTTTTTTTTGTTTCCCTAAAAATCGCCTGCCGGAAAATTCAGATGAAAATCAAAATTCTGTTTTTATTTATCCCGTCGGTTATTATTCCGGATGTTGGAAAGCTTCCGAAAATCCGTCTTTAATATAGCCTGTTCCCGTTTTTTGTCAAGTATTCCGGATTCAGGTTTTCTCCTCTTTGCCCCCTGTCCGTGTCCGGAATGTCGGGATTGTTTTTTTGCGTGACGCTTTATATTTCGGAACGGGGGGAATAAATCGCCGGTATCCTGTTTTATAGCGGGAAATTTTTCCGGATGGGGATTTTGAAAAAAACGGTGCTGTGTTCCGTGGAATGTTTTGGAGGAACCGTTTCTTTTCCGGGAAGGCGGGTTCCTGATTTTTTGATATGGTTAAACATGGATCTGAAAATAATATAAAACGCGGAATGTCTTGAACCCCGTCATAAAACCGGATACAATAACTGTCAATGTCCGGAGAACCGGAACCAGGAATGAAAGAGGTGATTTACATGAAGAGAATTCGATTTATATTGGCCGTATTTTTAGTGACCAGTGTGATTTTACCGGTTTTTGCTCAGGAAAAAGAAGGCGTGACGTACCGTCAGCTTCCGGCTAAGGAGTACCGTGACAAAATGAAAGCGGGCTGGATCGGGCAGATTGCCGGGGTCTGTCTCGGGGGTCCGACGGAATTCCGCTGGCAGGACGCGATCATTCCCGAAAATGAAATGCCGGTCTGGACACCGGAAATGATCAATAGCGCTTTTGGTCAGGACGATTTGTATGTTGAAATGACTTTTTTACGTTCAATGGAAGAGTACGGGCTGGATGTTCCGATTCGTCAGGCGGGGATCGATTTCGCCAACAGCGAATATCCGCTCTGGTGCGCCAATCATGCCGGACGTCGCAATTTACGTCGGGGAATTGCGCCGCCGGACTCCAGCCATCCGCAGTTTTCGTCTCGCGGGAACGATATTGATTATCAGATTGAAGCCGATTTTTCGGGGCTGATTTCTCCCGGCATGCCGAATAACGCGATTAAAATGGGCGAAAAATTCGGACGCCTGATGAATTACAGTGATGGAATGTATGCCGGCCAGTTTATGGGGGCCATGTACGCGGAAGCCTTTTTTGAAACCGATCGGGTTAAAATTGTCGAAGCCGGGCTGAAGGCG
>Ga0079305_1001746_pt1 | contig 25095 bp, 41 predicted proteins | sample LMS_cellobiose_e_FD_79183 | JGI IMG/M metagenome (GOLD analysis project Ga0079305, IMG submission 79183) | Rumen-fistulated moose microbial communities from Alaska, USA - LMS_cellobiose_enrichment | ecosystem: Host-associated > Mammals > Digestive system > Stomach > Rumen fluid ... | reverse complement strand
TTGAACGGAGAGAACAGCGTTCCGAAGCCCAGCTTTCCCATAGAGGAAAACCCGGATTTCAAAATACCGGCGACCTTGGAAATCACGGAAAAATACTTCTTCCCGTCCTCCGCGCCCTCCTTCATTGCTTCGCTCGTTTTCTTTACGGCCTGAGTAGTACCCTCGACGTGTTCAGTCTCAGGTTCGCCGGTCGGGAGATCAGCCGAAGCGTTGTCAGCCCCGCGAGTGCCGCGCTGCCAACCGGCAGTATCGGCGATTGCGCCGATTGCCTGAGCCGCGCCGGTCAAATTGGAGAAGTCGATATCAGAAATGCCCTGCAAATGACCTCGAACGGTCATGAGCTTTCGCCCGGACTTGGCAATCTCACCCACAGCCGAAGCCATATTGAGCAAGCCCCAGTTCTGGTTATCGCCCAGGGCTTCGTTGAAATCCTTGATCTCCTGCACGACGTTTTTCAGACCAAGACCGCCGCTGACAATGTTCTTGAGCTTGTTCAGGTTCGAGCAAAGAGTCTTGACGCCGCTCGACGCCTTGCCGCTCTCGCCGACGATCTGAAACTCGATGCCTTGAAGCTGCACATTATCAGCCATGACTTACCCCTCCTTTCTTTTCCAAAAACTCTTTGTTGAACTTCGTCGCAAAGGCTTCCAGCATGGCCTTGGCCTTGCGGTCGCTCTCCGCTTCCGCTTGCTTCTTCCGCACTTCGGAATACTCCGTTTTCAGCGTGAAAGGCTGGTCGTGATAGTCGAGCGGCTTCTTTGCCTTGCTGAACGCCCGGAAGATCGGAGCCACACAGCAGAGCGCGTCATAGAAGTATCGGCCTTGGAGCCACAGCTTGAAGTTCTCTTCTTCCAGCATCATGTCATGCGCCTTGCGGTATGCCTTGACCATCGTGGAGTCTTCGTTCCAGAACTGGTCGTAAGTCATTCCCGCGTTGATGTAGAAGGGACAGAGCTGGTTGAAGTATTCGGTGTAACTTGTAGGAAGGGAGGAATGATCTGCACCATTCCTCCCCTGGGACTCAGAACCAGTTACCAGTTCGGAGTCCACTCGACGTTTCCCTCGGTGGGGTCGTCGAGCAGAGAGCTGATCGGTTCGTTATACATTTCTGCCAGCCGCTCGATCAGCACGGGCTTGTTGGTCATGTGAGCGTAAATGTCGTCGATCACAGGACGCTTCTCGAAGCGGTGATGGGCGAGGAACGCACCCCGGAACAGATCAGGGAGGATGGTCATGGGCTTCGCGTCAATGTCGCTGGCAATGAAGCCGTCCGCTTCCATCTGACGGATGGTCGCCCTGGTGAACTCCAAGGTGTAGTCCTTGCCGTTGTAGCTGAAAGTAAGCTGCTTCGCCATCGTTCAGCCCTCCCTTACTCGAAGGAGATCACGGTGGTCGGGGCAATGGTGATCGCCATGTCCACGACCTCGTTCACACCGCCGCCGCTGACGTGAACAGCCAGCTCACCGTCAAAGATGAACTTGCCGTTGGAGCCATCGGGAGTGACCGTACCGCCGCTCTCGGTCGCGCCGAACCAGATCGCGTAATGCTCTTCCTTACCGGCGAGAGCCGCCAGCGCGGAGTAATCGGCCTTGGTGTAGTTGGCGGTGAAGTTCAGACCCTCGTTGCTCTGAATACCCAGGATGAAGGTCTGCATAGCGTCAGACAGGGTGGTGGTTTCCAGCAGCTCAGGGTCGCCGCCAATGTCGGGGAACTCCTTAATGTCGATCAGCTTGGAGTAGGCATTGTCGGAGCTGCCCTTGTGCATGAGATAAACCTTGTAGGTGGAAATTGCCATTTCTCTTTACCTCCTGTAAATAGTCGTGCCGTCTGTTTCCGCTCTGTACCGAGCGGTCATACGGTATATGCTTGCGTTTTCCATGTTGGGGATAGGGGCGAGGGAGAGCCGGGTGAAGTTCATGGCGTACATTAGCTCGTCGATGGTCGCCATGATCGCCTTGCACTCGCTCTTTTTCTTCGCGCCCTTGTTGGAGTAGACGTTGACCTCGTACATCAGAGTGGCGAACCTCTCAGAGTCCGAGCCATCCCTGTGCGCGAGGGTTGTATAGTTGTCCTCTTCGACGACGCTGACAAAAGGAAACTCAGAGGGAGCCTTGACGTACTCACCGCTGACGGACACGCCGGGGTGAGCGGTGCGAAGCGCGGTAGCAACAGGCGTATAAACTTTCGCTTCAATGTCAATCACTACCGAACACCTCCCGTACCAGTTCAGGTAATCTCTCTCTGAGTTGTTTTGTCGCTTCGTACATCGGCTTGTTGGCGGGATTGCCATGCGTAATTACAACAGCCTGACCGCTCTTGTTGAACTTGACCTCGCCATTCGTGCCAGGGTCGCCGTAGTAACCCCACGAAGACTGTTTTCCCTTGCCCTTACCGTAGCCGCCGCGTACCATGCCGTGCGCCCCGGCTTCGGGATGGTCGTCGGGGTAGGTCACGCCCGTGCCGAACTCAATGAAGAGAACGGCAGAGCCGACCGCAACAATAGCCTTGATGTGAGTCCCACGGTCTTCCACCGTCACGGCAGAGTCATTCGTGCCGTCGTAGGCAGCACCCGCAAACCCCGCCGACGCAATCTGGTAGCCCTCGTCAGCCAGCCGAGCCAACAGCTCTTTCGATTTCTCTTTGAGCTTGGACTGGTATTCCTCGGACGCTTTCACGAGGTCGTCCAACCCCTCGCCGGTAAAGATGTTGACCACAAACTTGCGCTTCACGATACCTTCACCTTGCTCACGGCAATCGAGATCGAGTTCAGAGACTTAGCGACACGCTTCACCGTGTAGTCGTAGAGTGGGTTCCCATCGTCGTCATAGGCCGGTTCCTTGTCGATGAACAGGACGGAGTTCTCGTCGATAGGACAGGAGAGGTCGTCGGTGACGATCACCTTGTCGTAGCTTTCGAGATTTCCGAACTGTTCCACGCTGGACTGACCCGTGGCGGGAGAAACATTCGCCCTCATTTCCACGGCTTCGGAATACCGCACCAGCTTCTCGCCGGTTTCATATCCCTCCGTATCGGTAACGTTTTCTTTGCCGAGGTAGAGCATATAGAAGAACGTCGATTTGTTGCGTTCCATGATCTTCATAATCACGACCCCACAAAGATGAACGAACCATCAGGAATGTCGTCGAGCAAACCGGCGAAAGGAGTAATCTGCCGCATCAGCGAGTTCGGCACGTCGCCGTTCTCGTATGTCCGGGAGATACCGTTCTCGCTGTGCGTCTTCTCACCCTCCGCGCCCCGCTTGTTCAGCAGATACGCGGCGATCTCGACTTGCAGACTTTCGTACTGTTCGGGAACCGTAGTCACGGTCGGGTCATAGGGATAAGCCTTGCGGCAAATTTTGTCCCCGGCGAGTTTGAGATAGGTGGAAAGCACAGCTTCCGTAGTCTCGCCGGTCATTGCCGTAAGCATTTCCCGCTTCTCAGCGTCAGTCACGCTTTCCACCCCCTCTCAATTAGCCGTTGGCGGCAGCTTCCACGTCGCACTCGTCGGAGTAGACGGTGCCGAGCGCGGTGCCGGTCGCCGTGACCTTGCAGCGGTAGTGCTTCTCAGCGTCAGCCGCCTTGACAGTCAGGGTCGCGGTGTTGTAGCCGGTGTAAGAGCTGGTCAGGTCAGTCCAGGTCGTGCCGGTCTTGGCGCGAACCTGCCACAGATAGGCCAGAGTAGCCGCAGAAGCGGGAGCAGCCGGGTCATAGACCAGGGTGTTGCAAGCCACCTGAGCGGTGTCGTCAGCCGCCACGGTGTTCTTGTTCAGCTTGGCTTCGGTCAGCACGGAAGTCGTCTCGACGGTAGCGACAGCGCCGCCAGCGACGTAGACCTTCTTGCTGTACTTGGGAGCCTCGAACTGAGTGGACAGGCCGGTGATCTTGCCGTGATACCACTCAGGGCCGTGGTCAAGACCGATCTGACCGAAGAGCTGATACTTCTCGCCAGCGCCGACCTTCGCCAGCTCTTCCAGGAAGAAGTTGCCCTTGCCGGGAACCGGCTGGAAGACGGGAGCGATCACAGGCAGATCGAGCAGAAGCGCCGTGCCAGCGGGAAGGAACTCACCCAGGTACAGATAGACCTCGCCGAGCGGGGTGACGACCTTGGAGAGCTTGATACCGTTAATGTCACGGGCGGCGGGAATGACGGTCAGGCCATTCTGCACCGCGTCGGCATTGATCTGGAACATGGTCACAGCGTCGCACCACAGCACCAGACCTTCGGTGGGAGCGTTGGCTTCGTAGACGGTCTTCATCAGATCAGCCACGTCCCACAGACCCAGGGGCTTGCCGTTCATAGCCAGGACGTTGCTGGTGATAGCCGCCACCAGACCACGGGTCTTGTTGACCTCGTTATCGGCGCTCGCCTTGTTGTACTGACCCTGGATGAAGGTGAACTCGATGTCGCGGTTGACCTTCACCATCTTCGCCGCAACCTGGAAGTCCAGCTCACGGATGGGGTTGGCTTGCTGACCGGCGACGTTCAGACCGCTCAGAGTCCCCATGTTGCTCTGCTTGGCGTAGGACACGCCGACAGCTTCCTGGAAAATCTGAGTCACGTTGGTCTTCTGTTCGCGGGTCACAACAGAAGCGTAGGGAGCAGTCAGGGACGCGGTTTCAGAAATGTTGGGCTGAGAGCCGCCGCCCGTGGTGTACTCCTGACCGGTGACGAACTCGACGTGGTTCGTCTGCTTGGCTCTGCTGCCGATGATCGCGGACAGCGGAGTACGAGTGTTGCCCTTGTTGAAGAGCATACCGGAGTAGTTCAGCACTCCGAAGCTGGTAGCCAGAACATCAGACATTTTTCATTCTCCTTTACTGAATTATTTGCTTGCCGCCGCAGCTTCCTCCTGGGCTTGCAAGCGAGTGTAGTAGGCCACGGAAGCCATGTCGCCGTTGGCCTGTGCCGTCTCGATCTGCTTGGCGTAGTCCACACCCTGAGTGCCGCTACCGGCAGGGGGCTTGGGAGTGCCTTTCAGAGCGTCGGCCTTGATCTTCTTCGCGTATTCATCAAGGAACTTCTGCTGATTGGCAAAGACTGTCGCGGTGTCGCCGTCAGCCATTGCCTGTGCGGTCGCAGAAGCAAGGTCTTCGGCGTAGCCCTGAGCGATAAACTTCGCCTTGAACTCGGAAACGGTCTTGTCCTTACGAAGACCAGCCAGCTCCTTTTCCATACTCGCCAGCTTCTCAGCGGCTTCCTGGGCTTTACGCTCTTCCTCGGAAAGCTGTTCCTTGTTCTTCTTCTTCAAGGCGGCAAGCTCCGAAGCAGTAGCGTCGAAGGTGTCCTTCTTCACATACCCCGTGTAGTCGGGGTCGGGATGATCGAACCCTTCCAGAGCGGCGATCTTCTGTTCGGGGGTCATGTTCGCATAGCCCTCGATCTTGCTGGTGTCAATCTTTGCCATAGTGTGTTCCTCCTTGCGTTTTTCGTCGGCTTCTCTGCCCTCATTTTGCGATTAAAGTCTTCTCTGACTCTTGCGATTAAGGTCTTCTCTGACCATTCAAACGCCTTGCGGCGATCAAACCGAAAAGAAAAACGGGCTATCGACACGGAAGTTTCCCTCCTGTCAATAGCCCGTAATGGCTGTTCCTACTGCCTATGCGATAGGCTGTTCGTATTTCTTTTTGTTGGCGACCGCCCACACGACGATCTTTCCGTTCCTGACCGCGATCTCCACGCTCTTGCCTTGTTTCAGGATTTCTTCGATGGTGGCGATCAGCTCAGGGTCAAGCGTTATCATGTCGCGTCCTCCGTCCAGCACCGACAGCCGGGGTGGGGCTTCGGCGGCACAGCGTCCGCGTCGAATACCTGACCGTCCAGGTGGTGACACACGCTGCAAGTCTTCTCGTCATGCTCTGAGCGCCAAATCACAAGGCTCACTCCCGTGTCCGCTCTGGCCTGAGTCACCGCCGCGTCAGCGACCTCGACGGCGAACCACCCGACCATCTGCGTCCAGTAGCGCATAGCCTTGTCGATCTCTTCCTTGGAGCCAGCCGTGGCGATCAGAGCTTCCACCAGCCGGTCGCGCTTCCGAACACTCTCGGAGTCGTAGCTGTACTTCATCACCCGACTGGGAGTCCGCAAGACTTCTCTGAGCTGTTCGGCGGTGATCGTCCCGGAGCCGCCCGTTTCCTCGCGGTAGTAGTGCTGGGCGATCTCCAGGAACGCTTGAAAGTTGTACTCTTCCAGGTCGGCGTAGAGCGTCTGCGCCGAAGGAGCCAGGTTCAGCTCGTCAAAGGGAAGCGTCCGATAGGACTGGAACCGACGATAGATTTCCCGAACCAGCCTTTTCAGCACCCGGTCAAGATACTCATACATCGTCTTTCTCGCCCTTCTTGTCCTCGCCAGACTTGTCGTCCGGGTTATTGCCGCCGTTCACGCCAGCGATCTTTTCAAGCTGTTCGAGCTGCTTCTGTTCCTGTTCCTCGGCGTACTTCTTGCTGATCTGGAACGCGATCTCAGGGTCTACGAACATACCGCAATGCTGGAACGCAAGCTGCGGGGCGATCTTGTTATTGTTCAGCATGGTCGTCAGGACGTTGGCCTTTTCGACGATGTTCTCATAGTTGCGCCGGGTGAACCTAATCTCGATGGACGAGAGCTTCAAGTCCAGATCGGAGAGATCACGGCAGATACGGAGAACGAGCTTCAAGAAGTCCTTTTCGGACTGTTTGAAAATCAGCTCCGAGTCCTTGGCTCTCGCTTCGGCGGCAGACCAGCCGTCGCGGAAAATGACCGCCGTGCCGGTGTCGCTGGTGGACGAGCCGCCGTTGCGGTTCGGCATACCGCAGATCGTCAGCACCGTGTCGTAGAGGTGGTCTACGAGGGTCTGCGTCTGCTGCTGGTTCATTTCCTCGACCAGATACTTGATCTCCGCTTTGAGCTGCGCGTCAATATCCTTGAACTTCAACGCGCCCTCTTTCTTCAAGTCGGCGAAGTCCTTTGCGGAAATATCGACGTTGTGAAAGAGAAGAAGCGCCTGGATGAACTGTTCCACGCCGTCAAGCCGGTTGGAGTCCACGTTATTGATCGCGTCCAGCAGAGGAAGCACGACCTCAAACGCGCCCAGCCGAGCGGTGTTGGCGGGATATTCGATGATGGGGAGTCCGAGAACCTGGGGTTCAACCTTGACGACAGAGATCGCTTCGTTGATCTCGAAGTAGGTGTCCTTGGTGTAGACGCTGTAAACGGTCGTCCCGTCGTCCCTCTTGATGTACTTGACGTTCATCACAGGAGGTTCGCCCAGGCTGTTGTGATAGACTACAAACGCCGAGCGCGGGTCGAGCGTGAAAATCTCGAAGGGAGCTTCGTCGGAGTCTTCCCCAGCTTTCTCGTCGGGAAGCGTCATGCGGTAGGACGTACCGCAGATGTGCGACCAATCAGCCAGCTCCTTGTCCTTTGCCGCCTTATCCTCGGCGGTCATATAAGCGTTGAGCTGATTGATCTGCTTGGTCAGAGCTTCATCGTCGCCACGGCTGACGTACTGGATGGGTTCGCCCATCAGATAGCCGACCTTGAAGCTGACGATCTCGTTGGCGCGGTTTTCGACCACCATGTTCTTGATCTCAGGCCGCACGTCCTTCGTCCGTTGGAGGATAGGCTGCTTGCCCTTGTAATACTCGTAGAGATAGTCGATCTCCGTCCTATTCTGATTGTGAACGGTGAGTGCCTTTTGCAGTACGGCACACACATTCTCTGCGGTGATCTCAGCTACGTCGGTAAAGATTTTCCGACGACCGAAAAACGTATGCACGAAGACACCCTCCTTCCAACACTATTCTCTTTTTCATCGTAACTCGCCAATGGTTAAATGTCAACACTTTTCTTCATAAGCATTGGATTTCTTTCTTTATAACCATCGTCTTTCGTGATATTATAAAAGTTTATATTCTTTTAGACAGGCCGCTTCATAACTTCGACCTTGCCGCCGATCAGACCACGCAGCTCGTTTTCCAGCAAGGACAGGGAGTCGGGAGCGTCGTCGTGGGGAACCTTGCCGGTGCGGGTGTAGGTCGTGACCTCCCGCATGAACGCCCAGTATTGACTCCCTCTCGCGTAGGTGGAGGGGTCTTTGAAGAAAAAGTGCTTCTTGATGTTGTCGGCGGCGAACTCAATGCGGGTCTGCTTGTTGCTGACCGTCCGCTTCGTCCGTATGCCGATCATGTACCCGCGCTGTTCACAGAGCTGGGCTACGTCCCGCGCATAATAGGTTCCCGCGTTGTTCGACTCGAAGGTGGCTTCGGCGGCGCGGTTGGAGATCAGGCAGTTAGCGCACTCAGGCTTGGTCACATCGGCGGGAGCATCGTCGAACACCACGTCGATGATATAAACCTCGTCGCCATAGATCGCGGCGACCGGCATGGAGGTCGAGTCCTCGCCGCTCTCGGCGGTGTCGCACACAGCAATGATCGTGTCCGGGTCGCGGTCAACCGGCAACTTGAAAAAGTAGTTCAGCTCGGTCTTATTGAACAGCAGACCCTTGGCTTCAAATGGCTGTTGCTGAAACTCGCTCTCAAACTGTTCCGCGCTCAGAAGCTCACGCTGTTCCCGGAAGTAGGCGGTCGTAAAGACTTTCTTGCCCTCGCGCTCGTACTCGTAGTTACTCTCGTCGGTCACGGGGTCGAGCGCGGGGATTTCGATTGCCCTCCAATTCCAGCCCTCTCTCTGCGCGTGTTCCTGAATACGACCTATCGGGTCATAGAGGGAATACCGCGTCCCGGTGAACACCATCGGCGTACCCTCAATGGCACGACCCATAATATCGCCGGAGATCACTTCCCACTTGTCGTCGAGCCGCTGCCGGTTCTTCGCTTCCTCACGCCCCTCCACGCAGTCGTCCAGCAAGAGCGCGTTGGTCGCTTCGGACAGACCGACTTGCCGGGAGTCGATGGAACGGCACATGATCGTCGGGAACCTGGACTTGCTGTTCAGGTTGATCGTCTTCAAGTCGGCGTTGGTCTGCACCAGCTTCGCTTCGGGGAAAATCTGGTAGTAGTTGTACTCGTTTGGTGTGACGAGGTATTCCAGACACCCGGCGTAAAACGACTTTACCAGATCGTCGCCCGTCCCCTCCATGAGAGAAGCCCTGTCCGGGAACCGCCCCGATTGAAGCAAGGTGAACAGTATCTCGGTCTGGCTTTTCCCGGCTCTCTTCGGCATCGAGACAGTCAGCAGACGCAGCTTGCCGTCGAGAATGTCCTGATGGCCCTGTATCATGGGCTTCAAGTAGTGCCGCCGAGGGGCATAGAACTTCTTGTCTGGCTTACGGTCGAACTCGATAGCCCGTGCAAAGTCGTCCAGACAGTACGGCGCGGTATAGAAAAGGCTCCGCTTGAACAGATCATACATGGCTTCCATGAAGTCGAAGTTGTTGTTCTCGCTGGCCTTTCGCATGGCGCGGTCGATCTTCTCCATCAAAGCGTGATTGAAGTCCCTGGGCGGCAAGCCCTGTTCCGCGCCGATGTTCCGCACACAGGCAAAAGCGTCCTCGTACAGCGCCCGGTCGAGCTTCCCGCCGTCTATCCGAGCGAAGATCGCTTGCAAAATCTTCTCGTTTTCCATGTCTACCTCCAAAAGAAAACGGACTACCCCGAAGAGTAGCCCGTTGTGGCTCTTCCTCCCGTCTGTACGAGAGGGTCAATCCCAAAACCATCCCGCCGTCCATTCAAACATACGACGAGAGAACTCTTTTTCATGCTCCTTTGCGGCCTTTTTCGCGGCTTTCTTCCGCTGCCGCTTATCAAAGTTCTCGCTCATAGTGTCAATGCGGCGGTTCGTCCGTTTCGCGTCTTCCACCAGAGCTTCGGCGACGTGAACCATCAGCCGATCTCTCCCGGCTTTCCGCTTACCCTGGAAGTCCAGTATCACGAAGGGGAGGAACAGAAGGGCGAGGACGATGATACCCACCATGACCGCAATGCTCTCGTGATAAGCCATCCACGCCAGCGCCGCCATCAGAAAATACCGCACCAGATCATAGGCCGGTGTCCTCGGCGATAAGATGGTCGTCCAGAAACCGCACACGAAGACCACGAGACAGTAGACGAACAAATAGGTCGAGTTGTCAGCCCATTCGCTCGAACTCCATGTGAGAGCCTGGATAGCGAAGAACACCGTCACGAACAGCAGCACCCAGCTTAGAAACTTCCCCATAAGCACACCCGCCTTTTTGTTTTTTTGCGCGATTTTTTTTATTCATCGTACTCCCGGTAGTCGTCATGGTAGTCAGCGCCCACGTCGGACAGCTTTATCCGACCACGCTTGGCTCTCGGCACGTCGGCGGGAACTTCGTCGGACAGAATAGGCTCATGCTGTCCCTGCACCCACTCGCCGTCTTTCCCGTAGCGGTATTCACCCCGGTAAGTCCGCTCGTTGTTCCAGATGCTTTGCACCGTGGAGATCACGAAAGGCTTACCGCGCCGGGTCTGATAGCCCTGTTTGTTCAGCAACTCGACAGTCCGCAGCATGGTCGTCCCCTTGGCTTTCAGATCGAAGATATACCTGACGACCTTGGCTTCATCCTCGTCCACGATCAGCTTATGATCGACCACCTTGTAACCCATCGGAGCCTGACCGCCAGAGTAGCCGCCCTGGGAAGCCTTGACCTTTCGCCCCGCGCTCGTTCGCTTGTTGATGTTCTCACGCTCCATCTGCGCCGCGCAGATCGTGAACGCTTCAAGCATCGTAGCGAAAGCACCCATCGAACCGAAGTCCTCAGAGATCGACACGAGCTGAATGTCCTTTTTCAGTAAGAGCATCTTGTAGTAGTAATAGACGTTAATATCACGCGCCACGCGGTCGGACTTCGCAACAATCACCGCTTCGTAGGGAGGATTGGACACGTCGCCGTACACGATCTCGTCAAAGCCGGGACGCTCCTTTGCACCAGACTCGCCCTTGTCCTTGACCCACCGCACGATGTTCATATCATGCTCGGCGGCATACTCCTTGATTTGTTCTTCCTGGGCTTCCAGACCGAACTTGTCCTCTTTGGCTTGTTTGTCGGTGCTGACACGGATATAAGCGATAACACTCTGCATGGTTCATACCTCCTTGGTTTACGTCTACTATATCACAAGTTCACGTTTACGTCAAGTCCTTTTAGACGTAATAGTGATAGAAAGTGAGTGTTTTATGATTTTTGCAGGTTTTTTTTCTATATAGACCTCTTATAGAGAAAAACCCTACAAAATACTTCATTTACTCACTTTTTACCTACGTCTAATCGGCTTTGGTAGACGTAACCATACGTCTAATCTGCCGAAAGAAAACGTAACGCTCAAAAATGCTTACGCTTACTCTGATTAGATGTAAATGGGCTTACGTCTACTTCGATTAAACTATCAACCTCTTACGTTTACCTCTGCGATTAAACGTAAGGGGCTTTTTCTGTTTTGCGGTATTTTCAGCCCTCACCCTCGCCCCTGTCCCGGTCGCATATCCCCCCCCGCCCCCAGCGACCGCGCACCGCCCACAGAGGGCGCACAGATCACCCAGGAAGCCCCGCAGACGATCACAGAAGCACAGACCCAGGCCAGGCCGAAACACGCACAGAACGCGCCCAGGACAGCCACAGAGGGCGCACAGATCAGCACCCACCCAGGGCAGCGAGGGAGCCGGGGCTGCTCGAAAAAAAAATTACGTCTAATCTTGATTTTCCTATTGACATATTACGTCTAATCGCCTATAATGTAGACGTAAACAAGAAAAACAGCCGCCCTTTTTAATGGAGTTACCCGGCGCGGCGCAGAACGGACAGCCCTACAGAGGGCAGAAAGGACATTGAACCATGAAAACCGTTGAAACCATCAAGACCATGATCGCCACCGAGGGCGCACCCGCTTACAGGGCGCACCGTGACGAACTCCGCGACGCTGTTTCCTTCCTTTGCAATCGGTACGAAGTTGACCGCCTGGGCGCGGTCGAACAGACCCCGGCGCACACCGTCACCGCATGGGCTGCTCAGGTAGGTTACACCCGCGCCGCCGTCGTCCTCGCGTCCCTGGTGAACCGCTCCGCGTGGGATGGTCGTATCTCCCGTGAGGTCAAAGCGTGGGCGGCTGGTGTCGCTGACGCTTACGACGAGGAAGCCGCCGAGCGTCTGTGCCTGAGCTGTGACACCATCCACAAAGCGCACCTTGACCAGATCGCCGCCGCGTTTATGAAGCTTACCCCCGCCGACGTAGAAGCCGCCCAGGAAGCCGAGAAAGCCACCGAGAGCGAGAACCCGACCGAGGACACCACTAACACCGAGAGCGGCGCAGAAGCCGCCGAGAATGAGAAAGGAGCCGACACCATGACCACCAACACCACCAACCCGACCAGCCCCGCCGCGCAGCTCTTCCCGCGCCTGTATGCCGAGATCGGCGCGAACTACGAGCGCCGCACCGCTGACACCTTCCATTATATCCGCTTGGGCTGGTTCCCGTCCTGGGCTGCTGAACATCACGACAACCCCGACCGGGGTTTGAAGCAGTACAGCACCCCGCGCCGCTGGGAACAGTACCAGGCCGGGGAGATCACCCGCGAAAAGGCCGTAGAGCTGGCAGAGCGCCGCGCCGCGAAGGAGATCGAGAAGAGCCGCGCCGCGAAGCTGGAACAGCTCGAAGCCGCCGCCATTGCTCCGCGTATGTCCTCCGCTTCCGTCTGTGTGACCTGGGCGAAGTCCCGCACCTGGGGAGCCAACCCCACCGCCGAACTGCTGAACGTGGGCGACCGGCGCACCGTGGGCCATGCGTCCGGGTGCGGCTATGATAAGGAAAGCGCCGCCGTTGCCGAAGCCATGAACGCCAACCCCGCCGCGCTCCGTGTCCTCTATGAGCTGGGCGAAAGCGCCCTTGCACGGGGCGACAGCCCCCGAAGCAAGTCGGCGTGTTCCGGGTATCACTGGGGCGGCTGCATCGGCTACGGCGCAGGGTATGACGTGCTGCCCTATTGGGAAGGCGGCGTGGGTGTCTCCTGCTTTTGGTCTATCCTGAAAACGGCGGGTTATTCCGTCCGCTGTGCCGGTTCGGGCAAGATGTTTGACTGCTACACCATCGAACGCGCCGAGAGCGCGACGGCGTGAGGGGGTGAGGATATGACCATCCCGGCGAATATTCCCGCATACCTCGCCGCCGTACAAGGTGACGTGTCGCAGATCATCAGCGCCGCCGACCGTGCCGCCGTCAGCACTTACAACGCGCTTGTGTCCGTCTTGCTGACGGTGGAGGGCTACCAGATCGGAGAGGGGGCGACAACGTGAACGCGGTACAACGTCCTTGTGTCGGGTGTGTGTACTTCCGGACGTGCGGAGAAACCACCCGCCGCGCTCCGTGTGAGGGACGAATGACCAAGAGAGAGCAAGCCGCCGAACAGCGTCGGGCGCGATTTGAACCCCGGAAACGCACCGCCTTAGACGGGCGCGTCTGGTGGTGCGTATGGGACACAGAGCGCGGCGGGTGGTCTACGTTCCTATGTCACGGGAAATATATCACCCGGAAAGCTGCCGCCCTTGCTATCGAAAAGGGGGTGACGCTGTGAAGCTCTGGAAGTCCAAGAAGGGCGGCGGCTGGTTGTCGTCGCCCTCTGTCTATACCTCGCCCAGCGGGGAACGGTTCACCCTCTACGCCGATATGCTGAAACAGCCGCATTTACTCGTAGCGGGTGCGACTGGGAGCGGGAAAAGCGTTGTAATCAATGCGTTGATCTATACCGCCCTATTTCAGCACCCCGGCGACGCTCCCGGCGCGGTGTCGTTTATCCTGATAGACCCGAAGCGCGTCGAGCTGTCACAGTATAGAGAGCTGCCGCACGTCCTACGGTACGCCAGCGAACCCGACACCATGCGCGGCGCTCTGTCCTACGCTATGAACCTATGCGAAGCCCGATATAAAGCCATGCAGCGCGACGGGGTGAGAAAGTACCAGGGCGGGGACGTTTATATCATCGTGGACGAGTTCGCCGACCTTATGACCACACAGCGCCGGGAGATCATGCCGACCGTGCAACGGCTGGCGCAGATCGGACGAGCGGCGCGGGTGCATCTTATCATAGCAACGCAGACCCCTATATCTAAGGTATTGCCGACCGAGATTAAATGTAATTTTGACTCCCGCGTAGCACTCCGAACCAGGTCAGCCCAGGACAGCCGAAACATTACCGGCTTGAAGGGGTGCGAAACTCTCCCGCGCTACGGGTTCGGGTACTATATGACCCCGGAACGGTCAGCGGTCGAAAAGCTTCCGATGATCTCCGACGAAGACACCGCCGCCCGTGTCCGATGGTGGACAGATCAAACCAAACACAGGCACCGCCGCCCCGCGTGACCCGTGGGGCGGTTCCTTTTGCCCTGTGTGCCGTCTTCCTGAGCTGGGCGGGTGGAGATACCACCAGGAGCGAAAGCCCCACAGAGCGCCACCAGAAGCCGCAGAGAAGCCCCGACGCAGACCGCGCCGGGGTTCCTTCATAACGTGATCGCGTACAAAGCCACCAGAAGCCCCGCAGCGGGCTTTTATCCCTCGGACGTATAGAGACACTATCCACCCCGAAAACGGCGCACAGAGCGCCACGAAGGGCGCAGAGAGGGCAAGCCGTGAAGGGGTGCGGGACAGCCCCGGCGACCAGGGGCGACCGGCAGCGGCGCGGGGCTGGACGGGTTGACCCCCTTTTGCCCTGGAGCGGCGGGGCGACTTTCGAGCTACTCCGTCCGTGAAAAAGCAAATCGGCAAAAAGCCCTTTCTGCGACTTTCTGCCGATTTTTGATTATTCGCTTTCTGCCCTTTCTGCGGACAACAGCCGGGACAAAGCTCTTTCTGCTTCCTCTTTGGTGTCAAAGTCTTGGCGAGAATAGAACCTCATTCCCTTGATCTTCGCACAGATTACCATAGACACGCCCTGCTCTACGACGAAGAACCGAGCCGTGACCTTCTTCTGCTTTACGATCATTCGCTTTCTGCCCTTTCTGCGCCGTCTGTCTCGACCGCTTCCAGGTACTTTCTGCGGAGGTCTTCTGCCGGTACGTCTTCGCCCAGGGGAGTGCCGGGGGCAACGGTGATTTCTTTCTTATCCTCGTAGCCCATGTTGTTCTTCATCAGGAAGATACCGGCGACGGGGTTGATCTTCCCGTTCTGCATATAGTCTTCCATCTGAGCGTTAAGGACGTTGTAGGCACGTTCTATGAGCTTTCTGACGTTATCAGACATAAAGCCTTTCTGCCGCTGTCCCGTGACCCATTCCCACAGGCATTTTCGAGACACGCCGAAAGCCAGGGCGAACCCCGCCACGCTGGGCTTCATATCGTTCTCGGCGCATATCTGGAAATATGCCTTAATCCTTTCTGCAACCGCCTGTTCGTCGGTCATTTCGACGTGGGTATCTGCCAGGGCATTGACCGCCATGTTGTGAAGCAGATACTTTCTGTTGTCGCCGGGGTCTGCTTGTACCGACATGGCTTCGCTTATGTCAGGTCGCGTCCGTTTCGGCTTGTCCGGCTGGGCTTTCTGCGGAACATTGCTCATTATTGTCTTCCTCTCCTTTCATGGCTTTGCTTACGTCTACGAGTGCGCCGGTGATGTGCTTGACGGCTTCTCCGACTCTGACACCGAGTCGGTACATCGAATAGTCGAAGCTGTTGCTGATCGCCGGGTATTTCTCGCGGACATACTCAGCGAGAATATCATTTTCTGTCTTCATTCGTCCTCACTTTCTGCCGGTAGGCTGAGAAGAGAGCGGAGTTGTCGCCAGATTTTGAGCTGCCGCTTATCCATTCGGCGAAGAGAGTCTTCGACGCGGTACAGGCGGTTGTCAATCCTTTCTGCTTCGGCACGAAGCTCACGGTCGATCTCGGTGATAAGCCGCCGCTGTCGGCCATCCCTTGCGCTTTTGTCCTTATACTGCAAGCCGTAGGATTTGCCGCTCTTCATGTTGACGGTCAGAACATAGGGGTGTGTTCTGTCCGTATAGTCTCTCGCTTCAACAGACTCTACCTCTGCCGCAACGAAGTAATACGCATCGAAGTTTATCATGGTCTGCCGCCTTTCTGCCATTCACACGCGCCGTTGTAGGGACAGGACTCGCACTTTGTCAGATCACAATGACATTTTCCGTCCCAGTTTGCGAGACAGGCAAGCCAGAAGATTATCACGCCGATAAATACGATCATGGCTTTCTCCCTCGCTCACAGACGGGACAGATCATGCGACCCTCCGGGACATACGCGCCGCAGATCAGGCAAGTGTCGCCGCCAGTCGGGACGTGGAGCGAGGTCTGCTTCTCACGCACCAGCTTGTCGATCACTCTGCCGATGTTCTTCCCGTAGCCGCTGACCGCCGCCATCCGTTCCAGGTGGTAGAGGGTCTGCGTGTTCAATACGACGGACACCCGCCGTAGGTTCTTCTTATTCATTTGTCAGGTTCCTTTCAAAACGACGTTCTTATATCCGGGGTAGCCGTCGCGGGTGACTTTGCCGCCGTGCCATTCGGGGTGTGTTTCCATTTCCGCATTGAAGCGCCGAGCCGTGCTGACGTAGTAGCCGTTGGACTTGCACCACATCTTGAAGCTGTCATAGAGGGACTTCTGCCGGGTGAACGTCCCGTCTTTCTTCTCACACTTCTCTTCAAGGAACTGCAACACAATGTCATTGTCCTTCTTGTAGGCGTTTATGACTTTCTGCATATCCTCGGACATGGTAAGGCCGGTGGCGAGGTAGTCATAGTAACCGGCGACCAGCCACGAGAAGATACCCTGCATTGCCGACATTTCCTGGAACTCGTTTTTCAGGTTCTTGTCCTGTTCCTCCTGAGAGAAGTGTCGGTTGAACTCGATCACCCTGATACGGTCGGACGCGAACAGGCTCTTGTCGCTGACAGAGGGAAGATCGTTGCACGAGAGCCAGAGCGTGAACTGGGGACGGAAAGTGATGGGCTTCTCGTGCAAGTGCCGCGCCGTAATCTCTTCGCCGCCCGTGAACTGCTTGATCGCTTTCTCGTCCAGCTTCCCGTACTGATTGCTTTCTGCCATCGTGACGAAGCGTCTGCCTTTCAGCGAAGCGAGGACGGGGCTGGGGGCTTCGCCGTCTTTGCTCCGATCAGATTTGCAGATAATCGCCACAGGAGCCACGGACGCATAGTCGCCGAGAAGGTGGTGGATTGCCGAGAGCATGGTGGACTTTCCGTTGCGGGTTGTCTTGCCGTGGAGGATGAACATACATTCCTCGGCGGCGGTTCCCAGCATGGAATAGCCGAGAGCTTTCTGCAAATACTTCGCCTTGTCCTTGTTGCCCTCCGTGACTTCCGTGATAAAGGACTTCCACCTGGGGCAGCTCTTCTCTTGCAAGGTGTACTCGAAGTTCGTCTGCATGGTCAGAAAATCCAGCGGGTCATGCTCCCGGAAGATACGCTTTTTCAGATCGAATGTGCCGTTCTTGCAGTTTATGAGATAGGGGTCAGCGTCGAACTGATTGCCGTAGACGGTCAGCCGCTCGTTGTCGGCAGCGTCTTTCAGCACGTTCTCCCGGAACTTCCGCGTTCCCAGCCGGGACACGAACTTGATGTAGTCGGTTCTGCGGGTTATGTCCTCGATCTCGCCGCAGTATAAAACCATGAGCTGATAGAACTCGATGATCTTCGCCGAGACAAGATGGGAACCCACGTCCTTGCGCCATGCGCCCTCGGAGTAGGTGTACCAGCTTTTTGCTTCGGGACAGTAGCGGGTGTCAGTCTCATAGCACTCCGCGAAGAGCTGCGCCATGCCGCTTTCGTTCCAGGAGTAGCCGGTCGCGCTGTCCTGATAGCTTCGCTCAGGCCGACGTGCGGAGATCAAGTCCATCTTTGCGGCGACTTGAAGGTTCTCGATCTTTCTGCCGTTTGCCAGCTCGTATTCACCGTTGACGTTCAGACCGCTCATATCTGTCCCCCCCCCTCGCTGTGAATAATTATTCATATTTACCTCCTGTACTTGGTCACAGAGTTCACGATCAGTTCAACCTCGGAGCGGTCGAGAGGGGGCTGACAGGCGACGGAGTTCGCGTATAACAGCTCTTTGTAGATCGCGGCTTTGGTGTACCCTTGGCTGTGCATCTGCCCCGCCAGGGAGGTCAGAGAGAGGTTTCTGCCGCCCTTCTGGATGGGTGGGTAGGTCGGCTGAACGAAAATCTTTCCTCCCTCTGGCTTGGGGTAGATCGGACTGTATATCCTCTGAGTCGTCGAGTCCCCTTCCTCTCGCGGGAGTTCGGGGAAGTAGGTCGCCACGACGTAATCAATGGCTTCCTGGTTCTCGACGATCTCAGAGAACAACAGCTTCTTGCCGGTCATAATGAAGTACCGGCTGGCCTTGTAAATCTCCACGCCCTCGCGGTTGTTCTTGCCCTTGAAGGGGAGGTCGCCCCGAAGCAGAATATGAAAACCCCGACCGCTGCGGCTCTTCTCCGTATAGGAGCGGCATCGGCTGATAATATCGGCGGCGACAGGGGAGAGAAAACCGTCCTCGTCGAAGCCCACGTCAATATCAATGCCGACTATGCCGTTGTCATGGAAGACGTAGCCGATACCGTGATAGGTCTTGTCCTCGACGTTCTTCACGGCTTCCTCAAACGTCCCCCATGTCTCAGGCTGAACCGAAGACGCGCCTTTACGAATGGTGGTCTGCATCGGGATTTTCGACCAGTTCCAGACGTTCACCCAGCACTTCTCGGTTTTCAGTTCGAGCGGGAGATTTTCATACATGGTCGTTACCTCTTTCTCTTGGGCTTCTGCTGGGGTTCAGGCTCAGGCAGGGGCGGCAGCTCCGGGAAGTAAAACTTGCCGTTGACGCAGATCGGGAAGCCGGGGTAGTCCTCGGTGATCTCCTTGGTTTCTGCCTGGTCGATCATGCGGCGAATGTTGCTTTCGAGAGTGGAGCTTCTGACCGCATCCTTCCCGGACTTCATCAGATACTCGATCTCACCCTTGGCGTTTTTACGAACCATTGTTTTCGTCCTCCTTGTTCCATTCTTCAATATCAAGCCCATATTCTTTGAGCTTGTAGGTACAGAGCCATACGGAGTCTTCCTTCTCCATTTCGTAGCGGTTGCACAGGGCGGCAATCTCGGAAGCGAACAGATCAAAGAACCTTCGCAGACGCTTCATGCCGAAGCCGAAGTGTTCATGCAAGAGCCAGAGAATGATCGCGTCGATTTCCAGCACGTTCTTTCGGTCATACTCCGCGCATTGGAGCTGGATTTCCCGGTTGATCGCTTCCTGTTCCTTCTTGGAGAAGTTCACGCCGTAGATTTTGCCGCCAGCTTTCTTGAAGTTCATACCTCAATGTCCTCGAAGAAGACCGGGTAGAGTTCTTTGAGCTGGGACAGCAGCATACCGGCGATCTCGACCTTGTGAAGCAGCTCGTCATAGCTGGGCGGGTCAATGAGTTCGATGCTCGGACGAATGATTTTCATGGGGCTTCTCCTTTCTTTTGAACTTTTCTTTGAGCCAAAACTTGATGATGTACCAGCATTGCTCGATGTAGGTGACTCTTCGGTAACTCATGGTGTTTTCAACAGCCTTTGCAAAAGCTCGTTGTAGAGCCGTTTGTAGACGTTCAGCTCTGCTTCAAGCTGCGAGGGTTCGTTGTTTACCCCCCCCCATAGGCTTTTCGGTGTTCTCTCCGTGTCTGGACAATCCGAGGGAACAGATCAACGCCTGGTCGATACGGCGCATTTCCTCGGCGCTGCATCGACGAATGAGCGTCCCCATCCGATCTTTCGGCACGGTGTAGATGTTCTCACAACAGGCCGTAGACTGAACCCGGCACATCACGGAAACGTGCGTCGGCATCAATCGCTTGGGCTGGGACGTGAGATACACGACCTCGATGTAAGTCGAGTTCTTGTTGAACACGTCGCTGGAAACGACGATAGCGGGGCGACCCTGCTTCCAGTCGTCGGCGTTCAGACCGTTGTTGATAACGTAGATCATGTCGCCGCGCATACCCACGGTGTTTACGGGAAAGGTGTTGTCGAAGCTCATATCACGATACCTCCATGATGTGAGCCGCCATCATGTCGGCGGTGTGCGTCCACAGGACGTTCTTGAAGTGATGAATGGCTCTGGTATAGTCGTTCTATTCCTCCTTCGAAACGAAAGCGCCCATATGATACTTGATGCACAGCACTTCCTCGTAGGTCAGATCGGTGAGCGTCGCCGCCAGCATGACGGACTTCTCGCCGTGGCCTTTCAGCAACATATCCTTTCGGTAGTTCCAGCCTTCGCTGAACACAGGCTCGTCCATCATGGTACGTCCGATTTCCTCATGCTCGTACTGGTCGCACTTGCAGAGATCGTGAAACATACCGACAATGTACGGGGACTCAGGCCGTTGCCAGCGAAGTCCCATCTGCTCGGTCAGATTGAGCAACGCCGTGGTCACGTTATCGGAGTGCTGGAACAAACCGCCCTCCCAGTTGCCGTGATAGCACGTCGAAGCGGGAGCCGTGAAGAAGCCCATGTCCAGCAGCTTTTCCACGATCTCTTCCAGGGGAAGGGTCTTTCCGACAGGAGCCATGAGCGCCATGAAGCGATCAATGCGGTTATCGAGTTCAGTCATGGTCTTCTCCTTTCTCGTATTCGGGACGGTGAACACTCCGCTCAATGGTGAAGCCGTCCGGGTATCTGGCTTTCAGCTTATCGACGTTCATCTGGAAGATGGTGTCGAGGTTGTAACCGATGGAGTAGGCGGTGACGGCAAGATACCACGCCACGTCGCCCAGCTCTTCGGCGAGTTTCTTGGTGTCGAGCTGGTGTCCCTGGAACTCGAACTTCTTGACCAGATCGGCACACTCGCCGGTTTCGCCGCACAGACCGAGGACACCGTTCACCAGCAGCTCGGCGTTGTTGCCTGTGCCAGCCGTCCGAAGCGCCGCGATCTGGTAATCATTTCCCGTCATTCCCGGCGACCTCCATTTCCACGATGGTCATAATGGCGTAGTTGGCAAGGTCGATCAGCGTATCTCTCAGGGACTCGTCATTGACCTCGGCCTTGTCCTTGCGGGAGAGGGTCTTGAAGCGCGAGAGCTTGTCGCTCAGTCTGATACGGCTCATGGCGAAGCCCTCTTCGAGAAACGTCTGGTGGAAGCTGTCGCCGTAGTCGTGGTTCTTTCTGCGGTAAAGTTCGTTGATCTCGTCGCAGATACCCTTGTGCCGCTCCAATTTGGTCGGAGCGAGTTTTCCGTAAGCTGCGTTCATAACGTCATTCCTTTCTTTGATGGTGGGGAGGACGATCACCGCCGCCCTCCCGTACAGGCCAGCGTCAGCCCAGCAGAGCTTTCAGATCGACCTTGGGCTTGCCGCCCTCCGTCTTGACCTCGGCTTTCTTCGCGGGAGCCGGGGCGGGTGCGGCTTCCTCCCAGCCAGCGGACACGCGCTTGTCCGCGAGACGGACGAAGGTAACGGTCTTGTTCGAGTTCTTGTTCGAGGGCTGAACGTCATGCTCTACGTCGCACTCGATGAAGTGACCCACGAGGTCTTCATGGTCGATCTCTTTCAGCTCGAAGTTATTGAGCGCGGTCTTTGCGAAGTAGGAGAACGCATTGAGAGCGCCCTGGTTGGTGTCGCCGTTGGAGGACAGGAGGGAAAACCGCTCGGTGTGCTTCAAGCCATCCTGGGTTTCCATCTTGACTTCCATCTTGCCGAAGTCCTCCTTGTAGCTGACCCCGGTGATCTTGAAAATGTGAGTTCCTTCGGGAATAAGGGTGAACGTACCCTCCGACAGTCCGATTTTAGCCATTGTGATTTACTCCTTTCACAGAATGATGGGGAAGATGATACCCACCAGCTCGTCGTCCTCGTCGGGTACGATGGGGTAGGTCTTGACAAGCAGGGCTTTCGGCTCCTGTTTGTCGGTGTCGAGGTTGTAGCTGTACTGGATTTCCGTCAGATCAGACCGCTCGATCAGCGAGTAGTCGTCGTTGGCAATCAGGCAGCGAATGTCCCCGGCTTTGTTGGCGTACTCCCGCTGACAGTCCTTGATACTGCCGTCCGGGACGGGCATATAGGCGGCGACCAGATCAGCCGCGTCAGCGTGTCCGAACTGCGAGATCATCTTCTCGATGTTCTCAGGCATCTTGTAGATACCCACGGCGGTCACGCTCTTGACGGTCGGAGGAATGAGCATGAACACGGACTGGGAAGCCAGCCACCGCTCACCGTTCTCCCGCTCGTAGATCGTCCCGGTCGAAGCCAGGGATTTGACGAACTTCTCAAACTTCATAGCTTAGTGCCTCCTGTTCTTCTCTTGCCAGCTCTTGTAGATACCGTAGCCCACGATCAGCAAGAACTCGACGATCAGAACGACAATGCCGCCGACGACATAGGGTGATACATACATGGTTTATTCCTCCTTGATTTCTTTTGCGGTGAGAACGTACTTCGGCTTGCTGGACACATACTTGTCGAACAGCCCGTCCTCTTTGAGCTTCTTCTTGTCCACCGTTTCGGTGGTCTGCCGGTTGACGACCCAGGTGAAGCGCGTACCGGGAACGGACACGTTCTTGTCGCCGTCGCGGAACTGTTTGACCGCCGCCTGTTTAATCATGTCGGTCACGACCTTGTAGCGGTCTTCGTCCTCCTTGACCTCGGCAGCGTGAGCGTCCAGCTTGGCTTTCAGCTCTTCGGCTTCCTTGACCAGCGCGGCGAGGTCGGTTTCCGGGGAGAGGTTGTTCGTCCGCAGAGCTTTGAGAATGTCCGCGTCCTTCTTCTCGTCGAACTCTGGGGACACGCCGCTGACGACGTGATCTTTCCACCATTTGAGCGCCGGTTTGACGTACTTCTTCTCGAAGGTGGGGTAACGCTCGGAGAGCTTGAAGCTGCGGGTGATCGTGTTGTGGATGGAACACTCGAACTTCTCAGGGTCGGTGTAGTCCTTCTCGTCGAGGAACGAACAGACCATGATAACGTCGTCCACGCCCAGCATATAGGCGTAAAGGGCAGCTTGCAGAGCGTAGTATTCGGGAATGTCGTCAGCCCAGTCCTCGGCGCGTTTGGTGGTCTTCATTTCGAGGACGGTGGTGGGTTTGTCCTCCTTGTCCACGAAGAGGTAGTCCCACATACCGCCGATCACGTCCCAGTCGGGGAAGAAGTCGCCCCATGTCTTCTTGAAGTAATCCTCGCCGTACACGTCGGTCGGGGTGAGCATCTTCTTCCAGAAGAACTGTTCCTTCATGTACGCGGCCTGTTTCGGCTCGATGATCTTACCGGCTTTGGTGTAGATCGTGTCGGTGAAGGGTTCCTCGTAGGTGCGGGTGACGGCGCACCATACCTCGAAGGGGGTAGACCAGGGGTTCAGACCGAGAACGGTGGCGAACCGGGTGGCGGTCAGCTTCTTCGGCTTCTTCGGCGGCACGATCTTGATGGTGTTATTCAGCCATTCCATCGGTTATTTCTTCCTTTCTCATGTTCTTCATGCGTTCCGCGAGTTCTGCGCGTTGTTCGTCCGTCAGTTCCCTCGGCATCCTGACCTTTATCCAGGACTTTGGACACTCGTACTCCTTCCACCCGTCCCCCTCGCGCACAACGGTAATTGCTTCACTCTTTTCGCACAGAGCGTCGCATTTACGAATGAGCGAGGGGTCGTGGGTGTAGATGGAAGCGGTCTTTTCCTCGCGGTTCCAGTTGATGATCGTCTCTTGCTCGTAGAGTGTCAGAGCCATAGATCAGCCCTCGTAGGCCGCGATCATTTCCTTGACACCCTCGATCAGCGCGGCGCACTGGCTCTTGGTGATCTTCTTGAAGCTCTCAGTCTTCAAGGCGACGGACTGAACGAAGTCCTCCTGGTCGGGGTCGCACTCCATGAGCTTTTTCAGATGGGTTTTCAGCTCGGCGACCTCTTTCTCGTCGGCAGCGCCGTCCTCGCTGGTCAGCTCTTCCTTGATCGCCTTGCGCTCGTCGGCGCTGACCGGCTTGGTGGACTTCTTCGGAGCGGGAGCGTCCTCGTCGTCCGGGAGGTTCTTGCGACCGTCCTGGCTGTCGAAGCCGTCAGACTCCACCAGGTCGAGGACGACCATGTAGAGGTAGCGGCGGTAGTAGGTCACGACCGCGCCCACGCCCTGAACCTCGTTCATGCGGAACTTGCCGGGTTCGGCAATGAAGATCAGAGGGATGATGAAGTCGATGCTCTCTTCGGGCTTGTCGATGTTGACGACGTGCGCCGTGGCGTTGCCGTCGTTGAAGGTGGGAACCAGCAACAGGCCGTACTTGGCGAACAGCGGCTCGGCGACCGGCACAATGTCTTCCAGCTCGAAGTACATGAACTCGGCGTGGAGGTTCTTGCCGGTCTTCTTCGCGCCGGTGGCGTAGAACTCGGAGCGAACAGCCAGGAGCTTCGCCCATACGTTCATGCCGGTGGTATCGACGGCGGGGGTTTCCTCGGTGGTGGTTTTCTTGGTAGCCATATTGAATATCCTCCTTGTTATTCTTCGGCGGTTCTCGGTTCACGCTTTCGCGCCTTACGAGCCGCGATCTTCATGTAGGTGTCGTGGTACTTGGCTCTCGCCTTGCCAGCGGCGCGGCGGTTCGAGAACATGAGCTGACGGCGTTCTTTCCGTCCGGGGTTTTTCTTCATTGGTCATTTCCTACCTTTCATCGGTGGAACCATTGGCGATTTCCAGCATAGCCAAAAGCTCCTTTTTCTTTTTGTTCAGCTTCCTCGTGACCGCGCCGTTCTTCCAGGGCTTGATACCGAAGAAGTCATTGACGTACCGCTTGGCGAGTCGGATATACCAGTCTCGGTCGATCATGTCCAGCGTCATGTGATTGTCGTTGTCCACGAGGACGTGAGCGGGAAGTCCCGATACCTTGCGGTAGTTGCCGGTGTCCGGGTCTACCTGGTAGAGTGTGCCGTAATCGTAGTCCTCCACGGCGTACACGCGGTTGACGCGCTGCACTTCCTCCATAGCCCCGAACTCTTCATGTACGGCGTTGCCGCATTTCGCCCAGGTCTTCGCTATGATCTGGAAGTCGAAGATGCTCTCGCTTGCGCGTATCGTGTCCTCGACCGGGGTTCCGTAGGCGATACAGTCCACCACGGCTTTCGAGACGACCACGGCGTTATTGTTGATCTTGAACGCGCCGCCCATCAGGTTCT
>Ga0079305_1001744_pt1 | contig 25111 bp, 22 predicted proteins | sample LMS_cellobiose_e_FD_79183 | JGI IMG/M metagenome (GOLD analysis project Ga0079305, IMG submission 79183) | Rumen-fistulated moose microbial communities from Alaska, USA - LMS_cellobiose_enrichment | ecosystem: Host-associated > Mammals > Digestive system > Stomach > Rumen fluid ... | reverse complement strand
CTTACCAAAGGGAAAACTCTGATTGTCATCGCACATCGCCTGTCCACCATTATGTATGCAGATCAAATCGTTGTGTTAGAGGGCGGAGAGATATCCGCAACAGGCACACACGAGCAGCTTCTCTCATCCTCACAGACCTATCTGGATATGTGGAGAGCTCACATTTCCGCAATGGATTGGAGCATCAGTCAGGAGGTGGCACAGGTATGATGCAGGTAATCAGAAGAGTTTTGAAACTCTCCGGGGATCTTTCCTCAAAAATATATGTCGGGTTCGTATGCAGCTTTCTCGATTCCGTAGCAACGATGTTCCCCATGGGGGCTGTGTTCTACGTCTTGTCGAGGCTGCAGGCTGGAGCTTTGTCCGGGCGGGATTGGCAGGCGATCCTGTGGATATTGGGAGGTGCTCTTCTTGCCCGCATGATTTTCAAGTATGGCCTTCATAGCTTGCAGAGCGCGGCTGGCTTTGAGTTTGTAGCGCGGGAACGGCTCGCCTTGGGAGACAAGCTCAGGAATGTTGCGATGGGGTTTTTCCATGACCGCAACATGGGGGATATCACGGCGACCGTTACAACGGATCTGAACTTCCTTGAGAACTATTCCATGCACGTCCTTGACCGCATTACAACAGGTATGGTGAGCATGGTGATCATCAGCGCCTTTATTCTGTGGTTCGACTGGCGGATCGGAGGTATCTTTATCCTCGGTGTTCTCTGCTCCTTTTTGGTTTACAGCCGTATGCAGGTAAAAGGGAAGGAATTAACCGCAAGGCAGCGCCGGGTACAGGCAGAGGCCGTAGAAGCAACACTGGAATACGTACAGGGGATTTCTGTGATCAAATCGTTCAACATGGAAGAAAAGAACCTGAGCGGCATCGAAACGACGTATGACAAAACCGCGGAGGCTTCCTATGCGTTGGAACGGACGTTTGCTCCGATGAACGTCGCCTATTCCATGGTGTTCCGGGTAACGGCCTGCGCGATCATGCTGGCTGCGCAAATTCTTTCCCTGCGGGCAGAAATTGACTTTCCAACCTTGGCCGTCATACTGATCGCCTCGTTTTCCATCTTTACGCCGGTTGAGGTCATGGGCCAACTGACGCCGATGATACGCTCCATGGAGGCGTCGCTTGACCGTGTGGAGCAGATCAAAGCGGAGAAGAATATGGATGAAGGCGGCCAGGACGTTGCCGTGGATGCCTTTGATATCGCCTTTCATGATGTCAGCTTTTCCTACGATCAGGGAGAGAAAACACTGGATCATGTCAGCTTTTCCGTTCCCGAAAGAAGCATGACTGCTATCGTCGGTCCCTCCGGCAGCGGGAAAACGACAATTACGAGACTGATTGCCCGGTTTTGGGATGTGCAGGAGGGCCGCATTCTGATTGGCGGTCATGATGTACGGGAGTTTACTTCAGATAGTCTTTTGAAAAACATGAGCATGGTGTTTCAGAATGTCTACCTTTTCAGGGACAGCATTGAGAATAACATCAAGTTCGGATGCCCGGATGCTACTCATGACCAGGTCGTTGAAGCAGCGAAAAAAGCTCGCTGCCACGATTATATCTGTGAGCTGCCAAATGGGTATCAAACCATGGTCGGTGAGGGTGGAAGCACGCTGTCCGGTGGCGAGAAACAGCGAATTTCCATCGCAAGGGCGATCCTGAAGTACGCACCCATCGTGCTTCTGGATGAAGCTACGGCAAGCGTCGATCCCGAAAATGAGGTTTACCTTCAGCAGGCAATCAACGACCTGGTAAAGAACAAGACGCTGATCGTTATCGCCCACCGTCTGTCAACGATCCGGGATGCAGACCAAATACTTGTGATCGACAATGGAAAGCTCGTTCAAGCAGGAAGACACCAGGAGCTGATCGAAACGGAAGGGGTCTATCAAAAGTTTTGGAATATCCGGCAAAACGCAAAGAACTGGCGTGTTGCCCAATGATGCGAGGTGAAACATGAAACTTCACGCTTCCGGCGAGGATTATTTGAAAGCGATTTATATACTTCAAAAAGGCAAAGGTACGGTACGCTCATTGGATGTAGCCGAGCGCATGGGCGTGTCAAAACCCAGCGTCAGTCACGCAGTCAAGCTCTTGCGGGAGGGTGGCTTTATCGTGATGGACGACGACTATACGCTCCACTTGACGGAGTTGGGTCGCGAAATCGCGGAAAAGCTCTATGAACGGCACCAGTATTTCACGGAGCAATTGACCGGGGCGGGCATCGATGCCACCACCGCTGAGGCCGAAGCCTGCAAAATGGAGCATACGATCAGCGACGAGTCTTTCCAAAAGCTCAAAGGGCAGGAACAGATGATTTGTCCGTTTGCGGTTTCTTGCGATTTCAAACAGGACAAGGAACGAGGGCCCTGATTTGCGATGGCTGGGCAGAAATAATGGGTATAAACCATTATCACGGACCGTACACTATAATACAGAGCCGATGATGGCAGCGTTAAGCTGCCATCGTCGGCTCGTCTTTGTGGTGGGAATGATTTTGGCTGCTGGATAAAGATAGTTTCTATCAGAGGGAGAGAGTCCGAGTTTGCAAATACCCGTGACACCACCACACCACAGAGGACGTAGATAGAATTAGCAGAGGAATACTTACGACAACCTGGACACCGAAGGCCTGGAAAACTGCTATTTGGCAATCGTCAGAATGCTGGAGTTGGCAGAACAGGGTGTGCTGGAAGCTGCCGCACAGAATGAATACGGAGAGGATAGCTACAAAAACAAATGATGCAACCGAAGTGCAACAGATAATTGACGGAAAGGTGGTGGATGCTCCCTCCTGATTTTGATAGAATCAATCCATCAAATACCGGAGGTGCTTACCATGTATCTGCCAGCCTTAGCAACAATTTTGATATTTGTTTTTGTAGCTGTGGGGATCGCTGTACTCACTTTGATTGTAAAAGCGTTACGAAAGTACTTGAAATCGAAAGAGGTGCGAGCCGAAAAGGAGCTAACGCAAAGAACACTTGGAGAAGTGTTATTCTCTCATCGGACACGCTGTAAAATGACCCAGGAGTTTGTTGCCGAAACAATTGGCGTTAGCAGGCAAGCTGTGAGCAAGTGGGAGAACGAGACCTCCGATCCCAGCACGGCAAATCTGATTGCCCTGGCAAAACTATATAGGGTCAAAGCGGATGAACTGGTCAAGGAAGTGTCTGAGAACTGATCTGCATGAACAGGGGACAACCATGGCAATCACTCATCAAAAACGGGCAAACACCCGAATTGAACAAACAGCACGGCGGCGAGGAGAAATCTTCGCCGCCGCTTTGGAAATCGAAGCAGAGCCCTGCGTAAAGGTGCAACACTTGCGGCCTTGATGACCACAAGAGGCTCCGATGAAAGCTTGTATTCATCCGAGAGGAGTCTCAGTATTCCACATCTCTTTCCGTGACCCAGATTTCGTCAAACCCGAGCAGGTATTCCCGGATCGTGAAATGGGCGATGCCGTGTTCTCCGGCCCAGTCCGGTCGAGGGACCACAAGATTGCCATAATAATAGGTGACCGGCACGTCCAAAAAGTCGAAGGTCATCTCCTCCGGCTTGAGCTGCACCAGCTCAGGAGGGACGTCCCGCCCGTTAATGGTGAGCCAAACGGTGATGGCGCCGCGTTCTGTTGGGTCATCCCTGCTGTACGTCACCGATACCGGCGCCTCGGATTCGTAGGTGCTGAATGCGAAGCTATCAGGATAGCCCCAGTCGGGGTCGGCATCTGCGGCCCAGTATTGGGCGGACCAGCCCAGCTCATATCGATTCGGCACAGTCAGCGTCTGCTCCTCTTCGTCACCGTTTTCGTTGACAATGAGAGCGGTGATCTGCAGCTCCGGGTCTGGCCAGGCGCTGCCCGCCTGTTCGTACGCGGCATAGTACCGCTCGTAAATCTCATAGAGGGGGACCATCGGCAACCGGAAGACGCCCCGAGCGATGGCGTCCGGGGGGATGTCAAAATCGCCTATGTCCTCTCCGATCTGGGGATCGAAGAGCTTGGCCCGGATCTGCAGGATGCTTTCACTCCCGGAGAAGGACAACTCGCCCTCCAGCCGATCGGAAAACGATATCAGAATCGCCCGGATCTCAGGCTTCTCCGGCACCGGGGATGCCGTTGGAATCGCTGTCGGCGTCGCTGTGGGCGCAGGAGTCTCCGCGACCTCGCTGGTCGGACGAACTTCCCCCGTGTCAGGCGTCGGGCGAATCTCCACGGCGGTGGGGAACGGGGCGGTCGACGGGGAAGGGGGTACCGAGGTGCCCTCGACCAGGATCCACGCAGACAACAGTGCCGCGCCCGCATACAGCCAGAACCGCTTTTTTCGCCGCCGTCCGGCAGCGCCGGTCGACGCGGCCCATCCGGAGGAGAACTCCGCTGGAGGCGGAGTAAACTCCTGCTCCGAGCGCGGCGGCGAATACTCCTGCCCCTGTGGGACGGGAAACTCATAATCCTGCCTGTCCATGGCATTCAGCTGGTATGCACATCAAGCTGCGGGAACGGGCATTCCACGCCCAGCTTCTTAAAGCCGATCAGCAGGTCCCGGTTGAGAATGCGCGGGCCGGAAAAGATGTTTTCCTCCGGGACCTCCACGATGAATCGCAGCGTCACACCTGAGGCGCCCAGCTCCTGCACGCCAAGGTATCGCGGCGCGGACAGCATAATGTCCGGGTGCAGGCCAAAGATCTCGTCCATCAGCCCGGGCAGCTTCTTTTCCAAGGCCTCCAAATCGGTGCCGTAGGGGATGTCGATGCTGCTGACGGCAATGGACGCGTTGTCCGAGCGGTTCAGGATGTTTTTCATGTCTGAATTGTTGACGATCTTCACATTTTTGCCGGTGTCGATGATCTGGGTTGTGCGGATGCCGATCTCTTTCACCGTGCCGCGAAAGCCGTTGACCTCCACGATATCGCCCACATTGTACTGGTTTTCAAACAGCATGAAGATCCCGGTCACCACATCGGCGATCAGGCTTTCCGCGCCGAAGCCGACGACAAGAGCCACGATTCCAACACTGGCTACAATTGTGCTTACATTCACGCCAAGCAGGGAAAGGCCCCAGCACAGAATTACCAGTGCCGCTACATAGCGGCACTGGCTGGCCAGAAGCGTGACAAGCGTCTGGCCTCGGTGGGACTTGGGGTTCACCACGCCAAGAATCCAAATCAGCAGGTTCGCGCAGAACAGGACAGACATTGCCATGGTTAGCACGCTGAAGACGGGATGATACCATATCAAACGGGTTACTGCGAAAAATGCACCGGCAAGGATGAGATAGATAAGCACCTTTACAATGCTTCCGGAACGCCTGTTCTCTTTTTGCGTTTTCATATAGCAACTCCTTTTCCAGTTTAATAACAGGATATTTGGTACATATATTTATATCTCGCCGAATGCATCGCAGAAAGATAGCCCTCGGGCGATTGCTCGATTTGTCATTGACAGTTCAAGGATTGTTCATGTAAATCTCCTGGGTTTGAAGTATATTTATGAAAAGCAACGGCATCAGGGGCCGAAAGGAAAACACAATGTCATTCCAGGAATTGCTCAATGTGTATATGGCGCGGCTGAACTGCACGGTAAAAGAGCTAGCGGATGTCAGCGGTATTTCCGCCTCGGCCATCAGCCGTTATCGCGCTGGCCATTGCCGCCCGGAACTTGACGGGGAGCAGTGGGGAAAGCTGATCGACGGCCTCGCTCTTCTTGCGAAGAATCGCGATTTGACTGAACTGAAAAAGCCGGGGATTGATGCGGCGCTGCGCGCAGCACTGCCGGAGGAAAAGATACTAGACAGCGAACTGTTCCAGCGAAATTTGAATGATCTGCTGGATATGTTTACCGTCAACAACAACGAGCTGGCCAGATATTTAAATTACGATGCTTCTTACATTTCGCGCATCCGCTCCGGCCACAGGGTGCCGCGGGACGTCGACTTCTTCGCATACAGTGTCGGCGTTTATCTCTCTCGCCGCTGCCAAAGCGACGCGGAGCGCGAGAAGTTGAAGTATCGGATCGGAGTAGATCTGCCAGATGACGCCACGCATGAAGACTATGCGCAGGCGGCTGCACGTTTTCTTTGTTCAAACCGTGCTCCGGCAGCCGGCGGGAATGTGGATGATTTCTTGCGAAAAGTTGATGCTTTTGACCTGGGGGCCTATATCCGGGCTGTCCATTTTGATGAAATGACAGCGCCGAGCGGGACGGCGTCCGTTCCGGATACCCGCTTTTATATCGGACTACCGGAGCTCATGAACGCGCAGCTTGCTTTTTTGAGGATGACGGCTGCTTCTCCATCGGACAGGTCGGTCACCATGTACAGTGATTTGTCCATGTCCGAAATGTCACAGGATCCGGCTTTCCCGAAGGACTGGATGGTCGGTATGGCCACGATGCTCCAAAAGGGCTTGAGATTGAATATGATCCACAATGTCGACCGGCCCTTCCATGAAATGATGCTGGGACTGGAGAGCTTTATCCCGATATACATGACAGGACAGATTTCCCCCTTTTATCTGTCCGGCTCCCAGAATAGCGCGTTTCGCAATTTGCTCTGGGTGTCCGGCAACGCCGCCTTGCAAGGGGGCTGCATCACAGGGCATATCCATGACGGGAAAGTGTATCTCACAAGTCGTGAATCGGAGGTGGCGCATTATCAGAGAATGGCCAAGCAGCTTTTGAAACGGGCCTCGCCGCTCATGGACATATACGGGCAGAACAGAAAGACGGCATTTGACCGGTTCCTGGAGGCCGATAAACACGAAGCGGGTGCGCGCCGCACAATCCTGTCCTCACTGCCGATTTACACGCTCAGCGACGATTTGGCACAGCGGATTCTGCGCCGAAATCACATATCCGATCAAGAGCAGTTGATGATACTGAACCATATCCATGCCGAGCAACGGCGGATCGAACAGATTCTGGAACACAGCGCTCTTTCGGATTTGCTCCCGGTGGTTTCCGAGAGGGAGTACAGCCGCTATCCCATGGGGCTGTCTCTGGCGGGGATGTTTTATCCCGGTGACGTCCGTTTGACATACGAGGAGTACCTTGCGTATATGGATCTCTGTTTCAACTACGAAAGAGGACATCCAGGGTATTCCTGTTCACAGGACAGGAATACACCGTTTCGGAATATACAGATCTCGATCCTTGAAAAGGGCAGGGTCATTGTCACAAAAAACAAGCATCCGGTCATTCATTTTGTCATACGGCATCCCAAGATGTGCGCTGCGATTGAGGATATGATCATTCCGGTTATGGATTCATGACCGGCGTCGAATCGTGATCTTCTGCGCAGAGTCATTTCAAAAAAATATCAAAATAAAGGCGCTCTGCCGGCTGACCTGCGGGCCAGCCGGCAGAACGCTCTATCCTTACCCGCTGTCTGCATCTCCCAGGCAGATGGCCCGGCGAGATAAGCTCTCGCTCAGAACAGCAGAGTATTGACCGGGTTTGTACCTCTCCTGCGCATATTATTTGCCTGATTCCGGCGCGGGCGCTGCGTTCAGCTCGAACGCAATCCCCGCAACAGGGATTTCATAGGACTGGGGGGTCGTTTGCTTGAAACAATAGGTAAAAACCAGATCGGCACTTCCATCCTCGTTGAATCTCAGCGATTCAATGGTACTGTCGCCGACAGAAAGATTGCGGTTAGCGCCTTCATAGTCCACCGGGATCTCGTTCATAATCGTCTGGGTCTGTCCTGTTACTTCAACAGAAACAGTTGCGCCTGAGATCCTCGCAGTCCCATGAAAGCCTGTTATGAAAATGGTGAAATCATGGATATTGCTTTTATCCTCTGACAGAACAAACGTTACCGAAATAGACTCGATGTTCTCCGCGCTGGATATTCCGGAATACCGGAGTTCACCGGATGAAGCCTGTGCGGATTGATCGGCGGCTGCCGTTTCGGCGGCTGTCCCGCTGTTTTGCGTTTCTTCCGCTTCGGTTGAGCCGACGCCTGCTTCATTTCTGCTCACTGTGGGTGCTCCGCAGCCGGACAGCGTTGTCAGGCACAGGCTCAAGCCGATGATCAATAGCACAGATAGCATTTTTCTTTTCATTTTTATCCTCCTGTTTTCAGACGGGTTTGTTTTTATTAAATCTGCGTGTATCGCTGCGTGTATCGGAAAAACCCTCCCCGATGAAAGGGGAGCCTTATGCTGCGGATGAATGGCGTTTTCTATATCCTTAACGCAATCAGTCGACGCTTGCCCAAACCCATGGTGCAGCATGCTTTACAAGCTCTGCGCGCCAGCTCGCCTTGGGGGCGCTGAAGGGATTACGAGCAAATATCTGGAGGGAACCGCGCTGTCAAAAGACAGGGGTAAATACCTTGTCGGAGAACGGGACAAACCCGGTGCTTGTCAGAAGCCATCGGAACAGCAGCATAAACACCAGTCCCAGGATCAGACACAGGAAAAGCCGTCCCCAACCGCCGCGGGTATAGCCCCCCACAAAAATGTTCAGAACAGCGACAAGCCAGAACAGAACTTCCAGACCGACCAATGCGTAGTACAGCACCCAAGAAATCAGAAGCGGCAGCCAAGCTATGACCATATACACGCGATTCTCCGGCCGGAAGACCGCAGGCAAAGACAGAAGTACCAAACCCGCCAGGGACGCCGCAATGATCAGAATGATCCGTGTTGTTTTTTTTTCATGTTCTTCATGTGCATTTCTCCTTTTATTCCATTGTCGGTTCCATTAGGCTTTCGCTGATCGTACAGGGCCACTCTATGTCTTGTCCTGGATATGTTCTGCAAGACCCAGGAAATATGCCTTGCGTGAGCGGCAGTCGAAATCCCCGCTGTCTACATTTTGCCGGTCATGCACCCAGGCCTTGCAGATGCCGCCGCAGAGGTAGCGCAGCTCACAGCCGCGGCATTTTTCATTGCTGTCCACATCGTGATGACAGTATTCATAAAGCTCGCCTCGGGAAAGCAGTTCACCCAGAGTCTCCTCCCCCAGGTTGCCCAGCTTTTTGTCCGGCGCGCACCATGCATAGCAGGGGTATGCCAACCCGTCCGGCTCCACATAGAGGTTCTGCCCAAGCCCACAGGTATGCCGGATGTGAAAATCCCCGGAGAGCTCCACCTCTTCCGAGCAGAGCTGCCAGGACTCCTGCTCCACTCCCGCGCCGCGCCCCAGAGGAAGCACAGACCGGATGCGTAGCTTTTTTACGCCCAACCGCTCTGCCAGGGCACGCACACTTTCACCGGGCGCGCCAGTGGCCTGCTCGCCGGTCAGCACAGCCGCCAGACCGAGCTTCTCGGCATAACCGGCAGCTGCAACAGCCTCCAGGTGAGCGATGGCAGCGTCGTATCGTCCTGCACCGCGGCGCTCATCATGGGTCTCCCGGTCCCCGTCGATGCTGACGACGATCTCGTCAAAAAGGGCGCAGGCGGCTGCGAGCCGCTCCTCCGGGATCGGGAAGGCAAGAGAGGATCGCAAGATCAGCCGGGTCCCCTTGCGGTCCATATCCTTCAGGCGCCGGAAGAGCGCATCGAAGCCCTCATAGACCAACGGCTCGCCGCCGGTGAACACCACGCTGTGGAAGCCGCTGTCTGCGGCCTCCTGGACAATGGCGGCAAAGCGTTCCGGCGGGAGCTCCGCGGTCTTTCTCTCGCCGCCCTCGGCGTAGCAATGCGTACAGCGCAGCGGACAGCGGAAGGTTAGATGCAGATACAGCTTGTTGAGCCCGTGGGCCGGGTAGGGATCACGCAGCCGCGCCGCGGCGAAGGATTCCGCCGACTGCCCCTTTTCAAGCGCCAGACGCCGGAGCGCCAAGCTTCGCCGCTGATCGTATGGATGGGGCCGATCCCCGGCCATGGCCAGCACCGGCGTATCGCCCTCCCGCCCCAGCATGACATGGCCCATCTCCAGTGCCATATCCAGGGCAATCCGGTCGAACACCGCCCGGTATGCCACGCAATAGGGGTCCTTGTCCCCACCGGTGGCGAGAGTGTTGTAAAGGCAGCCGCCCTGGCAGCAGGAGAAATGTGCACAGGCTCCACAAGCGGCCTTTTTACGGTCCTCCGTGTCGTGCAGACGAGAAAAAGCGGTGCTGAGCAGAATTTCTTCTTCGGTCAGATTATTCCGTACGCTGCCAAGACAATACGCCTCCAGACCGCAGAAGCGTTGGCAGGAATAGACGCCCCCGTCCGGGGCGATGGCGGCAAAAACGCCCAGACAGTCAAAAAACGTGCAGGTGTGGCCCTGCCCGTCCAGACAGCCTTTCGCCATGGCGTCGATGGTCGTGATGCGGCTGTGGGCCGGATCGGACTTATAGGCGTCGTAGCTGTCCAGAAGCACCGTCCGCATCTGCTCCGTGGAGAGGCTCATGCCATCCGATACTGCGCCGAGTCTCGGAACGGCGCCGTGGAGGGCATAGGGCCGTCGGCTTTCCCGAAACACCTCACCGGCCCGATGCGCATTGGGCGCGGCAAGGGTACAGATGGCGCCCGCGCCGATTCTATGAGCGCGCAATAACTCCATTCCTGCCGTGGTCCGGGCATGATAACCCTCGCCGCGCTGAGCGTCGCACAGCTCCTCCGGCCCGTCCAGGCTGGTGCCTACAGAGACCCGGTATTCCCGAAAGAGCTCGGCCAGCACATCCGTCATGGCCCAGAGATTGGACTGGATGGACAGATGCGCCCGCCGTCCAAAACGCTGCCAAAGCTCTGGCAGGATCCAGGCGTAGAACACTTCCCCCGCCAGCAGCGGCTCCCCGCCGTGGAAGGTCAGATGAAAATCCCGTCTCTCAGGCGCAATGCGCGCGATAAAATCCAGTGCCTTTTTCGCGGTCTCCTGAGACATGACCTCGCCGGTTTTTCTGGCAAAGCAATAGCGGCATTCGGCCTGGCAGGCCATGGTAGGCAGCAGCATGAAGTTGTCAGGGCGAAACGCGGGCATAAGGTCATCCCCTATTTAGTGGAAATCAAAAATCATGGGGCCGTCATCGCTGTGGCAGCTCCCGTGGCCGACATCATAGTGTCCCTGAATACTGTAGTTGTTGGCCGCCCGATTGGCGCGGCGAAGAGCCGGCCGTGAACGATAGAGCTCCTGCAGCACGCTCCGGATGCTGTATGCCATGGGCGTAGGAGATTGTTGACCCCCAAACTCCCGGAGCAGCAGAATCATGGCCTCCACCGACTCACTGCTTGGTTCTTTTTTCAGCGCATCCAGATCCTGTCGCTCATATGCGGAAATAATGTGCCGCCCCAACTCTCCCGTCCGCAGGCGGGCGCAGAAGCTCAGCTTGTCCAACTCCAGCTCTGCCCGTTTGCGGACAGTCCCGCTGCCGGTTTCCACAATCTTTTGAAGCAGTGTCTCGTCCAGCTTTCCCATGTTGCGAAGTTTATTGTAGGCGGGGTTCGGGTTCCAGGCTGTTTTTACCAGTTCGACCAGCATGTCAACATCCTGCATCTGGTACACGGCCGCCTCACGAACCTCACCGCTGTGTTTATCCTGTGCTGCCTGCAAGAGCCGGGGATCAAAAGGGGACAGGGAGCGGACCGCCTCGATGCGGTCCGCCGTCTTCCAGGATACCAGCATCACATCGGTTCGGATCGCCGGGTCGGTAATCCGCTTCAGCGCCGCCTCGCGTGCACGCATATGCCCGTTTTTGGCGACTCGCCCCAGCGCCGCCTGATCAGTAAGCCGCTCCACCGCGGCGACAGAGGCATAGTCGCTCACGTCATGCTGCGCGACCCATTCTAAAGTCGCCGGATCCGTGAGTTTTTCCACAGCTGCCTTGCGAACCCATTCACTTGTGTCGGTTTTTGCCACCTCCGCCAGGCGCATTGGATCGTCCAGCTCCGCGACGGCCAGCTCCCGCAGGGAGGGGCTTTTATCCGTCAGACCGAGGGAGACGCGGGATGCCTTGTCCTCCAGCCTCTGCCAGGCCGCTTCCCGGACCTCGACATCAGCATCGAGGCGCACGACCTCGTCCAGTACGGCCTGGTCGGTCAGCTTTCCCACCGCGATAAGCCGTGCTTTGGCGGAGGCCGCCTTCCGTGCCGCGCCCGAAAGCAATCGAGGATCCGTCAGCCGGGCGGCAGCCTCTTCGCAGGGCGTTCTGTTTTTAACAGCGACGCGAAACAGTGCCTGCTGATCGCTCAATTTGTTCACGGCTGCGATCCGCCGGGTTTCATAATCGCAGGAGAGCGCGATCTCTTCCAGCACGCTTTGTTTGTCACTTTTTTCGATGTAGGCCAGCGCCTTCTTTTCATCCTTTCGATTCCAAACCGGTGTAAACAGCCCCATGGCACGTTTTCTCCTTTCCCATTCTCACGCCGGCAGGATCGTCTCGTTCGCCATATGGTCTTCATGGCGGAAGGTCTCGCCGCAGACGGTGGAATCCACCATGGTGTCCCGGTGCTCGCGGCGAAAACGCGCCCGCTGGGCCTGGGCATGGCCTGACAGCGCGGGATTGAGCTTTTCGCTGGTGTAGAGTGCATAGAGCAGCTTGACAGCCTTTTCTCTTCCCGCGGAGGCGAGCTTCTCAAGCTCCCCGATGATCGGCATGGTGATATGCCGGTACAGCCAGTCTGCCTCCACATGGCCGCCCACCGCCATCTCCGCCAGCTCCTTCGCGGCTGCGAGATCCATCTCCGCACGCTTGAGAAGAAGCGCGGTGCGCTGGTCGCTGACTTTGTCCTCCATATGTGCGTTCCACCAGTCGGAGGGGATCGCCTTTTTGCGTTTGCGCAGCGTCTCGTTGGCGGCGGCACGGCAGCCGGGATTCGGGTCCTCCGTAGCGCACTGATACAGCAGATCGGGATCCTCCAGCGTGCGAATGGCCTGGGCGCGATGTCTGGGCTCCGCCGCCGTTAAGGCGGTATTCTCCCTCTCCTGCTTTCTGCCGAAGGGGATCAGATATTCACGCACCTGTGCATTGCTGCTCTGCCGCAGGATGACGAGCACCTCATGCGGCGGATCGCCGCCCAGCTCCTGTAGGCTCCTCTGAACGATGGCATGTCTCCCGTTGGTCGCCGCCAGCAGCGCCAGGCCCTGCGGGCTTTTGACGCGCTCCGCCGCATATTCAGCCAGCCCGCCGCTGTTGATCTGCGCGGCGTAGGCGATGAGATAGCTCTCATCCGTAATACGCTGCAGCGCATTTTTTCGCACCTGCAGGCTCAGATCCTGCGCCGCCACCACTTTGAGCACATCTTGGTCCGTCAGGCGTGCGACAGCGGCAGCCCGCGTGTCGGCATAAGCGCCGCTTTGCGCAACCCTGGCCAACAGCATCTGATCCGTCAGCTTTCCCGCCGCCCGGGAACAGACGTCGGAAGAATCGGCCTCCAGTGCGATGCGGCAGAGCATGCGTTCATCTGTCTCCTTGCGTACAAACTGAAGAGCCTTGCGTTTGTCTCTGCTCTTCCAGTCCGGTGTAAAGAGTCCCATAAGTATCGCCTCCTGCTTGCAGTTTCCTGGGAATACGGCCGCCTCAGCCCTTGAAAGCGCCGGCAGACCACTGCCCGTCGTACACCTTGCCGTCGCTAAACCACATTTTTCCGTATCCCTCCTTCAGGCCGGCGGCAAAATTGCCGTCATAGGCGCCGTCCACCGCGCTGCGCCATTCTCCGTAGCCCTCGATCAGACCGTTCTCCCAATCCTGGGACCAGAGGGTGTCCCCGGTATCCCAGCGGTCGTTGGTCTCCTGGATGGTCAGAGTGCCTTCGCCATCAGGCTTACCGTCGCGCCACTCGCCGGTGTAGAGGCCAAAAACGGAGAATCTGCTGGTGACCATGGTATAGGGCTCATCCGTCACGGTTTCGGCAGGAGGCACTCTCTCGCAGTCGACATCGTATGCAAAGCTTCTGCCGGACGCAAATTCCGTAACGATGTGCAGGGAGAGCACTGTCCCCTCAAATTCATAGGTGCCGCCACAGCCGGTGATCTGGAGAACGTTGTCCTCCGGGATCTCCGCGGATAAGCTCCCGGCCTCGTTGTTGACGAAGACCGGATAGCTTTCCGAATAGTCGCCCTGCCGGAATCGATAAGTTCCGGTGCCGTCTTCGCTCAGATTGATCTTCAGATAGATCTCCTCACCGCCGCTCACAGGCCGCCCGACGCCCTCCCAGCGTCCGGCAAGGCCGGCAAGTGCCGAGTCGTCGTCCTCCGGCTGTTCGTCGGCAGGCGGGCCGTCCGTGATGAAGGGGGACGCGTCAAAGGTGAATTTCTCGTCCTTATCGGAGTTGCTGTACAGGATAATCTTCTCCGGGAGCTCCGATACGTCATACGAAAAGGAAACCGTTCCGCCGCCCATTGTCACGGTTTTCCGGGAATAGGTGGTCTGTCCGATCTGAACGTCGGCGCTGAAGGGTATCACGACGCTGCCGTTCCGGAAGGGCAGGATGCCGTTGAACGTATATCCGGTCCCTTTCAGCATCACCGTGAGCTTTCCTTCCACGTCAAAGTAAACGGAATCCACGGTGACGGACGCAGTATTCCCCTCATAGGAGAGTGTGACGTATTCCGGCTCCGCCGGCTCGTCTGCTTCCTCCTGCGGCTCTGCGTCCTCTGCATTGTCTGTTGGCTCCGTGCCGCCCGACACAGGCGCGGACAAATCTCCGCCGTCGCTGATATCCACGCTTGCTCTCTCCGTGCCGCAGCCGGCCAGCAGGCCCAGGAGAAGGGCCGCAACAAGAACTGATGCAATTTTTCTCATGGTTATTCTTTTCCTTTCCAATCAGAAGTTGTCTCTGTTTTCCCGTTGGGAACCCACATTGCCATTGGTGGCGTTGCTCAGAGTCAGGACATAGTCTCCATATCGTTCCAGCGTAAAGCGATCGCTGGAATCGCTGGATTGCAGACGTTGATAGACGCCGTTTGATCCGAACATTTCTTTTTCTCCATACCAGTTCCCAGAGCTGGTGGCTGTTTTCAGAATATATGTTCCGGCCGGGAGGTGCACCGTCGCGGTGGCACCGCTGTTGATGAACACGCAGGACACCAGGATCTCTTCCGCCCCGGAGACCGTATAGATTTTGAAGTATGTACAGCTCCCGTCGTTTGTATTGGGATTGATCTTGAGAGAGCAGCCTGAGGCGGTATATGCGGAGTTGTGATAGATCTCCCCGGTGGAGGGCTTGGAGAGAACGCAGGCCTCCGCACGGCTCAGGGCGTCGCGGTAGGAGCCTAGGTCATGGAAGATACCATAGGCTGTGTAAAAGAGCTCGTTATCAAAGGCTTCCTCCGCCTCGGCATATTGGATTCCCATATTGCACTCAGCAATCATAGCCTCCCGATTTTCCAGTCCCTCACCGTCTTCAGACTCGATCAGACTGAGCGCCTGGGCATAGTCCCCGCGCTCCATAGCGTCGGCGATGTCCTGCTGCAGCAAGAAAAAGCGGCAATTTTTCAGAATCGACGGGGAATCTCCATAACCTTCCGCGGTCTCCAGGGCCTCCAGAGCCGCCGCGTAATTGCCCTCTTCATAGAGTGCTTTCCCTTTCTCATAGGACCAGGCGTGCCAGCATTCCTCGGCCAGGTCCTCGGAGTCCTTGAAGCCGCTCAGCGCCGCAAAGCCTTCCAGCGCCTGGCTGAAATCCTCCCGCTCCAAGCTCTCTTTTGCCGCGGTGTAGGCGATCCCTTTCTCCGCGTAAACGACCAGGACCGGCGCGTCCTCATATTCACCCAGGGCCAGAAAAACCTCCCGGGCCTGCTCGTAGTCGCCCTGCTCCAGATATTCCGCGCCCTGGTTGTATCGGCTGACCTGCCGCTGTCCGGAGATACCCGGTATAAGCGCCGCCGCCAGAATGCCGCACAGCACGACTGCGCACAGGATGATCCACAGCAGCTTTGGATTCTTTCGGGCAGGTTTTATCGCCGCAATCTGCGCCACAGGCTGTTCCTCCGGGGCGTTTACCGTGCGCGCCTCATCGCTTGTGTTATTTTCCATATCTATCCCTCGCTTTCTAATCTTTTTAACGTTGCGGTGTCAACAGATGCTTCGCTTCAAAAACTTTTTTTCTGTGAATGAATAAAACCGATTGAAGGCGGCATCCAGCATCGTTGCCATCCCGGGTTCGAGCTGACTCATGACTCCGACAGAATAAATGATTCCGCCCCATTCGTATTCAGAAAAGCTTTTTTCAGGGGTTTCAGCGACCTGCATGATCGAATTCGCCATAGTGTTATATCTTCCGTAACTGCCGCTGTCACGCTTTGGGCCGATTATTTCTTTGATTGTTTGCAGATCCTTGGCAGAGAAAATATCTGCCACCTTTGGCATCGGCTTTCCCTTTGATCCAAACAGTCCCATGATGTCCTTTTTTAAAAACTGATACAGCTCCATAGCCCGGCCCTTTTCATTTCCTGAACGCATGAAATCTGTCGATACATTTTCTGAGCACAGGCGCAAGCTCCGGCTCGATCTTCACCATGGCGCCTGCCGCGTAGATGATTCCGTTCCACTCCCGTTTGGTAAATTCCTTGTCGGGAGTCTCCACGACCTGCAGAAGCGTATCTGCCACATCCCCGTATCTTCCATAGCCTCTATTGTCGCGCTTCGGGCAGATGACCTCCCGAAGCCTTTGCAGGTCCTCGGCGGAGAATACATCTGATATCCCGGGCAATTGCTCTTTTTTCTTTGACTCAAACAGTCCCATGTTCCTCTCCTTTCTCGGAGCGCATTTCATTGTTTTTTCTGCGCAGTATTTGCATTTATGGCTGCAGTGTCTCAAGCTTATTTTGGGCAAAGGACCGTATCCATTTGCTCTCAGCCGTTTCCGCCACGCTTTTCAATAAATCCGGGTTGTTCAATTTCCTGATGAGGTTTTTCACAATCGGTGTATATTCATAGGTATTGTCGTACAGCCTGCTCTGGTGAATCAGGACATCTGCGATCAGCTCTTGGTCAACCATAAACTCTGCGGCGTCCTGTTTGATAGAGTCATCCGGGCCATATTTCAACACAGTTGCCAGAATGTTCTGTGGGAGAACGCCAGTGTTTACCGTAAACCTGGCAAGAGAAGCCTTACGGTTCATGGCGATTTTTTGCAAAAGCTCCGGATCCTCGATTCTCGGAATCGCCCTGCTCAGGACATATTCCGCATCCTCACCCATGGCAGGCGGTGCTTTCAAAACTACCGCATACAGGATGTCCTGATCCCAAATTCGATCAATTACTGCTCGAATCTCATTAAATCCCATTTTTTCTACATCTTCTGCCGAAAGGAGCTTGCCTTTTCCCGGCCTATTGTTTTTCTCATCGGTGGCGGCTTTCTTTTTTAGAGAATCAAACAGCCCCATGTTCGTCTTCCTTCTTCTCAACCTGATCCGTCATCGCCTGCGCTTTCCTTTGAAATGCAGGCATCATGTCATAGGGGAACCAGTATTTGCCAGAGCGGATATAGTACTGCGTGATGTGTAATTCCAGCATGGCTGAGGTCATATACCTGGTTTTGTTATTGTTATTGGTCAGCGCAAGCTGGTCGTTATAGGTGATGATGGCCTTCAACTCATGCAGATTCGGAAGGATCTCCCGCTCTTCCACGATCCTGCAGGATTTGTTTGGGCCTGACTCATGCCAGCCGCCGACCCGAAGCTCAGCAGTCGTCTCGTCGGCGGCCGCGGACATGGCGGTGCGAAAGGACCGGACATATTCTTCAAAAGTCCCCGTGTCAAAGCCCGTCCCCTCCGGCAGGAGCCTGCGCATGGTGGAAAGCGAATAGGGCAGCTTGCCGAAGCGCTCCCCGACCGCATCCTCTCCCAGGATCGACGTCATCCAGGCCCATTGCAGCGCGTCGGACGCCTTTTTCTTGTGTGCGGAGCGAAACAGCTTGAAAAGGCTGACAAAACCGAAGATTACCGAGATGGGAGCTGCGAGATATGCCCCACCGTACCCGAAGATCAGCACACCCGGTCCGACAAAGCGGCTTATGACCCAGCGCCCGAAGAAGAAAAGTGCCACGCCTGCCAGCGTTCCGATGAAAAACCATTTTAAAGCATCCTTGATTTCAGCTTCTCCCGGCCGCCCGCTGCCGAAAGGCAGCCTGGAAAGGCGTTCAACCTCAGCCGGATCCGGCTGTTCACCTTGAATTTCAAAAATAACCGGTTGTATCTTATTCGTATTGCCCAATCTGAAACTCCTTTCTATGCATGAAACTGCTTCGTCTTATTTCCAGGATCTCTCTCTGCGCTCAGATTTCTTTTGTATCGATGCCAGCACAACCGCTGCAGCAGCCAGCAGGACTGCAAGGATTGCAACAGGGATCGTCATCGCATAGCCGCCCAGGTCCGCGGTCATAAACATGATCATAAACGCCGTAACCAGCGCGTTGACGATGGAGGCGGCCAGGCCCGTTCCGCCGGCATCTGTCCGACGCCTGAAGGAGAGAATTGCCCATGCGAGCAGCAACAGCGCCGTTACCACCATGGCAAACAACGCGACCTTATATAGGGGCCTGCCGCTGTCAAAGCCGCTGACAGAATGAAAATAGGCAAATTGCATTTCTCCACGATACAGCACTTCTCCGAACTGGTTTCCATGCCCACGTTCACGGCCCATTGGAACAAACATAACCGCGATACACAAAAGCGCCGTGACGCCACAGAGCATATGAACCGGAAACCGGGATTCCATTTTCGCATTTCTGTTCGTATTCATCCCGGCGTCTCCCCAGCGCGAACGGCAAGCCAGGCAAACAGGGGATTCAGCGCCCCCAACAGCGTGGAGAGGAGCATGTTCAGACCTGGGCCCGGACCAAGGATGGACAGTGCGCTCACCAGCTGCGCCTCCAGCATAAGGCCAACGCCCAGAAGAATGAAATACAATCCCACCCGCTTTTTAAACAGCAGCAGAGCGTAGCCGATCAGTGCGCTGAGCCCAAGAATCAATTGATGAGCGTACACCCCTGTTACCCTTATCCCTGCAACACGGGGGCTGACGGCGCCCACACGGAGGACAAGGAAGAGGGTGAAGACAGCGCCCGCCAGCGCCAGCCATGCCCAGACCAGTCCGAGCCCCCGGAGTTTCACCCGCGTCTGCGGCATACGGGACAGAGCGTGTACCGCCATGCAGACGAGGAAAATCGCCAGCGCCGCTGTGAGAGCGGGAACGATCTGCTGGGAGAGCACCTGCCTCGTTGTAACGCCCGGGTGGGAGAGAAGAGACAGCAGCAGGCGCAGCCGGGACAGGAGCCGGACCGCCAGATAGATGACACCGGCGATCCCGCCGCACAGCCTCTCCCGGTTTTGGCTTCTGTCTTTGCGCAGCGCGGAATAAAGCAGCACGGCAGCGAGACACAAAAGCACGGCCAGAGCTGTGCTGCCGAGGGTCCGCATATAGTTCGGATCGCGGAAAGAAAAGAGCAGAGAAAGCCGCAGCTTTACCCCCAGCACCTGGAACCGATATGCCACAAATTCGGAGGATGCAAGCAACAGAGCCGACACCAAGCCGAGGACCGCACCGATCAGTTTCCACTTCAGGCCGGTTTGCGTCATCAGATACACCGCTACGCCGAGCAGGGCGGCAGAAAGACAGACATACGCAGAGGATGAAGACAGGAGCTTCAGTCCAAAAGACGACTGGATCACAGCCAGCAGGAACCAGCCCACTGTCAGAGCCAGCGCCGCCCATACCGCCCGCCGGGGATCCTCCGGCAGCGCTAGAGCGGCCTGCGCCTTGTCCGGAACATACGCGTCTTTTTGAACCGGTGCTTCGTCGATGTAGGCCGCCTCGCCTCCGGTCCAGGCAAAGGTGCCGTTTTTGACATGGGTGCGGGCCCGGGCCATGTCCTCTTTGGTGATGCCAAGGCGCTGGGCAAGCGCGTTGACGACCCGGCCTGCTTTTACGTTGAACACGGCGCCGACGATCAGCCCGGCAAAGATGCATACCAAGGCGAGGATATTTCCCCAAAAACCGCCGACACCCCGGGAAAACAGGAACCCAAGAATCAGCCCCACAACCACGCTGGGGAGATACCGGGTATAGGCCGTCCTGGCCAGCTTGTCCGAGGCTTGTACATAGGCGTTGAAATCGTTTCTGTTGAAGCTTCGCCCCTTTTCAAAATGCTCCGGGCGAAAATCCGCTGCTTTCATTGTTTTTCCCTCCTATTCAAATAAACTCCTTTTCCAACCGGATCGGATGGGTCCCATTTTACCTGTTGCTCCCTGTGGTATCCTGCGCATGGCAGGAAACCGCGTTGTGCTCATAATAGGATGTCGCTTGGCGCTATCCGAGCATCCATACGTCGTCGCCGATGACGAGGAAGCAGAGAGACAGGTTATCGTCGACGTTGTATACGCCCATGGTGCCGGTATAACAAAGGTCGTTTCCGTCAATAGTTGCCGTTATTTCTGATAATGAAAACTTTTCTCCGCAGCCGTTTACAAAGGTCATTGTTTCAATGTCGGAGATCAGGCTTCCCATTGACTCGTTGCTGGGAATAGTAGTCATATCAACGCGAACCTCAAGACTTACCTGAGCTTCGTCGACCTTTGCAGCGTATACCCTGATAGCGCCTCTGTCGGTGTTGACTGGCTCATTCACCGGGTGGGCATCAGACTCACGGTACTCGAGCATGTGCGATGGCTCGGTGCGGCTGCGAAGAATACCGGTGGCGGTATAACTAAGATACTCTATGTCGTCGAAGCAATCGATGCCGCAGGCAGCACAATCTTCCGCAGACAGCTTCAGGACGCCGACACCTCTGCTCTCGGGACCGATAATGGGTATACTCAGATATTGTTCTTTGCTTAATTCAATTCCGTTTATGCCGCAGAAACATATGGTCGGAGTCAAAGCTTTGTCAGAACGGTTGATGATGCTGATGTAAAGATCGAGTCCACCGTTCTCATTTTTTTGCTCGCCGATGTAGGAAAGAGCATAATCCCATTTCTCCCCACTACAGGTGAACATCCGAAGCCCCTCCGTTTCTGTGGAGGGCAGCTCGGCTTCAGCCGCCGGCAGCGTGATCGTGCGGGTATCATAGATTTCTTTAGACCGATCGCTGGTGGATACTTTAAAAAATAACGGTATCTCGCCGCCGATCATATCCTTGCTAACGCCATAGATACTCAGCTTATCAACATAAATTAGAAGATCGCACTCCACACCTTTTTTGCCGGCAGTCAGATCCTTTGCATTCATATAGGAATAGGTGCCGACGCCGCCAATATAAGCACACCCCATGAAACTTCGTACGTCTTCGCTGCTCTCGTTGTCCGCTGTCGCGTAGAGCCATAGAATGTTGTCGGACAGCTCATAACGATCCGCCGTGACCGTAATGCCATTTTGAGAAAAGATGATCTGGGGTTTTATTTTGACGATTCCGCTCTTGTTTTCTTCTTTCTTGTCGCTGCAGGCGGTTAGTAAAAAAAGCAGTGCAAAGCATAACAGGAAGCTCAGGATCGCATGTAATATGTTTGGATGCCGGTTGTTTTCCATTTTTCTCCTCCCATGCCTTCCTTGCTGTCACAGTCTGGGCGCGATCACAGGCAGCAGCACGCAGGCCGCCAGAAGCACACATCCGATCACAAAGAGGACCAGATTCACTGTCAGGGTCGTTTTGAGAGAACCGTCCTCTCCCTGGTCTGCGCGCAGCTTCCGCAGCGTGACGGCGCCCCAGATCCAGAACAGCAGCCCCAGCGGCACTACAATAAACGGACCGGGATAGGTGTCAGCCTGCCCGAACATGATGATCCCCGCGATCGTCAGGATGACGCCTACGATGATGTTGACGATGGAAAAGCCCTTCTGCCCTTTTGTTTTCATTGTTTTCCCTCCTTGATTTATCCTTTTGCTCTCACGCATTCAGACTTCTTTTACCGTTGCTGATCTCAGTATAAATCGTAGTCAGGCTCAATTTGTCTGCTCAGAGCAGAAAATCAAGAGCTTTTGGAAATTAAAAAGCAGGCAGCAGCTCCCGATGCGGAGCTGCTGCCTGCCATACCTTCTGCTATTTTGTTTTTTCATCATCACTCAGGGCGGATCGGTCTGTCCGATTGCCTCGGCGTTGTCTGCGCCGCTGATGCGCACGCGCCACAGCCGTCCGCCGTCGTCCTCATTCCGGTAGAAGATCCACTGGCCGGCCACATTGAAGGAGCCGGAGTGGCCGGACACCACGGTATAGCGCGTTTTCCCGTCTAGGGAGAGCCATTCCAGCGTTCGGCCGCTGCCGGAGATATAGAAGACGCCGCTGTTTGAAACAATTGGGGAATGCGCGCTCAGGGACGTCAGTTTCTCCGGGCTGCCTCCGTTCAGGTCCATACGGACGAGGCCGTCCTCCGTACCGGCGTAGAGTCTGTCACCGAAAAGGCAAAAGCTCTCGTAGGCATTGCTGCTGATGAGCCGCACATTGCTTCCGTCCAAATCGCTGCTGTAAATACTGCTTCCTCTTTCCTCGTCAATGTAATAGAGCTTTTCTCCCACAATATTCAGGCAACGGTATTTCATCACGCCGTTGAGCTGCGTCAGGGCCCTGCTGTCCGGATCGATACGATACAAATAGCCGGTCTCTACACAGTCATAGAGATAAAAGCTGTCTTCAAATATATAGAGTCGGCCTCCCCGCGAGTCGCATATGACTTCCTCTTTTGCCGTTTCCGGATCCAGGCAGATCACCGATTTCGGTGTGCAGTACCAGAGGCGGCCGCCGTAATACTGCAGGTCATAGGCTCCCGGAGCCGCCGCAAGTACCCGCGCTTCCTCCGTATAAGGATCCATCCGACAAACATTATCCTCTGCCAGATAAAAGGCCGCATCTTCGCTACAGACAGCAAACGCCCCGCCCTCCGCGGCATGGTTCCCCGAAAGGTTCCCATTGTGCGCGTCAAATGCGCCGCTGCGAATGCCGATTCCGGGCGCGTCGGAAAAGCCCTGTTCAAAGCCTTGGGAAAAGCCCGCCCTGTAGCCGTCAACCTCCCCGGCCTCCCCTCCGCGGGCTGCCCCTCGCTGCCAGAAAATGAAAAGAAGCCCGATCAGCAGGCAGACCAGGACCGCTGAGATCAGAATGGGCAGCGCCTTTTTCCCGACGCGCGTCTCCTGGCGGATCGCCTCCTGCAGCTCCCCGGTATTCCGGAATCGCTCCGCAGGATCGAAGGCGGTGGCACGCTCAATCAGGGAAAGGATCGTACGGTCGTCGATGAATACGTCCGCCTCCGCTCTTTTCGCCTCTCCCGTGGCCATATACAGCATGAGCATACCAAGCGCGTACACCCTTGTCCCAGGCTTGACCGGGTTCCCCCGGTCCACCTCCGGTGGGAGATAGGCCTCCATGGCGGAGGGCGGAAGCTCACGCTCCGCCAGACGGACGTTTCCCCGGATGTCTATCACAACATTGTCCGGGTGAATGCATTCCCGCCCGGATAGAGACATAGTACGCATACTGTCAAGCAGAGAACACAGCCGATCCGTAAGATAGAGGATTTCCCCGGAGGGAAGGATCCCGTCTTCGGATACGAGCTCAGACAGAGATCGTTCTGTCTTCTCCTGCCACCGGAACCGGGGTTTTCTCAGCATAACGTTCACCTCCGGTACGTCGTCGGATGGTCGTTGGCTCCGTCGAACCGGACACACCAAAGTCTTCCTCCATCCCCTTCATTATGGTAAAAGACCCAGCCCTCCGCAATGTTGAAGTCACTCGCGCGGTTGCCAGAAACCCGCTCACGGACGCGTCCGTCAAAGGAACACCGATAGATCAGACTGTCCGCACGGTCCAGATAAAAAAGACCGTTCTCCGATGCATTGAGCAGTGCGGCATCCGTCTCCAGCAGCGGCTCCGATTCACCGGTTTCGCTGTGTATGCGAACCAGCGCCTTTACCCCGTCTTTCTCAATGCAGCAGAAAAGATCGTCTCCCACTAAGCAAACACTTCTGCATACTCCGTCTACGAGCCTGCGCAGGCCGCTGCCATTCAGCTCGCACCGGTACAGCGCCTGATCGCCGGTCCTGATAAACACCAGGTTTTCTTCTCCTATGTTCAGGGCGCTGCAGCCGGAGAGCTCTCCTATGGAAGCGATCTCTCCGGTATTTGCGTTCAATCGATACAGACCGTCGTCCGTCCGAAGATAAAAGTGCTTCGGCGTGACATAGAGTTCGCCGGACGCGCCCCGGTACAACACGTCGCTTTCTCCGGTGTAGATATTTGTCTGCAGGACCTTGCCTCCGGAGGAGTAGTAGAGCCAGCCGTTATAAAAGCTCAGGGCGCTGGCCCGCTCGTCCCTCACCAGGAGCTCCTGATCCGTTCCGTTTGCGGACATACGCCAGATCCCACCGTCCGCGATGTAAAACACAAGTCCGTCTCTCCCGGCGGAGAAAGAGCCTCCGGAGGCCGCCATGTTCCCGAAGCTGCTGCTTTCCGGCAGAACAACGCTCCAATCAGCCCGGTCGACAACAGAGGCGACTTCATAGCCGCTCGTATAGCCGTTCCCGTAACCCCGTTCATAGCCAAGCTTTTCGGCTCCGCCTTTCTCGGCGGCGAAGCCGGTCCCATAGGCAGCTGCGGAAAGCGCGGCCACCGCTGCGAGCAGCGCGGCCGCCGCCGCGATTCTCCGTCTACGCTTCAGCGCGTGCTGGCTGCCGCTCTGAAGGATATATGTGCGGATCGCCTGTGCGCTCTGAATCCTCATTTTCGGGTTGAAGGCGATGCACTGCCCGATCAGATTCCGAAGCCGGTTATTCACGATCTGCGCTTCCAGATCGGTGCGGACCGTGCGCCCCGTCGAGAGAAACAGCAGCACCACACCCAGGGAATAGAGATCGGAAAGGGGCGTCGTCTGCTCAAAGCCATACTGCTCCGGGGAGGCATAGTCCAGCGTCAGCACCACGGAGGTATCCTGGCGGCGCTGCTGCTTATGGACCCTTGCGATGCCGAAATCGATCAGATGGATGCTGCCGTCCTCCCCCACGATAATATTCTGCGGTTTGATGTCCCGGTGGATGACCGGCGGCGTCAGCGCGTGCAGATAGCATAGAATATCCGCGAGCTTCAACGCAATGCCCAGGATATCCTTTGCGGCAAGAGGTCCACTCCCTGACACGATTTCATACAGGGTGCGGCCTTCCACATATTCCCGCACCAAATACTTTTTCCCGCCCTGCTCACAGGACAGATAAACCTTTGGGATCCCAGGATGGTCCAGCCGCTCCAACAGCCT
>Ga0079305_1001742_pt1 | contig 25197 bp, 19 predicted proteins | sample LMS_cellobiose_e_FD_79183 | JGI IMG/M metagenome (GOLD analysis project Ga0079305, IMG submission 79183) | Rumen-fistulated moose microbial communities from Alaska, USA - LMS_cellobiose_enrichment | ecosystem: Host-associated > Mammals > Digestive system > Stomach > Rumen fluid ... | reverse complement strand
GTACGGGATCTTCGGCGCGAGGAACTCGACGTCGATCTTATAGTTGTTGTTGAGGTTCCACTTGAGGATGTTGATCTGCTGCTCGCCCATGCCGTTGATGATGGTCTGCTTCAGTTCGCGGGAGTACTCGACGCGGAGGGTCGGGTCTTCGGCGCTGGCGCGGTTGAGGGCCTCGCCCAGCTTCTCCTCGTCTTTCTCGTCGGTAGCCTTGATGGCGCAGCGATACTTGAACGGCGGGAAGGTGATCGGATCGACGACCTTGTCGTAGCCAGGGGCGTTGAGCGTCTGGTTTGTCTTGACGGCCTTCAGCTTCACGGTACAGCCCATGTCGCCGGCCACCAGCTCGGTGACGCGCTCTTTCTTCTTGCCGGCCACGGCGTAGAGCGTGGTGATGCGCTCCTTGGTTTCGCTCGACATGTTGATCACGTCCTGACCCTCGGTGATCTTGCCCGACATCACCTTGAAGTAGGTGACGTCGCCCAGGTGCTGCTCGAGGGCGGTCTTGTAGACGAACAGCGAGGTCTGGCCGTTGACATCCATTTCGGGAGCCGGGCAGAACTCGGTGACGAACTCCATCAGGCGGCGGACACCCACGTCTTTCTTCGCGCAAACGCAGAACACGGGATAGGTTTCGCCCTTGTCGAAGCCCACGCGCAGACCCTGGTGCATCTCTTCCTCTGTAAGTTCACCTTCGTCGAAGAATTTCATCATCAGATCCTCGTCGCCTTCGGCGGCTTTTTCCATCAGTTCGGCGTGCAGGTTCTCGGCCTTGCCTTTGAGGTCGGCCGGAATCTCGCACTCTTCGAACGCGCCGTTGTCATCCTTGAACTTGAACATCTTCATCTTCAGGACGTCGACGATGCTGTCGAAGTTCACACCCGCGTTGACCGGGAACTGGATCACGACCGGCTTGCCGCCGAATGCCTGGTGCAGGCTGTCGAGGGTGTTGTCCCAGTTGGATTTCTCCGTGTCGAGCTGGTTGACGGCCAGGACCACCGGTTTCTTGTACTGCTCGGCGTAGCGGCCGTGGATCTCGGTGCCCACCTCGACGCCCTGTCCGGCGTTGACCAGCATGATAGCCGATTCGCACACGTTGAGGCCCAGGATGGCGCCCTCGACGAAGTCGTCGGCGCCCGGAGCGTCGATCACATTGATCTTGTGGTCTTTATACTCGGCATAGAGCGGCGTGGAATAGATGGAACGCTGGAAAATCTGTTCGACTTCCGTGTTGTCGGAAACGGTGTTCTTGCCTTCGACGGTACCGCGGCGATCGATCACTTTGCCCTCGAAGAGCATGGCTTCGGCCAAAGTGGTCTTGCCGGAACGCGTGCCTCCAAGCAGGACGACGTTTCGGATCTGTTCAGTGGTGTAATTCTTCATATTGATATAAACGTTTATATTATTGTTTTCGTTACGAATAGCCTGCAAATGTAACGATTCTTTTTCATTAAAACAATATTACACACCACGCACAATCTGTTCGGCACAAGCTTTCATCGCATCATGGAGCGGACCGTCCTCCAGCGCGGCCGGCGCACCCTCGTCGCCGCCTTCCCGGACGCTCTGGACGAGCGGAATCTGTCCCAGGAGGGGAATGCCGTATTTGTCGGCCATCATCTGTCCGCCGTCACGGCCGAAAATGTAGTATTTGTTGTCCGGCAGTTCGGCCGGCGTGAACCACGACATATTCTCGACAATGCCGAGAATAGGCTTGTTCACCTGCGGATTACGGAACATGTTGACACTCTTCTCCACGTCGGAGAGCGCCACGGCCTGCGGCGTGGTGACGACGACGGCGCCGCTGAGCGGGATGTCGTGGACCAGGGAGATGTGGATGTCGCCGGTTCCCGGGGGCAGGTCGATCAGCAGGAAGTCGAGCGCGCCCCATTTGACTTGCAGCAGCATCTGTTTGAGGGCGTTGCAGGCCATCGGGCCGCGCCAGATGAGGGCCTGCTCCGGACGGGCGAAGTAGCCGATGCTCATCCATTTGACGCCATACTTCTCGATCGGGACGATGATTTCCTTGCAGCTGTCATCGATTTCGGCATCGATCGGCAGGGGGTTGCCCATCTCGTCATAGACTTCCACTTCGGGAATCGCGTTTTCCGTCCCGGTCATCTTGGGGATGGAGGGACCGTACACGTCCGCATCGGCCAGGCCGACCTTGTAGCCCATCCGGGCCAGGGTTACGGCCAGATTCACAGCTACCGTGGACTTGCCCACGCCACCCTTGCCGGAGGCGACGGCGATGATGTGGCCCACGTCCATCAGTTGTTCCATACCGAGTTCCAGCGGTCGTTTTTTCGGCTGGGGCTTTGGGGGATTCGGGTTATAGGGACCCTTGATTTCGTAAGGATTCATGGAATATTTCGTAAATTTGTGAAGATTGTCGTGCTTTATGACAAAGATACGGAATATTCTGATAGTTCCCGATAAATTCAAGGGTTCTCTTACGGCGGCGGAAGTGGCGGATTCGCTGGAGACGGCGGTCCGGCGACAGCTTGTGGGCGGGTCCCAGGCCCAAATCGTAAAACTGCCGATGGCCGACGGAGGCGATGGTTCGATGGAAGTGGTCGAAGCGGCCCTGCAGGGCCGCTGCCGCCGGGTGTCGGTTCCGACCGTCGATCCCCTGATGCGCCCTATCGAAGCGCCGGTCCTCCTGTTCGACGACGACCGGCAGGCCTTCATCGAAATGGCAAAGGTCTGCGGACTGGCGATGCTGGCCCCCGAAGAGCGGAATCCGGAAAGGACGACAAGCTACGGCCTGGGCATCCTGATGGCTGCCGCCCTCGACCTGGGCTGCCGGCAAATCACCGTCGGCATCGGCGGCAGCGCCACCAACGACGGCGGAGAGGGGATGCTTTGCGCGCTCGAAGAGACTTCGAAGATGCGCTGGCCTGGTGGAGCGGCAGGTTCTTTCGAACCCAAGCGCCCCCGCTGGGTTCGAAAAGGTTCTGACGCGCTGCGGTTTCTTCGAAGTCTCTTCGAGCGTGCAAAGCTCACGGTAGCGAGCGACGTCGACAATCCGCTGCTGGGGCCGAGCGGGGCGACGATGGTTTTCGGGCCGCAGAAGGGAGCGGATGCCGACATGCTCGCACGCTTGGAGCAAAGGATGGAGCAATTTGCGGCAGAGGTCGGGCTGGACACGCTGCTGCCGGGAGGCGGAGCCGCCGGCGGAGTAGGTGCGGCGTTACATCTGCTGGGTGCCAGGATGGTTCCCGGCTGGCAGCTTTTCGGCGAAATGGCCGGCCTGGAGGAAAAGATCGCAGCGGCCGATTTCATCTTGACCGGAGAAGGCCGCTTCGACAGTCAGAGCCTGGACGGAAAACTCATCTCGGGCATCCTGACCCTTTGCAAGAGCTACAAGAAAAAACCCATCGTGGTCTGCGGACGCTGCTCGCTTCCGGCATCGGTCTGGAAAAAGGCGGGCATCGGCGACGTGTATGCACTCAGTGAAGTGGAATCCGATCCCAAACGGAGTATTGCCGAGGCCGCTCCGCTGCTTTCAGGCAGCCGGACACGGGTTGCGGGCTGCGACGAGGCCGGCCGCGGCTGCCTCGCCGGGCCGGTCTTCGCTGCCGCCGTCATCCTGCCGGAAGGATTCTCCCATCCCCTGCTCAACGATTCCAAGCAACTGACGGAAGCCCAACGCGACGAACTGCGCCCCGTCATCGAACGCGAAGCCGTCGCCTGGGCGGTGACGGCCGTCGATGCCGAAGAAATCGACCGCATCAACATCCTCAACGCCTCGATCGAGGGCATGCGCCGTTCGCTCGACAAGCTGACGGTCAAACCCGACCTGGTCCTGATCGACGGCAATCGCTTTTCTTCCTGGAACAATACCCCGGCGCATACCGTCGTCAAGGGAGACGCTACGGTACAAGCCATCGCCGCCGCCAGCGTCCTGGCGAAGACCCATCGTGACGAATATATGCGGAACCTGGCAATAGAGTACCCACAATACGGCTGGGACCGCAACGTAGCCTACCCCACGGAAGAACACCGCGCAGCCATCCGCCAATACGGCATCACCCCCTACCACCGCCGCTCCTTCAACCTCCTGGGTTCAGACGACAGCCTTTTCTGACACCATCCCCTTAGACGTCTATCGGCCATCCCCTGGCCTCCATTTTTCCGCTGCAACGGACACAATTGACTATCAGCTTATTACGTAAACTGATCCCCTTCGTTTTGAGGGGGATCAGTTTGCGTAAAGACCTGACTGACTGTTGCGTCCGTTGCAGCGGAAAAATCAGCAGGAGGAGTCAGCCGGCAGAATTTGCGAGCGATTACTCGGTCGGGGCGGTGGACTTCAGGAAGAGTTCGTCCATCTGGACGTCGTCGATGCGGGAAGGGGCGTCGAGCATGACGTCGCGGCCCATGTTGTTCTTCGGGAAGGCGATGTAGTCGCGGATGGTCTCCTGGCCGCCGAAGAGGGCGCACACGCGGTCGAAGCCGAAGGCCAGACCGCCGTGCGGCGGTGCTCCGAACTTGAACGCATTGATGATGAAGCCGAACTTGTAGTCCGCAGCTTCCTTCGAGATGCCCAGCACCTCGAACATCCGCTGCTGCACGGCAGCGTCGTGGATACGGATCGAGCCGCCGCCCAACTCCACGCCGTTGAGCACGAAGTCGTAGGCGTTGGCGCATACGCGTTCCAGATCTTCCTTCTTGTTGCTGTTGAACCAGTCCATGTGTTCGGGCTTGGGCGCCGTGAAAGGATGGTGCATCGCGTAGAAGCGCTGCGTCTCGTCGTCCCATTCCAGGAGCGGGAAATCAACCACCCACAGCGGTGCGTACTCGCGCGGGTTGCGCAGGCCGAGGCGGTTGCCCATCTCGATGCGGAGCACACCCAGCATGGTCTGTGCCTTGCGCTTGGCGCCGCACAGGACAAGGACCAGGTCGCCCTTCTGCGCCTCGACAGCGGCGGCGAGTGCCTGCAGGTCTTCCGGCGAATAGAACTTATCGACCGACGACTTGATTGAGCCGTCTTCGTTCATCTTGATGTAAACCAAGCCTTTGGCGCCGACCTGCGGACGCTTCACCCAGTCGGTGAGCTCGTCGGTCTGCTTGCGGGTATAGCCGGCTGCGCCGGGAACGGCGATGGCACCGACATATTCCGCATCGTCGAAGACGCCGAAGCCGTGGCCTTTCACCAGCGAGGTGATCTCGTGGATCTTCATGCCGAAACGGATATCGGGCTTGTCGCTGCCATAGTTGTCCATGGCGTCGTACCAGCTCATACGGGGAATGCGCGGTGCGATGGTCACGTCGATCACCTCCTTGAAGAGGTGGCGCATCATGCCCTCGAACAGGTCGAGCACGTCTTCCTGCTCCACAAAGCTCATTTCGCAGTCGATCTGCGTGAACTCGGGCTGGCGGTCGGCGCGCAGGTCCTCGTCGCGGAAGCAGCGCACGATCTGGAAATAGCGGTCGTAGCCAGCCACCATCAGCAGCTGCTTGAAGGTCTGGGGGCTCTGCGGGAGGGCATAGAACTCGCCGGGATTCATGCGGCTGGGAACCACGAAGTCGCGGGCGCCTTCCGGCGTCGATTTGATCAGGAAAGGCGTTTCAATCTCGAGGAAACCCTTGCCGTCAAGATAGTTGCGGACCTCGTGCGCCATCCGGTGACGGAGCATCAGCGCGCGCTTGAGTGGACCGCGGCGCAAGTCGAGATAGCGATAGCGGGCGCGGATATCCTCGCCGCCATCCGACTCGTCCTCAATGGTGAAGGGCGGGGTCATCGACGCGTTGAGTACGCGGAGCTCCGTAAGCCGGATCTCGATGTCGCCCGTCGGCAGTTTGGCGTTCTTGCTCTGGCGTTCCTCGACCACGCCCGTGGCCTGGATGACGAACTCACGACCCAAAGTAGCCACGGTCTGGCTGACCTTCGGGTCGGTCGAATCGTCCACGCGCAGCTGCGTGATGCCGTAGCGGTCGCGGATGTCAACGAAACTCATACCGCCCATCCGGCGGCTTTTCTGTACCCAGCCCGCGAGGGTCACGGTCTGACCGACATGGCTGATTCTCAGTTCTCCACAAGTGTGTGTGCGATACATATCTCTAGCAGTTTTATCAGAATTGGACCATCATCCGGGAACCTCTCGCCAGTTCGGCGGACCAGACGAAGTAACCGGCAGCGCTCAGGTGGATGCCGTCGGTCGTATAGTTGGCATCGAGATCGCCTTTGTCGTCGCTGAGTTTCGAGGCGATGTCGATGTAGAAATATTCGTAACGCTCTTTGCCGGCCTCGATCAGCTTGTTGATCTCGCTCACGCGGCTGTTGAACCCTTCATAGAACTTGCTCATGGGATTGATCGGCAGCATGCTCTGGACATAGAGTGCCGTGCCGGGCAGCTGGTCGCGGATTTCCTTGATGAGCTTCTCATACCGGTTCCAGGCCTCGACGGCGGGCAGTTCCGGTTCGTTGACCAGGTCGTTGGTACCGGTGATCAGGAAGATTTTCGAAGGACGGTCGGGGATGATCTCGTCGAGACGCTGGCGGACACCGTCGATCACGTCGCCGCTGATGCCGCGGTTCACGACATAGCCCAGCGGGAAGAGCTCGGCCCACGGCGCGTTGTTGTTCAGGCTGTTGCCCAGCATGATGATCTTGAATTCCGTCTCGGGGAGCGAGCGGAACATCGACACGCGATGCTTGTAGTAGTCCGATACTTCGAGGGGATACTCCCGGTCGTTGGCATGGTTGAGATGCGGTTTGCCGATCTGGCGCTCGATGGCCTGGGCCAAAACTTCATAACCCGCGCCGTTGAGATATTTGCCGTTATCCCAGGAATACTTGCCTTCCTCAATCCCTTCGCGGAGCACCGCATCGATGTCGATGACCTCGAATCCACCCTTGCCGGCCATATCCGCAACCTGCTCGTTGACAGCCTCCAGGCATTCTTCCTGGGCTTCCGTAAGGTCTTTCGTACCCACGATGTTGAGCCAGTAGCACTTGGTCTTGGGGGAAGCCTTGTGGATGATCTTGAAGATCTGGTCGATGTTGCGCACGATTTCATCGGCAGGCGTGCCGTGCAGCACGTCGTTCCAACCGACGCTCACGAAAATCTTCCAGGGTTTCTGGGCGGCGATGCGGCCGATGCGATAGAGCACGTGCGGCGTGGCGTCGTAGGTGATGCCGCGGTTCTTGATGGTGGTATCGGCATAGAACTCGCTCCAGATGCCGCGGTCGATGTAGTCGTCGCCGACCATCACGATGTTCGACGGATAGACGGGCAGCTCCTCATACATGCCGTTCTTTTCGGTGAAATAGGCTTTATTGGTAAACCATTCAGGCTCGGAGACGGGGGCCACACGGTTTCCGGTGCAACCGGCAGCCAGGGCGGCCGCCAAGGTCAAGACAAAAAGGATTCTTCTCATTATCAGTTTGTTTTACTTATTATACATTGAACAGGAAGTGCATGATGTCGCCATCTTGCACGACATACTCCTTGCCCTCGCTGGCAAGCTTCCCCGCCGCGCGGCAGGCCGCCTCGCTGCGGAGCGCCACGAAATCTTCGTACTTGATGACTTCGGCGCGGATGAAGCCCTTCTCGAAATCGGTATGGATCACGCCCGCGGCCTGCGGGGCCTTGTCGCCCTTGTGGATGGTCCAAGCCCGGCATTCGTCGGCTCCGGCCGTGAAGAAGGTCTGCAGGTTGAGCAGTGCGTAGGCCGACTGGATGAGCCGCACCACGCCCGACTCTTCGAGCCCGATCTCGCCCAGGAACATCGCGCGCTCCTCGGGATCCTCCAGCTCGGCGATCTCCGACTCGATCTTGGCCGAGATGACCAGGATCTGCGCGTTCTCCCCTTCCACGGCGCGGCGCACCGCCTCCACATAGGCGTTGCCGGCCGCCGCGGCGCCTTCGTCCACGTTGCACACGTACAGCACGGGCTTGTTGGTCAGCAGGCAGAACTCGCGGGCGATCTTGCGGTCCTCCGCATTGTCGAGCTCCACTTCGCGTGCGTTGCGGCCCTGTTCGAGGACCTCCTTGTAGCGGAGCAGCACGTCCACGGCCTTTTTCGCCTGCTTGTCGCCGCCCGTCTGGGCCTGCTTCTGCAGTTTGGAAAGGCGGTTGGTCACCGTTTCGAGGTCTTTGATCTGCAGTTCAACGTCGATGATCTCCTTGTCCCGGACCGGATCGACCGTGCCGTCCACGTGCGTCACGTTCGGGTCGTCGAAGCAACGCAGCACGTGGAGGATGGCATCGGTTTCACGGATGTTGGCAAGGAACTGGTTTCCAAGACCTTCTCCCCTGCTCGCACCTTTGACCAGACCTGCGATGTCCACGATCTCGACCGTGGCGGGGATGGTCCGTTTCGGGTGGCAGATGTCTGTCAGGACGCCCAGGCGCGCGTCAGGCACCGTAGTGGAGCCGACGTTCGGTTCGATGGTGCAGAAGGGAAAGTTCGCCGCCTGCGCCTTCGAGGAACTGATGCAGTTGAAGAGGGTCGATTTGCCGACGTTGGGCAATCCCACGATTCCGCATTTCAAAGCCATTTTTCTCTCTTATATTTATAACCCGCAAAGATACAAAAATGTAATTGAAATTTTTACTAACTTTGGCATCATGAAAAAGATCCTTACCACCCTCGCCCTCCTGCTGGGCTGCCTGGGACTCTCCGCAGCGCAGGATTACAATTGTTTTTCCGTCATCGCCGGACGCGACGCCACCGTCGACGGCTCGGTCCTGATGGCCCACAACGAAGATGACAGCGGCGAACAGATGCTCAACATCTATGTCGTCCCCGGCGGCGAGCGCAACCTCCGCTACATCTGGTGCGAATTCCCCGGCATGGAAGTGTCCGACGTGCTGATGAACCAGTTCGGCGTCTCCATCGCCTCCAACGGCTGTCCTTCCCGCGAAGACAAGGGTGAATTCACGGGTGAAGGCGTCCTCTACGAAGTCCGCATGGCCGTAGCCAAATACGCCCGCACCGCCCGCGAAGCGGTCTCGGTCATCGGCTCGATGGTCGAAACCTTCGGCTACAAGGGCAGCGGCCGCTCCTACATCGTGGCCGACCCGTCGGAAGGCTGGGTCGTTTCGGTGGTCAAGGGCAAGCACTGGGTCGCCCAGCGCGTTCCCGACGACAAGGTGATGACCATCCCCAACTACTACGTCATCCAAGACGTCGATCTGGACGATGAGGAGAACTTCGCCGGCAGCGAAGACATCATCGAATACGCCATCTCCCGCGGCTGGTACGATCCGGCAAAGGACGGCGCCTTCTCCTTCGCCAGGGCATACGCCTCCGAAGCATCCGTCTCCTCCCTGAACAACAGGAGCCGCCACCACGAAGCCTGGACCTATTTCTTCGGACAGGACCGTCCCGGCGAATTCGCCGCCGTCCCCCGCAAGAAAGTCTCGCTCCGCGACATGATGAACGTCCTCGCACTCCACGAGACGGTCGGTGCCGACGGCAAGCTCGAGAACAGCATCTGCAACGACCACACCGTCCTCTCCTCGATCTTCCAGCTCCGACCCAATCTGGGATTCGACACGGGCTGCGTGATGTGGAACGCGATGGGCCACCCCTGCTGCCAGACCTTCGTCCCCTGGTACGCCGGCATGACGGAAGCCCCCAAGGGCTTCGGCCGTTTCAAAACCGCTGCAGAAGCGGAAAAGAAGCACATGAGCGACGCCAAGGACAAGCGTAAGAAATACCCCAATCACTTCTACTGGAACTACGCCGACAACTGGAACGTCCTGGACGATCCCTCCGAACAGCAGCGCGAAATCTTCCGCGCCCGCAACAAATTCGAAAAGGAGAAAACCAAGAACTACAACGCCTTCGTCGCCAGCTTCTACAAGTAATATTTGACAGCAGCCGGAACGCTGGCTGTGTCTTGCAGCTATCGGCCAAAAACCTTCCGCAATAAAGCGGCATCAGCCGCTAGCGGAGGCCGTTGTGTGAGTTTGTGTGATAGCAGGCCGTAGCGGCAGGTCTGGGCAGAGCCCAGTAGACACAGATGTCTATGGGTTTTTGTCTCGATAGCTGACGCAACACATCCAGCGTTCCGGCTGCAAGCAGATTACCGCAACCGTTTTACGTACGTGCTGAGGGTGATGACGTGGTCGTTTTTGGCGGCGTAGAAGCCGGTTTTCGGTTTTTTCTCAAGACCTTCGACAATGGTGGTCAGCGGTGTGGAGCCGAGGACGTCGTTATAGGCACGGATCTGGTCGAGGTCATAGGTGTTGACGGCGTCCCAGAGACCTGCCAGGGCGGGAATCTTTTCCATCTCGTCGCGGTTCCAGCGATTGTGCGCCGCCAGATATTCCACACCTTGTGCGATGTCTGTCTTGGAGGGTTTCGGAGTCTTTTCGGGCTCCGGCTCCGCGGGAACGGCTACGGTATCGACAAGAGCCACGACGAGTGTGTCGACCGGATCGACGGCGCCTTCCGGGCCGGCCGGTTCCGGCCGGTTCCGGTCGCCGAACTGCAGGCCCAGCACGAAGCCGATCAGCACGGCAACGACCAGCCCTGCGATGCTCAGCAGGTGCTTGAACAGCCCCGGATTCTTATGTACATCGTCGGTCATAGCCGCAAATGTACAAATAAATTTGGCAATTCTCAGAAATCAACCTATCTTTGCATTCCCCCGTCCGCTAGCGGCTGATGCCGCTAGCGGAGACCGAGCAGGGCTAGCCCTGTGTGATAGCAAGGTCGTAGCGAGGGGTCTGGGGCCAAGGCCCCAGTGAATACGGTGAGGTGGGTGAGTGGCTTAAACCACCAGTTTGCTAAACTGACGTACGGGATTACCGTACCGGGGGTTCGAATCCCCCCCTCACCGCAAACATTGATACACAGCTGGTTGCAAAGCGACCAGCTGTTTTTGTTATGCCCCCGTTGAGAGCTTGCTCCCGTAAGGGCGTGTACACCGTTGGATTATTGTAAACAATTCTTTAACTTTGATTCACGGCTAAATTCTCAAAATATGTCTCTCTACCGTTTTTTCCGTGCCTGCTGGGTTGCCCTTCTCTTTTGCCTGGCATTGCAGGCTCATGCACAGCCCCTCGATACCCTTGCCCTCCGCGCCAAGGCAGATTCGTTGAATCAGGCAGGTGCCGAACACTATGCGAATGGTGACCCCGTGGCTGCGGTGGCTGCTTTCCAGGAAGCCATCCAGATCCGGGAGACACTCCTGCAGGAGCGGAACGCCGCCCTTGTGAGCAGTTACAACGGCTTGGGTGTCAATCTCCTGTTTATGGGAGACTACGAAAGCGCCATCGTGCCGATCTCACGGGCGAAAGATCTCGCCCGGGAATTCCTCGGCGAGCAGCATCCGCTCTATGCGAACTGCCTCAACAACATAGGTCTCTGTTACCTGCGATTCTGCGATTACAACAAAGCGCTCGATTACATTACCCAGGCGGCGGAGATCCGTCGGGCCTTGGGCGAACAGACGCTGGAGTATACGGCCTCCCTCGTCAATTTCGGCAACTGCTACCACGAACTGGGCGACTACAACAAGGCGATCGCGTACTTTACGGAAGCTGCCGACAGATATCGGAATACCGTAGGCGAGTTGTCGCAACAATTTGCCGGTACGACCAACAACATCGGCAACGCTTATTTTGATGAAGGAGAGTATGCCAAGGCCATCGAATACCTGACCCGCGCATTGGATATCTACGAGCAGCTCGTGGGCGTGGAGCATCCGTTTTACGGGAATGCCGTCAACAATCTGGGCCGCTGCTATTCCGACCTTGGCGACTATGTCAAGTCGAGCGAATATTTCGCAAAAGCTACCGAAATCTATCGGAATGCTTTCGGCGAACAGAGTCCGTACTATGCGTTGGGCCTGGGCAATCTCGGAAACACCTATTACGAGATGGGTGAATTCGACAAGGCCATTGCGTATTTCAACGATGCCCTGGCGATTTATCGCGCCACGGTGGGCGAGAAGAATATGTATTGTGCCGGCTTTTACTCAGGACTCGGCATCACATATACGCTTCTCGGCGACTTTGAGCAATCGTATCCATACTATCAGCAAGCACTGGATATCACGCGGGAAATCGTTGGCGACAAGCATCCCGATTATGCGAGGTATCTCAACAATCTCGGAACCTACTACCACAATGTGGGCGACGATGCCAAGGCAATCCCGTGTTTTCAAGAAGCCTTGAACGTCTATCGCGAACAGTTCGGCGACCGCTGTCAGGAAAACATCACGAGCCTCTTCTATCTCGGCAGTGCCTATGCAGCGCAAGGCGACCGGGATGCCTCGTCCTCCTGTTACCGCGACTATCTTTCCCTTGTTTCCGGAACCGTGCTGGAAGCTTTCACCTATCTCTCGCAGAACCAGCGGAGCTTGTTCTGGGACAAGTATAAAAACGATTTTGCGAAAGAGATCGCACAGCAGACACGCATCCTCTCTGACGACAAGCCCTTCCTGTGCGCCTCCTACGACGCCGCCTTGTTCTCGAAGGGACTGTTGCTGAATGCGGAGACGGAAATGCGCCGGCTTATCCTTGAGAGTGGCGACGAAGCAGCGCTGTCGCTGTACGACCGGCTCCACATGGAACGCCTGCAACTGGACAGAATCCTCGAGTTGCCCATTGCGGAGCGCCCGATGCCGGCCGACTCGCTTGCCCGGGTCTGCGAGACGCTCGAGCAGGAGCTCCAGCAGAAAAGCAAAGCGTTCGGCGACTATACGAGGAACCTGTCGATCAATTGGAAAGACGTGCAGTCCGCCTTGGGAAAAAACGACATCGCCATTGAATTCCTGGAGGTTCCGGTGTCCGAAGATACGACCGTGTACTGCGCCCTCACGGTTAAGCCGGGTTACGATGCGCCGCATTTCGTCGAACTGTTCGACTTGAAGGACCTCAAAGCGCTGAAAGCGAAATACGAAGGACGAAGAAATTCTAATGGTCTGATTTACAGCGATAAGGAGTTATATAACCTGGTTTGGAAACCCCTCGCGTCGGAACTGAAGGGCGTTAGGAACATTTACTTCGGCCCTTCAGGCGAACTCTACCAGACCGCCATCGAGTATGCCGATCAGGGAAAGGGACCCTTCAACAACCAGAAGAATCTCTACCGCCTGTCCTCGACCCGGCAATTAGTCGTCGATCGCGGAGAGGTGGAACGCAGCCGCTCAGCCGTCTTCGGCGGCCTGAAGTACGGTGCTTCAGAAGAAGTGCTGTTGGCCGACAGCCGGAAATACGCGCAGCGCAGCGTTTCGGATGACCTGTTCTTCAGCGTTGACTCGCTCGACATCCGCGGTGCAGGCGGCAGCCTGATGGTCGCCGATCTGCCCGGCACGGAATCGGAGGCCCGGGAAATCGATGCGATGCTCCGCCAATCCGGCCTGGACAACACGCTCCGCATGGGAGAAGAAGGCACCGAAGCCTCGTTCAAAGATCTCTCGGGAAGGCGCGAGAACATCATCCACATCGCCACACACGGTTTCTATTGGAATGGCCGGCAGGCCCGTTCCATCGGCGAACGCCTCGGTCGTATTGTCGAAGACGGCGGTGTGCACGAAGATGTGTCGATGACACGGTCCGGTCTGTTGTTCGCAGGCGCCAACAACACCTTGCGCGGCCGCGAAAAGCAGGAAGGGGTGGAAGACGGCATCCTGACAGCCAAGGAAATCGCCCATCTCGACCTCCGCGGAACGGATCTGCTGGTCCTCTCGGCCTGCCAGACAGGACTGGGCGAAGTAAGCGGCGAAGGCGTCTTCGGTCTGCAGCGCGGCTTCAAGAAGGCCGGCGTCAATACCATCCTGATGAGCCTCTGGGAAGTCGATGACGATGCCACCCGTCTGCTGATGACCTCCTTCTACAAGCAACTGGCGAAGGGTCTTTCAAAAACCGACGCCCTGAAGGCTGCCCAGAAAGCGGTCAAGAACTACAAGGGCAAAGATTTCTCGTCGCCCTACTATTGGGCCGCTTTCATCTTGCTCGACGGAAAATAGATGGAGAAAAAAACAGCGCCAAGCATGCTTGAGCGCTGTTTTTTTTAGCTATCTTTGCAGCCTATCGGGATGTGGCGCAGTTGGTAGCGCACTTGGTTTGGGACCAAGATGTCGCACGTTCGAGTCGTGTCATCCCGACGGAGAGCGCCGTAAAGGCGCTCTCTTCTTTGTTAGACCTTGTGGATCTGTTTGAAAAGCGGTTTCATGCTCACTTTCTCGGAGACGATCTCGCGCAGGCGGGCGATGGGGATGCGTTCCTGGGCCATGGTATCGCGGTCGCGGAGGGTTACGCAGCCGTCTTCCAGCGTGTCGTGGTCGATCGTGATGCAGTAGGGCGTACCGATGGCGTCCTGGCGGCGGTAGCGCTTGCCGATGGAGTCTTTCTCATCGTACTGGCAGTTGAATTCGAAACGCAGGTCGTCCATGATCTCGCGGGCCTTCTCGGGCAGACCGTCCTTCTTGACGAGCGGCAGCACGGCTAGCTTGACCGGCGCGATGCAGGCCGGCAGGCGCAGCACGACGCGTTCCTCACCATTTTCGAGCTTCTCTTCCGTATAGGCCGAAGAGAAGATGGCCAGGAAGGTACGGTCGAGGCCGATCGAGGTCTCGATGACGTACGGCGTGTAGCTCTCGTTGGTCTCGGGATCGAAATACTGGATCTTGCGGCCGGAGAACTTCTGGTGCTGCGACAGGTCGAAGTCGGTGCGGCTGTGGATGCCTTCGAGCTCCTTGAAGCCGAACGGGAATTCGAACTCGATGTCCGTAGCGGCATTGGCGTAGTGCGCCAGCTTCTCGTGGTCGTGGAAGCGGTACTTCTCGTCGCCCAAACCGAGGGCCTTGTGCCAGGCCAGACGCGTCTGTTTCCACTGGTTGAACCATTTCATCTCCTCGCCGGGACGGACGAAGAACTGCATCTCCATCTGCTCGAACTCGCGCATGCGGAAGATGAACTGCCGGGCCACGATCTCGTTGCGGAAAGCCTTGCCGATCTGCGCGATGCCGAAAGGTACCTTCATGCGTCCGGTCTTCTGCACGTTGAGGAAATTGACGAAGATGCCCTGGGCGGTCTCGGGACGCAGGTAGATGGTGCCCACACCGCCGTCCACGTTGCCCAGCTGCGTACTGAACATCAGGTTGAACTGACGCACGTCGGTCCAGTTCTTGGTGCCGGAGATCGGGCAGGCGATCTCACAGTCCACGATGATCTGGCGGAGCTCCTTCAAATCATTGTCGTTGAGCGCCTTGGTCATCCGGGCGTGGACTTCGTCGTATTTGGTCTTGCTGCGCAGGACGTTGGGATTGGTGGCGCGGAACTGCTCTTCGTTGAACGCCTCGCCCCACTTGCGGCGGCCTTTCTCGACCTCCTTGTCCATCTTCTCCTCGAGCTTGGCCAGATAATCCTCGATCAGCACGTCGGCGCGGTAGCGCTTCTTGGAATCCTTGTTGTCGATCAGCGGGTCGTTGAACGCGCCCACGTGGCCCGAGGCTTCCCAGATGCGGGGATGCATGAAGATGGCTGAGTCGATGCCCACGATGTTGTCGTTGAGATAGACCATCGCCTCCCACCAGTATTTCTTGATGTTGTTCTTCATCTCGACGCCCATCTGGCCGTAATCGTAAACGGCGCTCAGACCGTCATAGATCTCGCTGGACTGAAAAATGAAACCGTACTCCTTGGCGTGCGCCACGAGCGTCTTGAATACTTCTTCCTGTGTCATATCGTAATGTCGTTTAATAATTCTTGTACGTAAGTACGCTCCCAAATCTGTCGGTGGGGGATGTCCAACCTATCAGTATGGATTTCTAATTCGTTGAATTTCAATATATCTATATCTATCGTCCTATCATTGTACACCCGTTGGCCGGTCTCAGGATCGAAAACAGCCTCGTGACGCGGGCGACCGAGTTGGACTTCGATATCCTGGCAAAGGTCGAGCAGCGCTTCGGGCTCGATGTCGCTCTCGAAACAGACGGCCTGGTTGAGGAAGGCGGGACCGTCGAAGCCTACCGCCTCGGTTTCGAGGATCTGCGAACAGAGCATGTCGGTCTTGAGCGCTTCCGCCAGCATGGCCTTGGCCTGCTCGAGATACCACTCCCGGTCGCCCAGATTCGATCCCAGTACCAGATAGATCATAGCATTCCCAGTTCCAGTTTGGCTTCCTCGCTCATCCGGTCGGTGGTCCATTCCGGTTCGAAGACCAGTTCGACCTCGACGTCTTTCACGCCCGGCACGTCAGCCACGGCTTCGCGCACCTGCGCCACCACGTCGTCGGCGATGGGGCAGTTGGGCGCCGTGAGCGTCATTTTGATGAAAACCTGCCCGTCGGCATCGACCTGCACGTCGTAGATCAGGCCCAGGTCATAGACATTGACCGGAATCTCCGGGTCATAGACCTGCCTCAGCGCGAGCACGATATCGTCTTCCAGGCCGCCCTTCCCGGCAGCCGGCGCAGCCGGGGCGGCGGGCGCCTCGCGGAACGAAGCAGCATAGGCTTTGATGGTGGCGATCATCGACACGAGGCCGTTCGCACGGGTCGGCGAAAGGTTTTCCTTCAGGCCGATCTGTTCGATGAAGGCTTCGTCGGAAGCGAGGATATCGGCGGGCGTCTGACCATCGTAAACCCTGAGCAGCAGGGAGATGATGCCCTTGGTGATGATGGCGTCGCTGTCGGCGGCAAAGCGCAGCCGGCCGTCTTCGGCCCGGCACGAAAGCCATACCCGCGACTGGCAGCCGCGGATGAGCTTGTCTTCAGTCTTGTCTTTTTCGTCGATGAGGGGCATCTCCTTGCCCAGTTCGATCAGATATTCGTATTTGTCCATCCAGTCGGTCAGGGCGGCGAAGTCCTGAACGATGTCGGCTTGTATTTCCTGTATCGTTTTCATCGTTTATCGCAGCATATCGACGGCCCGGCGAAGCGATTTGACGAACGTTTCGCATTCGGCCATCGTATTGTAAGGGGCCAGCGAGGCCCGCAGCATCGAAGTTTGTCCATAGCGGCGCAGGAGCGGCTCGGCGCACATATGGCCCGAGCGCAGGGCGATGCCCATCTTGTCGAGAATCTGCGCCAGATCGGACGGGAAGGCGCCTTCCACGGTGAAGGAAAAGAGCGGAATCTTGTGCGCTGCCTCGCGCGGCGTTCCGTAGATCCGCAAGCCTTCGATCCGACCGAGTTCTTCGAGGAGATAGTCCCGCATGGCGTCCAGATTCGCCTGCAGGGCAGCATCTTCCGCCATTTGGCGCGCCATTTCCAGGGCCGGCGCCATGCATGCGGCCGCCACGTAGTTCTGCGTACCGGCCTCGAACTTGAGCGGCAGCGGGGCATAGGTGGTCTTTTCGAAAGTCACCTGGTCGATCATCTCACCGCCGCCCATATAGGGCGGCATCTCGTTCAGATAGCGCGTCTTGCCGTAGAGCACGCCGATACCCGTAGGGGCGTAGACCTTGTGCCCGGAAAAAGCATAGAAGTCGCAGTCAAGGACCTGTACGTCAACCGGTTCGTGGACGATACCCTGTGCACCGTCGAGGAGCACCGGCACGCCGTGCCGATGGGCGGTCGCCACGATCTCCTCAACGGGATTGACGATGCCCAGCACATTGGAAATATGGGTGACGGCCACCAGTTTGATCCGGCCCTCTGCGGCGGCCAGACGCGCCTCCAGTGCAGCGACTGAGAGATCCCCTGCCTCATCGACCGGCAGCACTTCCAGCTTTGCGCCCGCCCGTTCACAGGCAAGCTGCCAGGGGACGAGATTGCTGTGGTGCTCGGCTTCGGAGATGAGGATGCGGTCGCCCGGCGCCACGTAACGCGCCGTGAAGCACGTGGCTACCAAATTAATAGCAGCGGTCGTTCCGCTGGTGAAGATCACGTTTTCGCGGCCAGGTGCGTTGAGGTAGCGACGCACGGCTTCCCGGCCGGCTTCGTAGAAGTCGGTGGCATCGGCGCTGAGCTTGTGGACGGCACGATGGATATTGCCGTTCGCTTCCACGCACAGGCGCTGCTGCAGAGCCAGAACGGTATCGGGGCGCTGCGCCGTAGCGGCGTTGTCGAAATAGATCAGCGGCTTGCCGTAAACCTGCCGGTCCAGAGCCGGAAAATGTGTCCTCACATCCATAAATTAGCGCAAAATTACTATTTTTACAAGAAAATTCAAGAAAGAAACGCCATGTACGAATATATCACCGGCCGGCTCGAAGAAGTCTCCCCCACCGACGCCATCGTCGAAGCCGCCGGCGTGGGTTACGACCTGCTCATCTCGCTGAGCACTTTTTCCAAAATCCAGGGCATGCAGGGCCAGACCGTCAAACTCTACACCAGCCACCTGGTCCGGGAAGACGACGAAACGCTCTACGGCTTCGCCGACCGCGGTGAACGGAGCGTCTTCCTCCACCTGATTTCGGTCAGCGGCGTCGGCCCCGGTTCGGCCCGGATGATCCTCTCGGCCATGACCGCCGACGAAGTCCGGCAAGCCGTCCTCACCGGCGACGTGAACCGTTTCAAATCGGTCAAAGGCATCGGCCTGAAGACCGCCCAGCGCATCATCGTCGACCTCAAGGACAAGATCGGCAAGGGCGGCGAAGAATTCTCGCTCGCCACGGCGCCGTCCTCTTCGCCCGTCCGCGAAGAAGCCATGGGCGCCCTGACAATGCTCGGCTTCTCGAAGCCGGCCGTCGAAAAGACGCTCGACAAACTCCTCAAGGAAAACCCCGACTGTTCCCTCGAAGACCTTATCAAGAAGGCACTTAAGCTGATGTAGCCAGCTCCTGGCGAACCAACGCGCAGATCCGCTCTACCTGTTCCGGCTCCAAATCGGCCGACAGCGGGAGCGTAAGCACTTGCGCCGCCATCCGGGCGGCAACCGGTGTCGCTGAAGGATCGGCCCAAGGGCAACCTTTGTACGCCTCAACCGCCGAAGTCAGCGGCCAGAAATACTTGCGGGAGCCGATGCCTTCGGCCGCCAGTGCCTCTTTCACGCGGTCGCGAACCCCTTCGCCTTCGAAAAGAACCGGAAAATAAGCATAGTTCGGCGTGACGCCGGGCCTCGGAAACAGCATCCGCAGGCCGGGAACATCGGCCAGCAGGGCCCGATATTGCACATCCACCGCCTTTCGGCGCACCAACTCAGCTTCCAGCAGCCGCAGGTTGCAAAGGCCCATCGCCGCCTGGAATTCGCTCATCTTCGCGTTGCCGCCTGCAGCCACGCAGGTCTCTTCGTCCCGGATGCCGTAGTTCCGCTCATCGGCCAGGCGCCGCGCCAGGGCGGCGTCGCTGCAGCACACGGCCCCGCCCTCGATGGTCGAAAAGACCTTCGTGGCGTGGAAACTCAGCATCACGGCCTCGCCCAACTGGGCCACAGGCACGCCGCGATAGCGGACGCCGAAGGCGTGTGCGGCATCGTAAAGCACTTTCAGCCCATGGCGTTCCGCCACGGCGCCGATCGCATCCACGTCACAGACATGGCCGTACACGTGTACCGGAAGGATTGCGACGGTCCGTTCGTTGATAAGCGGCTCAATCTTCGCCGCATCCATCGTGCCGTCTTCCGGGCAGACGTCGCAGAAGACGGGGGTCAGGCCGCAGCGCACAAGGGCGTGCGTCATAGAGACGAAGGTCAGGGGCGTAGTGATGACCTCCCCGCCTTGCGGCAAGCCGAGTGTCCGGAGCGCCGCTTCCAGCGCCAGATGTCCGTTGGTGAAAAGCACCACATGCGGCACACCCAGATACTGCTGCAGGGCATCCCGGAGAGCATCGTGCTCCACACCCATATTGGTCAGGATATGGCTGTCCCAAAGCTTTCGGATTTCCTCGCAGTAATCTTCGAACGGAGGGAGAGAAGTGCGTGTAACGTTGATTTTCATGACTTTACAATCGATAAGAGGAACGAGCGGACCACGCGGCCCAAGGAACGGCGGATCTGGAGGAAAGTGATACGGAGCTGCCGTGGGGCGATCATCGCCACCCAGCGCCGCTGCGAAACGAGGTCGTCGGAATCGTACAGCTCCTGCCGCAGCGTTACGGCGCGGTGGAAGCGTCCTTCCGAATAGCAGTCAAACGCCTGGAGCATCGCCCGGTTCGTGCCGCGGGCAGCCTGACGGCGTCCACTGTGGCGGGCGTTCCACGAGCCCGGCACACCGACCCGATAGACCGACATGCAGTCGGCCAGATAGTACAGTCCTCCCCGCATCGCTCCTTGCAGTTGAAGGACATAATCGCTCACCAAAACGTCGCGCATCGGCGTCCAGCGGCAGAAAACTTCCGTCCGACAGAGCAAGGAGGCGGTCGCCACATAGCGGCTCCCGCCGCCGACAATCACCTTTTCAGCCGGAATCATTCCGCTGCGCAGGCGCGGCGCCACGAAGCCCGCCCGCTTTCCGCCGCGCATCTTCAGGGCTGCATGCGCCGCCATATCCACTTCCGGCCGGGCTTCCAGCGCCGCCACCTGCTTCGCCAGCTTGAAAGGATCGGTCCAGTAATCATCTCCTTCACAAAGCGCCACATACCGGCCCCTGACTAGCGGCGCGACAAAGCGCTGCATCACCGGCTCGCCGCGCGAATACTGGTTTTCACGCTGGAACACAGGCACAATCAGGTCGGGATACCGAGCCTGATAGTCGCGGATGATCTCCGCTGTTCCATCGGTCGAAGCATCGTCGTGGACCAGCACCTCGAATCGGAACGGTGCCTGCTGCGTCACGATGCCTTCCAGCGCGTCGCGGATCCAGTCCTCGTGGTTGTAGGTCATGCAGATGACCGATACGACGATCTCATCCATCGATCAGCGTATATTCGTCGAGCATCTCGTGCAGACGCTCGCGCGGATTGAACATGATGGCATCGAGCACGGAAAGATTCGCGTGGAACGGCCCGTCGAACTGCGGGTAGGGCGAAAGCCTGGCCTTGAGGAACTTCAGCCGGATCCCCTCCCGGGCGAAAGCATCCGGATGATAAAGCGCCGTACCGCCTATGGCGTTGATATACGTGTCGGCACCCGTTCGGTGACACAAGTCATACACGCGAGCCTCCCGCTTGAGCAAGTTATTACCCTGTATATCAGACGTCCGCCCGATCGGAGTCGTAATTCCCAGATACCCGCAGACCTCCCGGATCGCATACTCCAGGAAGAGCGCGAGATTGCGCTCGGGATTGCGTACGATCCGCTGCGCCAGCTCGAATCCCGCCGCAAAACAAGGCGCCCTGTGATAGGCCATCTCCAGCGTTTTGAGCTTGTCCTCAACGGGCAGTGGCGCCAGGCGCGTTTCGCTGATCAGACGGTTGCAGCTCCTATGGTCGATTTCCATCCGGAAAAAGGTCGGACGTCCCTGCACCAGGATCCGGTTGCGCGGAATCCAGCTTCCTATCTTATAGGCGAAATCATCACCGATAAGGAACAGATCTGCCGCGTGGATCAACTGCCAGTAAGGCAGATACGGGAGAAAATAGGGCTGGTTCGAAGCAAGGATCATAGCACGTCGCAATGGCGCAGGAGCGCAGGGTCATCGGTATGCAGCGGCGCAGCCTTTCGGTCGTCGACCAGGTTGGTCACGGGACAGCTGGAGGTACGGAACAAGCCCGAATCGAAGAAACGGTCGTCCACGCAGAGCATCATGCCGCAGAGATAATCGTCATACACTTGGCCTTCCCACAGCGTCGGGAAGGTGCGCTGGCGCAGGAAGGGCTGCAGGACCATGGTTTCGGCACCGTGCTCCCACAGGCCCTGCCACTGCCCCTCGTCGGTCAAAGGGCCCGCATGGACATTTTCACTTTTGCCCAAGTCCCAGGGTTTGAGGATGTAAGCATCTTTGTTCCGGATGGCGTCTTCCACCACGGGACCCCCTTCCCGGCAGATGTAAGTCGGAATGGCGTGAGCGCGGAGGAAGGCCGCCTCTTCGTCCGTCAGGCAATCTTTCGTGAAAGCGTCTTCGAACCACAGGCGCATAAAGCGTTTGTCGTGAAGCAGGAAGACATTGCGCAGGTCGCTCACCATCCCCTCTTCCAGCATTACGTGCAGGGTTTCGTCGTCCAGGGCCATCAGGTCGCGCTGGTTGAGGGCGCTCAAGAGCAACGCATCGTGCGACCAGTCGCAGCGCCGTGCCGCCACCTGATCCTGCTCCAGCACCGTCACTTCGCAGCCCTGCGCCTCGTAGAAGCGCTTGTAGAGCCGGATCTCATTGGTACGGTCCGCGCTCTTGAAGACGAAGATGCGCTTTTTCCCGCCCGGCAGCTGCCGCATATACGCCAGCAGTTCGCCGTAACGCGATTCCTGCCGGGCGCCGGGAAAACGCTGCAGAAAGCGCTCTGCGGCTTGATACGCGAACCAGCTCATGAAGATGCCGTGCCCGAAGAAGCGTGAGGTAATTTCGCAGAGTTTCAGCGCTCCCTCTTCCGTAATCAGATAGTCCGGACGCCAGGTGCCGGCCCGAAACGGATAGGCTTTCTGCCGTTCGAGCAGTTGCAGCGCCCTGTCACTGAGCGGCATCCAGCGCGGCACATACGCCTCGTAGTGCAGGGCGAAGTGCTCCGCGCACTTGTAGAGCACGGCGTGGAGCCTGCGCAACTCTTCGCGGCGCGGTGTCGTGATGGCCACGGGCCGGTCGTGAAACCAGCGCAAATAATAGTCTGACAGATCACTGAACATGGTCGAACAGGCGGGATTGATAGCCCAGGCACTGGAAACCGTTCGCATTGATCAGCGGAATCTGCGCTTCCGTGATGCTAAGTTGCTTGCGCACCCAGTAGCAGATGCTCACAGTCAGTCCGAGCGCATCGGAATGCCGTTTCATCCGCTCGAGCAGCGCTACGCTCAACGCCCGGTCGGGCGCCGTACGGCCGCGCTGCTTGCGATGGTCGGCGTTCGTGGGCGGGAGATAATCTTCGTAAAGCTGCCGCTCCATCGCTTTGTCGAAACGGCCTAGCATCGGCCCGATCAGGGCCAGGTTTTCCATGCAGACGGTCAGGAATTCGGGCTTGTAGTTGCGGATACCTGCTTGACGGAGCGTCTCGAAGAAGTTCCGGATCCGCTCGTCCGACAGGAAAGGCGGGAAGATGGGCTGCACGAGCGCCGATTCGGCCAGAATCCCGCGTTCCCGGCACAACCGCACCGCTTCCAGCCGCTCTTCGATAGGTGCCGCATACGGTTCGAGGATCTGCCGCAAGGCAGGCGGCATCATCGACACGCTGGTATTGAACTGCATACGTCCCTTCAGCTGTTCGAACAGTTCGAGCACCGAAACGCCGTCCGCCTTCACCTGCAGATGCCGTGCGCCTGCCTTCGACGCGATGAAAAGCCGCGCCTGCGAAGCAGGAAAACGTTCGAAATGCGCAAGGAATGTCCGCAGGATGCCGTGTGCGATGCCAGTCTGCAGCGTAGCCTCCTGCAGGGCCTCGGTTTTCGGAGAAAAGTAATAGTAATGCCTGTCATTCGGACTGTCCGGACCATTTTCCCGCTCCAGCAGGCGGGCCACATACTCCGGATAATTCTCCAGCGCCACAAGCGGCTGCTCGTGCACGCCGTCTGTCACCAGACAATACTGGCAGCCGATGCCGCAGCCGCGGACAGGATTGAGCTCGTAGGTAAGGGTCGGGCAACGGCCCGTATAGTTGTGGATTTCTGTCTCGACCGTCTCCGGATCGATGGCTTCCAGACGACACCGCTGTACCGGAAAGAGGGTCTTGCCCTTGAGACGGGCACGGAACCAGGCCGAGCCGCGCGAAAGGGCTTCAAGCGTTTCGTCCGAAGGTTCGACACGGACGCCAAGCGACTGGAGATAAGCGCGATCCACGACAGGCGGCGTAAAATCCTGCAAGTCGCGAAGGCTGTCGGAAACGGGATAACAAGGCGTCAAATCGAGGGTACCAACCATGTATTTTCGTTTTGGAATGCAAAATTATACAATAAGATGCAGATTCTCGGAAAAATATTGCGTCATCCAAAATAATTTATTATATTTGCACGCTGGAAGTTTTATATAGCAAAACTATGAATACACCTGCTGAACTCAAATACACAAAAGATCACGAATGGGTACGCCTCGAAGGCGACGTAGCCATTGTCGGTATCACCGATTTCGCCCAGAGCGAATTGGGTGACATCGTTTTTGTAGACATCCAGACCGAAGGCGAAACCCTCGCCAAGGAAGAGGTGTTCGGAACCATCGAGGCCGTCAAGACGGTCGCCGACGCTTTCATGCCGGTCTCCGGCGAAGTGTGCGAGGTCAACCCCGCCCTCGAAGGCGCCCCCGAGTTGGTGAACTCCGATCCCTACGGTGAAGGATGGATGATCAAGATCAAATACTCCGATCCCTCGGAATTTGATACGCTCCTTTCTGCTGCGCAGTATGAGGAAATAATCTGATTTGTAAAAATCAAAAATGTGATGTGTTCAAGGGGAGTCCCAACCGGGATTCCCCTTGGTTATTTGTGTCTACTGGGGCGCTGCCCCACCCGAGCCATAGGCGAGAGCACGACCCTTGGGAGTAAACCCTGCGCCTCTCGGCCTTAGTACTTTGCTAATGCTAAGAGTCGTGCGTTCATGAGCTGGGTCTAGCAAAGTACCGACCTCCGGCGGTCCGCTGATGCGGACTTGTGTCTACTGAAGCTCTGCCCAGACCTGCCACTTTACCCAATCGTTGTTTCGCCGCGAAAACACTGTGAGAGGCTTCAGGTTGTCGTCGCGGACCCAAAACAGCCAATTTCGTCGAAAAACACGCCGCGACAACAACGTAGGCTCACCCAGATTGTCGTCGCGAAGATTTTAAGTGTTATTTATTGGCTTTTGCCTCCAGGCTCGCAGCTATCGATTCAAAAACCTTCGCTTCGCTCATCCCTCCCAGCTTCGCTGGGCCCCTCCCGTTCACACGGCCACGGGCGGCCATGGGTTTTTGACTCAATAGCTGACTCGCCTTCCTGCAAAAGCATCCATTTTCGCCGCGAAAACACTGTGAGATGCTTCAGGTTGTCGTCGCGGACCTAAAACAGCCAAAACCGCCGAAAAACACGCCGCGAAAACAACGTAGGCTCTTCCAGAATGTCGTCACGGCAGATTTTCGTTAACGAGACGTCTCGCCAAACTGCCGCAAATTGTTTAACAATAACTCGCTGATAATCAACCAATATGGTTCTTCAGGCCTGACGCCTACGCCTAATTTTGATGTGCCCCCCAAAAGTTGGACATAAACAAAAGCATTATGTCCAAACAATTTAAGCACAGTTTAGAAGAAAAATTAGATGCGATTCGTTTATATAATCGGATCGGTAACATGGCAGAGG
>Ga0079305_1001741_pt1 | contig 25207 bp, 39 predicted proteins | sample LMS_cellobiose_e_FD_79183 | JGI IMG/M metagenome (GOLD analysis project Ga0079305, IMG submission 79183) | Rumen-fistulated moose microbial communities from Alaska, USA - LMS_cellobiose_enrichment | ecosystem: Host-associated > Mammals > Digestive system > Stomach > Rumen fluid ... | reverse complement strand
TCCACTACTACAACCATGACCGTATCAAACTGAGACTAAAAGGAAAGAGTCCGGTGCAATACCGAACTCTTTACCAATAGACTTTTTAATGTTAAACCGTCCAACTTTTGGGGTTCACATCAGGTTGCCCTCTTCGTGATATCTGAATTTGAAATTATTCAGCGGCAGGAGCTTCGGCAGCAGGGGCCTCTTCGGCAGGAGCTTCAGTAGCGGGAGCCTCGGCAACGGGAGCTTCCTCGACGGCGGGAGCTTCAGCGGCGGGAGCCTCGACGACTTCGGCAGCTTCGGCTTTCTTCTTGGCCGACGAACGACGCGTGCGGGTCTTCTTCTCGACCTTGGTCTTGAGCATGTTCTCGTTGAAGTCGACCAGCTCGATGAAACACATCTGAGCATTGTCACCAAGACGGTTTCCAGTCTTCAGAATACGGGTGTAGCCACCGGGACGGTCGGCCACTTTCTGGGCAACAGTCTGGAACAGTTCGGTGACGGCTTCTTTATTCTGCAGGGTCTTGAAAACCAGACGACGGGAAGCGGTGGTATCGTTCTTGGCAGCCGTGATCATGGGCTCGACGACGATCTTCAGGGCTTTGGCCTTGGCAAGGGTCGTGAAAATGCGCTTGTGCATGATCAGCGAAGCAGCCATGTTCGACAGCATCGCATGTCTGTGAGCGGCCTGACGGCCCAGGTGATTGAATTTCTTATTATGTCTCATCTTTCTTATTCTTTATCTAATTTGTACTTGGAAATATCCATTCCGAAGGAAAGATTCATTCTGGAGAGCAAATCATCCAGTTCGGTAAGGGACTTTTTGCCGAAGTTGCGGAACTTGAGCAGATCGGTCTTATTGTAGGTAGCCAACTGACCCAGGGTCTCGACGTTGGCAGCCTTCAGACAGTTGAGTGCACGGACGGAAAGATCCATGTCGGTCAGCTTGGTCTTGAGCAGCTGGCGCATGTGGAGGATTTCCTCGTCAAACTCTTCACCGGTCTCGACCTCAGTTGTATCGAGCGTGATCTTGTCGTCGGAGAACAACATGAAATGATAGATCAGGATACGGGCAGCCTCTTTCAAAGCCTCCTTGGGATGGACAGAACCGTCGGTCGTGATCTCGATGACCAGTTTCTCGTAGTCGGTCTTCTGCTCTACACGGTAGTTCTCGACAGTGTATTTCACATTGCGGATCGGGGTGTAGATAGAGTCGATGGCGATGGTGTAGATGTCGGTGTCCTGCAGCTCCTGCTCATCGGCGGGCACATAGCCGCGGCCCTTGTTGACAGTGAGTTCCAGGTTGAACGAAGTACCCTTCTCCATGCTGCAGATCTTCAGCTCGGGATTCAGCACCTCGAAGTGACTGAAAGCCTTGCCGATTTCCTTGGCGGTGAGTTCTTCGCCGCTCACCTTGACGGTGACCTTCTCGGCATCCACATCCTCGGCGATACGTTTGAAACGGATCTGCTTGAGATTCAAAATGATATTGGTCACATCTTCACGCACCCCCTTGATCGTGGCAAATTCATGGGTGACACCTTCGACGCGCATCGAATTGATAGCGTAGCCTTCCAAGGAGGAAAGCAGGATGCGGCGCAGGGCATTACCGATCGTTATACCAAAACCGGGTTCCAACGGACGAAATTCGAACTTGCCGAATTTGTCGTTAGCTTCCAGCATGATGACCTTTTCTGGTTTTTGAAATGCTAAAATTGCCATGATCTCAATTATTGTTTGGAATAGAGTTCAACAATCAGCTGTTCCTTGATGTTCTCAGGAATATCAGCACGTTCAGGGATGTGCAGGTACTTGCCTGACTTGTCGCTGGCGTTGTACTCCAGCCAGGGGTATTTGCTGTGGTTGAATCCAGACAGGGAGTTCTCGATGACCTCGAGGGCCTTGGAACGTTCGCGGACACCCACCGTCTGACCGGGCTTGACAATGATGGAAGGGATGTTGGCAACCTTGCCATCGAGCACGATATGACGATGAGAAACCAGCTGACGGGCCGCGTCGCGGGTGGGAGCAAAGCCCAGACGGTAGACGAGGTTGTCCAGACGGGATTCGAGCAGCTGCAGCAGCACTTCACCGGTGATGCCTTTGGCACGCTGTGCCTTTTCGAAAGTCAGACGGAACTGTCTTTCCAAAACACCGTAGGTGTATTTTGCTTTCTGCTTCTCTCTCAACTGAATGCCATATTCAGAAGATTTTCTTTTGCGGTTGTTGCCCTGAAAGCCCGGAGCATAGTTCTTCTTGCTCAGCACTTTGTCAGGACCATAGATAGGTTCGCCGAATTTACGGGCTATTCTGCTTTTCGGGCCAGTATATCTTGCCATTGTGTTCTAATTTAAAGATTCAACAAATACAACAACTTAAACGCGTCTTCTCTTCGGAGGACGGCATCCGTTATGAGGCAGCGGAGTCACGTCGATGATCTCCGTCACTTCAATACCAGCACCATGAATAGTACGAACAGCCGATTCGCGACCGTTACCGGGACCTTTAACATACGCCTTGACTTTTCTCAAGCCAAGGTCATAGGCGACCTTCGCACAGTCCTGAGCTGCCATTTGGGCGGCATAAGGAGTATTCTTTTTCGAACCTCTGAATCCCATTTTGCCGGCCGAAGACCACGAAATGATCTGACCGTTGGCATTGGCAAGGGAGACAATGATGTTGTTGAAAGACGAATGGATGTGCGCTTGTCCGATGGCGTCAACTTTGACGTTTCTTTTCTTAGCTGCAACTTGCTTTTTTGCCATTTTTCTGTACTTTATTTAATCAATAATCTTGGCTAACTTACTTCGTTGCTTTCTTCTTGTTAGCAACGGTTTTCTTCTTGCCCTTGCGAGTACGGGCGTTGTTCTTGGTACTCTGACCGCGGACAGGCAGACCGACACGATGACGGACACCGCGATAGCAGCCGATATCCATCAGTCGCTTGATGTTGAGCTGGATTTCCGAGCGCAAATCACCTTCCACTTTGTAATCTCTACCGATGATTTCACGAACGGCACCGGCCTGTTCATCGTTCCAATCCTTGACCTTGATGTCCTTGTCGACACCGGCAGCGGCCAGGATCTTCTGGGCACTGCTGCGACCGATACCGAAGATATAGGTCAACGCAATCTCGCCTCTTTTGTTCTGGGGCAAATCTACACCAACAATTCTTATTGCCATAATTCTGTTTTATAATTTGTTACTATTTATCCCTGACGTTGTTTGAACTTGGGGTTCTTTTTGCTGATCACATACAGCCGGCCTTTTCTGCGGACAATCTTGCAGTCGGCGCTGCGCTTTTTGATAGATGCTCTGACTTTCATTTTTCTATGTGTTTAATTACTTGTATCTAAACGAGATTCTTCCTTTTGACAAATCATAGGGCGACATCTCCACCCTAACCTTATCACCGGGCAGGATACGGATGTAGTGCATACGCATCTTGCCGGAGATATGAGCCGTAATTTCGTGGCCGTTCTCCAATTCTACGCGGAACATTGCATTGGACAATGCCTCGACGATTGTTCCGTCCTGTTCGATTGCAGCTTGCTTTGCCATAATTCTGTCCTATATTTAAATAAAACGATCTCCCAAGACCTCCTGGACATAGTCGAAGGAAGACAGGATCTCTGCCTTGCCTTTGCGGACCACCACCGTGTGCTCGAAATGAGCCGAAGGCTTTCTGTCCATCGTGCGGGTCGTCCAGCCGTCGTTCTCAATGACGATGTGCCGGCTGCCCATGTTGATCATCGGCTCGATGGCAATCACCATGCCGGCCTTCAAGAGCACGCCCGAGCCTCGCTTGCCGTAGTTGCAAACCTCGGGCTCTTCGTGCAGATGACGACCGACGCCGTGTCCTACCATTTCGCGAACCACCGAGTAGCCTCTTTTCTGGCAATGGGTCTGTACGGCATTGCCGATATCGCCCAGACGATTGCCGTCGATGGCCTGCTCAATGCCCAGATACAAAGACTCCTTCGTAGTCCGCAGCAAATTTACGACTTTTTCGTCAACCTCGCCAACTCTGAAAGTATAAGTTGAGTCGCCGTGAAAGCCGTTCTTGTAGGCACCGCAATCGACCGACAGGATGTCACCTTCGCGCAGCACCGTCTTGACCGACGGGATGCCATGCACCACGACATCGTTGATCGAAAGACATAGCGACGCGGGATAGCCGTTGTAGTTCAGAAAGGAGGGGACGGCCCCGCACGAGCGGATGAAGTCCTCGCCTATCTGATCAAGATACTTGGTCGTGACACCGGGCTGGATATACTTCCCGACCTCGGCCAAGGTCTTGGCTACAATCTGGTTGCTTTCGCGAAGCAGCGCTATTTCGTCCTCAGTCTTGAGATAGATCATTATTTCACTGTCAATTAATACGCAGCGATACTACCCGTTCTGCCTTTGATGCGGCCACTCTTGAGCAGACCGTCGTAGTGACGCATCAGCAAGTGGCTCTCAATCTGCTGCAGCGTATCCAGGACGACACCGACCAGAATCAGCAGAGACGTACCTCCGAAGAACTGGGAGAAGCCGACCGTGATGCCGAGCATCTTGGCAAAGACAGGCATGATGGCGACGAAAGCCAGGAAAAAGGAGCCGGGCAGCGTGATTCTCGACATGATGTCGTCGATGTAGTCTGCCGTTTTCCGACCGGGCTTGACACCGGGGATGAAGCCGCCGTTGCGCTTCATATCCTCCGCCATCTGCGTGGGATTGATCGTAATAGCCGTGTAGAAATAGGTGAACAGGATAATCAGGACGGCATAAATGCAATTATACCAGAAACCGTTGATATCCGTCATGATACGCCAGAAGTTGCTTCCACCGCCCGACGCAGAGTAACGGATGAAGGACAGCGGAATGAACATAATGGCCTGGGCGAAGATGATGGGCATCACACCGGCAGCATTCACCTTCAAGGGGATATACTGACGGGCACCGCCATACTGACGGTTGCCTACCACACGCTTGGCATACTGTACGGGCACCTTGCGCGTTCCCTGTACCAGCATGATGGCCAGCACGGTCACGGCCAGCAACAGCAGGATCTCGGCGATGAACATCACCAGACCGCCGGCGGCTGTTTCCCAACGCGACAGGAACTCCTGTACCAGCGACTGGGGCAGACGGGCGATGATACCGATGAGGATGATCATCGAGATACCGTTGCCGATACCCTTGTCCGTGATACGCTCACCCAACCACAGGATGAACATACTGCCGGCAGCCAGCAGGAGCACCGAAGAAAGCCTGAACCAGAATCCACCGGGCATGGGCACCTGCTGGGCGCTCAGGTTGGCCAGGAAGGCCGGACCTTGGATGAGCAGCACCAAAACGGTCAGGTAACGGGTGTACTGGTTGAGCTTGCGGTGACCGCTCTCGCCTTCCCGCTGCAGCTTCTGGAAGTAAGGTACGGCGATGCCCAGCAACTGGATCACGATGGAAGCAGAGATATAGGGCATGATACCGAGACCAAAGACAGAAGCATTCGAGAAGGCACCGCCGGTAAACATATCCAACAGCGACATGATACCTTCGCTAGTCTGCTGCTGAAGGCCTGTCAGGGCGCTGGGATCGATGCCCGGCAGAACGACGAACGAACCGAAACGGAATACGGCGACAAACAGAAGAGTCGTCAGCAACCGGTCTCTCAGTTCCTCGATCTTCCAGATATTCTTTAATGTTTCAACGAATTTCATTCGATTGTTCTTTAAAAATTATCAGTCGTTGTTTTCTTCTTCAGCCACACGTCCATAGACAGTTGCCGTACCGCCGGCGGCCTCGATGGCCTTGACGGCAGATGCCGAGAAAGCATTGGCGGTGACATCGACCTTGGCCGCCAGCGAGCCGTTGCCCAGGATCTTGACGAGCTGGGTGGCTGAGATGTAACCGGCCTCCTGGAGGACATCCAGGTCGATCTTGGTCACGCCCTTGTCGGCCAGTGCCTGCAGGGTGGAAATGTTGATGGCCTTGTAGTCGATACGGTTGATGTTCTTGAAACCGAACTTCGGCAGACGACGCTGCAGAGGCATCTGACCGCCTTCAAAACCGATCTTGCGGCTGTAGCCGGATCTCGACTTGGCGCCTTTGTGACCTCTGGTTGACGTCCCGCCTCTGCCGGAACCGGGACCACGACCGATACGTTTGCGGGTTTTGGTTGAACCAGCCGCAGGTTTGAGATTATTTAAATTCATAACGCTTATTCCTCCACAATTTTCACTAAGTGTTTTACTTTTTCGACCATACCAAGGATAGCAGGTGTGGCTTCATGCTCTACAATCTGATTCATTTTCTTGATGCCCAGTGCATCCAGGGTTCTTTTCTGAACAGCGGGAGCACCGATACGGCTCTTGACTTGCTTGATTTTGATAGTTGCCATAAAAAATCCTCCTTATCCTTTAAAAACACGTTCAACGGAAATACCACGGGCTTTGGCCACTGCATAGGCGTCACGCATTTCGCTCAGGGCCTTGATGGTGGCTTTGACCAGGTTGTGAGGGTTGGACGAACCCTTGCTCTTGGCCAGCACGTCGGTGATACCGACGCTCTCCAGGACGGCACGCATGGCACCGCCGGCCTTCAGACCGGTACCGTGGGAAGCAGGGATCAGAATGACTTCTGCACCGCCGAACTTGGTGGTCTGTTCGTGGGGGATGGTACCCTTCAGCACAGGAACACGGATCAGGTTCTTCTTAGCAGCCTCGGCACCCTTGGCAATGGCTGCGGTAACTTCACCGGCTTTACCCAGGCCGTAGCCGACAACGCCGTCTTCATTTCCGACAACGACAATCGCTGCGAAACTGAAAGCACGTCCGCCCTTGGTCACCTTGGTCACACGATTGATAGCTACCAGTCTGTCTTTCAACTCCAGATCGTTGGTTGACTTTACTCTGTTTATTTGTCCTGCCATAGTGTTTAAAATTTAAGACCGCCTTTGCGTGCGGCATCAGCCAATTCTTTGATTCTACCATGATACAAGTAGCCGTTGCGGTCAAAGACCACGGCGGTGATACCGGCTTCCAAGGCATTCTTGGCGGCCATTTCACCGACTTTGACAGCCTGATCTTTCTTGCCGACCTTCTCTTCCAGTTTCAGCGAAGAGGCAGAAGCCAGGGTCTTACCGGCCTTGTCGTCGATAAACTGCACGTAGATCTGCTTGTTGCTTCTGAAAACGGTCATGCGGGGCATCTCAGCCGTGCCGGAGACTTTCGAGCGGACACGGGCTTTGATTTTTATTCTTCTTATTTCTTTCGTTGTCATAATCTATGAAATATTAAAGTGATTATTTCTTAGCAGCCGACTTGCCCGCTTTACGACGAACGTATTCACCTTCGAAGCGGATACCCTTGCCCTTGTAAGGTTCAGGCTTGCGGAAGGAACGGATCTTGGCACATACCTGGCCCAGCAGCTGCTTGTCACAGGACTCCAAATAAATCATCGGGTTTTTGTTTCTTTCGGTCACCGTCTGCACCTTGACCTCATCGGGGAGGCAAAGCCAGATTTCGTGGGTGTAACCCAGGGCGAGCTTCAGGATCTGACCTTCGCTGGTGGCACGATAGCCCACGCCGACCAGTTCCTGCGATTTCTTGAAACCTTCGGAAACGCCAACAACCATATTATGAATCAACGCACGATACAAACCATGCAAAGAACGATGTTCTTTATCGTCAGTGGGACGGCTCAGTGCAATATGACCGTCTTCAACCTTGACAGTGATGTCGGGATTGACAGCCTGTGAAAGGGTACCCTTCGGGCCCTTGACCGTTACCACATTGTTACCGTCAACGGTAATGCTGACACCTTGAGGAAGAGCGATGGGCAATTTTCCTATTCTTGACATAATCTTCTCCTCCCTTAATTAATAGACGAAACACAAAACTTCACCGCCCAGTTTCTGCTCCTTGGCTTCCTTGTCGGTCATCACGCCCTTGGAAGTGGAAAGAATGGCGATGCCCAGTCCGTTCAGCACGCGCGGCATCTCACGATAGCCGACATAGTGGCGAAGACCGGGTTTGGAAACACGCGTCAACGACTTGATGGCGTTGACCTTGGTCACCGGGTCGTATTTCAAGGCAATCTTGATGTTGCCCTGGGGGCCGACCTCATCCTCGAACTTGTAGTTCAGGATATAACCCTTCTGAAAAAGGATCTTGGTGATCTCTTTTTTCAGGTTCGATGCAGGAACGTCCACGACTCTGTGGTTGGCCTGGATAGCGTTCCGCAATCTTGTCAGATAATCTGCAATAGGATCTGTCATAAACTTTGATTTAAATTGATCCGGCTGTTCCGGACAATATTTAACACTTATGTGATAGAAATCACTTGCCTCTTTTTACCAGCTAGCCTTCTTGACACCGGGGATAAGACCTTTGGATGCCATTTCACGGAACTGAATACGCGAAATACCGAACTGTCTGATGTATCCTTTGGGACGACCGGTCATTTTGCAACGGTTGTGGATACGTGTCGGACAAGAGTTCTTGGGCAGGTCTTGCAGTGCTTCGTAATTACCATCGGCCTTGAGTTGTTTTCTCTTCTCGGCATAACGGGCAATCAGGTAAGCACGTCTTACCTCGCGGGCTTTCATTGATTCTTTTGCCATAACGTCAATTGTTTTTGTTGTTCTTAAAAGGCAGACCGAATTCGCGAAGCAGGGCGTAGCCTTCTTCGTCGGTTTTTGCACTGGTAACCATCGTAATGTTCATACCCATCAGACGCTCGATGTTGTCGATGTTGATTTCAGGGAAGATGATCTGTTCCTGGATACCCAGCGTGTAGTTGCCGCGGCCGTCCAGACGACCTTCGATACCCTTGAAGTCACGGATACGGGGCAGGGCCACGCGTACCAGACGCTCGAGGAACTCATACATCTGCTCACGACGCAGTGTAACCATCACACCCACGGGCATTTTCTTACGCAACTTGAAGTTGGCGATGTCCTTGCGCGAGATGGTAGCCACAGCTTTCTGACCGGTAATGGCCGTCAGTTCTGCAATAGCAGTGTCGATGATCTTCTTGTCGGCCACTGCGATACCCAGACCCTGGTTGATGACGATCTTCTTGAGCTTGGGCACCTGCATCACCGTATGGTAACCAAATTCCTTGGTCAACAACGGAACGATACGTTCCTTATAATCTTGTTTCAGACTTGCTGTATTCATTATTTGATCTCCTCTCCTGAAATTTTGGATACACGAACTAATTTACCCTCCTCATTGCGAACACGGCCGATGCGGGTCGGCTTGCCGGTCTTCGGATCTACCGGGTTCAGATTCGAGATGTGGATCGGGGCTTCCTGTTTCAGGATGCCGCCCTGGGGACTCTTTGCATTAGGCTTGGTATGCTTCGATACCATGTTGATACCTTCTACGATAGCACGTTTCTTGTCAACGTCCACGCTCAGCACCCGACCGGTTTTGCCCTTGTCTTCGCCGGCATTAACGTAAACGGTATCGCCTTTCTTAATATGTAACTTACTCATGACTTGATTTGTTTCTGTTAATTAAAGTACTTCCGGAGCCAAAGAAACAATTTTCATGTTCGTTGCACGAAGCTCACGGGCTACCGGACCGAAGATACGGCTGCCGCGAAGTTCATCGGCATTGGTCAGCATAACACAGGCATTGTCGTCGAAACGGATGTAAGAGCCGTCGGCACGCTTGATTTCTTTCTTCGTACGAACCACGACAGCCTTCGAGACGACACCTTTCTTCATATCACTGGAGGGGATGACCTTCTTTACCGCTACTACGATAATGTCACCTACGGTTGCATAGCGTTTCTTCGTACCGCCCAGTACACGGATACAAAGCACTTCTTTTGCACCACTGTTGTCGGCTACATTCAGCCTAGTCTCTGTCTGTATCATGATTATTTAGCTCTTTCAACGATTTCAACTAATCTCCATCTTTTGGTCTTGCTCAACGGACGGGTCTCCATGATGCGCACGGTATCGCCGACGTTGCAATCATTGTTTTCGTCATGTGCATAGTACTTCTTGGTCTTGCTGACGAACTTGCCGTAGATCGGATGTTTCTCTTTGAACTTAGCAGCAACCACGACAGACTTGTCGCCCTTGTTGCTAACGACCACACCCAGTCTTTCTTTTCTTAAATTTCTTTCCATCAGACTTATTAATTAGCTTGTTCTTGATTACTTCTTTCTTCCAACACGGTCTTCAAACGTGCAATAAGCCGACGTGCATCCTTGATCTGCATGGGATTGTCCAGAGGAGAGATGCTGTGCTGCAGTTTCAAAGAGCTCAAGCGAGCAGTTTCTGCATCGATACGTTCCAAGATTTCCTTGGTCGTCAATTCTCTAACTTCTTTGATCTTCATAAGGCTTATACATTTTGAGATTCATCATAGTCTCGTCTCACAACGAACTTGGTCTTGACCGGAAGTTTCTGGGCGGCCAGGCGCAAAGCTTCCTGGGCGATTTCAAACGAAACACCTTCCACTTCGATGAGGATGCGGCCGGGAGTGACGGGAGCCACAAATCCTTCGGGCGAACCTTTACCTTTACCCATACGTACTTCAGCCGGTTTCTTGGTAAAGGGCTTATCCGGGAAAATACGGATCCAGATCTGTCCCTGGCGCTGCATATAACGGGTTACTGCGATACGGGCAGCCTCAATCTGCGGGGCGGTAATCCATTTGCTTTCCAACGTTTTTATTCCAAAAGAACCGAACGCCAATTGGTTACCACGCTGGGCCATACCTTTCATGCGGCCCTTTTGCGGTCTTCTGAATTTTGTTCTTTTCGGTTGTAACATCTTGCGTATCTGTTATCGGTTATTACTACTTTTTTTCTTGCGGAAACCACGGCGGTCGTCACGACGCTCGCCGGTGTTGCCACCGCGACCGGTTTCCTTGAATGCCGTAAACTGGGGAGCCAGATCGACCTTGCCATAGATTTCGCCACGGCAGATCCAGACCTTGATACCGATCAGACCGACCTTGGTCAAGGCTTCAGCCTGAGCGTAGTCGATGTCGGCACGGAAGGTATGCAGCGGGGTACGGCCTTCCTTGTACATCTCGGAACGGGCAATTTCAGCACCGTTCAGACGACCGGAAACCAGCACCTTGATACCCTCGGCACCCATACGCATGGTCGAGGCCACAGCCATCTTGACAGCACGACGGTAGGCAATCTTGCCTTCGATCTGACGGGCGATGTTGTTGGCGACGATCACGGCATCCAGTTCGGGACGCTTGATTTCAAAAATATTGATCTGTACGTCCTTGTCGGTGATCTTCTTGAGTTCTTCCTTGAGCTTGTCCACTTCCTGACCGCCCTTGCCGATGATGATACCGGGACGGGCCGTGCAAACGGTGATGGTGACCAGTTTCAAGGTACGCTCAATGACAATACGAGAAACACTTGCCTTAGCCAAACGGGCGTTCAGATACTTACGTATCTTGCTGTCCTCCAACAAGGTATCTCCATAGTTATCACCACCGTACCAGTTGGAATCCCAACCTTTGATGATACCTAAACGGTTACTTACCGGATTTACTTTCTGTCCCATTTGGTTATGAATTTTGTTCGTTAGTATTCTCGTTAACTACTTCTTTCTTGATCGTATCAACGGCCAAAGTAACATGGTTCGAACGCTTGCGGATTCTGTAGCCGCGGCCCTGAGGAGCCGGACGCAGACGCTTCAGCATCATGGCTGAATCGACCTTGATCTCACTGACATAGAGTTCGCCGGCTTCTGCCTTGCGCTCATTCTTCTGTTCCCAGTTGGATATGGCGGAACGAAGCAGTTTCTCCATGCGGGCGGCAGCGTCCTTGTTCGAGAACCTCAGCATGCCCAGCGCGAGGAAGACTTCCTTACCGCGGATCATATCGGCAACCAGACGCATCTTACGAGGTGATGTGGGAACACCATTCAATTTGGCAAAATACATCGACTTCAAGGCTTCTTTCCTTGCGTCTGCTGCTATTCTTTTTCTTGCACCCATTGTTTATTTCTTTTTTTATTATCTGTTTCCACTATGGCCTCTGAACGTGCGCGTGGGAGCGAATTCACCCAGCTTGTGTCCGACCATGTTTTCGGTGACGTACACCGGAATAAACTTGTTTCCATTATGAACCGCGATGGTGTGACCTACGAAATCGGGAGAGATCATAGAAGCACGCGACCAGGTCTTGACGACACTCTTCTTGCCGGATTCATTCATGGCCAGAATCCTGTTCTCCAATCTGGTGCTGATAAACGGTCCTTTCTTCAATGAACGACTCATAATACTACTGCTTTATTATTTCTTTCTTCTTTCAATAATATACTTGTTCGACAGTTTCTTGGGAGCTCTTGTTCTCAAGCCCTTTGCCAACAAGCCCTTGCGGGATCTCGGATGACCACCGGAAGCACGGCCTTCACCACCACCCATCGGGTGATCGACGGGGTTCATGACCACACCACGGTTTCTCGGACGACGGCCGACCCATCTCGAAGCACCGGCCTTGCCACGGCTTTCCAGACCATGGTCGGAGTTGCCGACGCTGCCGACGGTAGCCAGACAGGTTGCCAGGATCTTGCGGGTTTCACCCGAAGGCATACGGATGATTGCATAGTCGTCCTCTTTCGAGACCAGCTGTGCAAACGTACCAGCCGAGCGAACCATCTTGGCACCCTGACCCGGACGCAGTTCAATATTATGAATCACTGTACCAACAGGGATATTCTTCAAGGGAAGCGCATTACCCACTTCGGGAGCGGCGTTTTCGCCGGACATCAGCACCTGACCGGGCTGCAGTCCATCCGGAGCGATAATATAAGCTTTCTCACCGTCTGCATAATACAGCAAAGCGATGCGGGCCGAACGGTTGGGATCGTACTCGATCGTCTTGACAGTTGCAGGAACACCAAATTTATTTCTCTTGAAATCGATGAAACGGAATTTTCTCTTGTGACCGCCGCCCATGTAGCGCATGGTCATCTTACCAGAATTGTTGCGTCCACCGGATTTTCTCAATCCGTAAACAAGAGATTTCTCCGGTGCCGAAGCAGTGATGTTTTCGAAGGCACCGATAACCTTATGTCTCTGCCCAGGTGTTGTGGGCTTGAATTTACGTACTGCCATTTTACTTATAGATTGCTATAAAAATCAATAACATCGCCTTCCTTCAAAGTGACCACGGCCTTTTTGAACGCAGACGTCTTACCCTTGATCAAACCGCCCTTGGTGTAGCGGTTCTTGTTTTTGGGACGATAGTTGGCCGTATTGACACTGACCACAGTGACATTGTACAGGCGCTCTACCTCCTTGGCGATTTCCAGCTTGTTTGCCTCCGGCTGCACACGGAAACCATAACGGGCCATCTTCTCAGAGACAGCCGTCATCTTTTCAGTTACGATAGGTTTAATAATAATTCCCATTGTCTTGTTCTCCTTATGCATTAAAAACGCCCTCGACTGCGGCGACAGAACCTTCCGACAGCACGAGAGAATTAGCCGACATAATTGTATAAGTATCTAACTCAGAAACCGTTATAACTTCTACTTTCGGCAAATTACGAGCCGACAAATATACGTTTTTATTTTGTTCTGACAATACCAAAACTATCTTTTTTTCAGGAAGTTGCAAATTCTTGATCAGGGCAACGAAATCCTTGGTCTTCGGAGCCTCGAAAGCAAAATCTTCAACCACCTTGATGGCACTGTCCTGAGCCTTGTAGGTCAAGGCAGACTTACGGGCCAGCGCTTTCACCTTCTTGTTCAGCTTGAAGCCGTAGTCACGGGGCACAGGACCGAACACGCGGCCACCACCGACCATGACGGGCGAGTTGATGTCACCATGACGGGCACCGCCGCCACCTTTCTGACGACCGAGCTTCTTGGTCGAACCGGAGATTTCGCTACGCTGTTTCGACTTGTGGGTTCCCTGACGCTTGTTGGCCAGATGCTGCTTGACAGCCAGCCACAGGACGTGGTCATTGGGTTCAATGCCAAACACCGAGTCACTCAGAGTGATCTTGCGACCGGTGTCTTCTCCTTTGATATTAAATACACTCAGTTCCATAATTACTTCTCAATAATGACGATTGAACCTTTTGCTCCGGGAACAGAACCCTTGACCAGCAAGAGGTTGTGTTCGGGAATCACCTTAATTACATCCAGATTCTGAACGGTGACACGTTCACCACCTGTACGTCCGGCCATGCGCATGCCCTTGAACACGCGTGAGGGCCACGAAGAAGCACCCATAGAACCCGGGTGACGAAGACGGTTGTGCTGACCATGGGTCTGACCGCCTACACCTTGGAAACCATGGCGTTTAACAACGCCCTGAAATCCCTTACCTTTGGAGGTACCGATAACATCTACCTCCTCACCGGCCTCAAAGAGCTGGTCAACGGTGATCTTGTCACCGGCCTTCAGCTCAAAGCCGAAACCTTCGAACTCAACCAGATGTCTCTGAGGAGCTACTCCAGCCTTGTCAAAATGGCCTTTCTCAGCACGGTTGGTGTGCTTTTCGCTTTTTTCTTCAAAGCCCAGCTGCACGGCTTCGTAGCCGTCAGTCTCAACCGTCTTGATCTGAGCAACAACACAGGGACCGGCTTCAATAACAGTGCATGGAATGTTCTTTCCATCAGCACTGAAGACGGACGTCATGCCGACTTTTTTTCCAATCAATCCTGGCATTTCTACTAATTGTTTAATAATGAATGAATAATAATTTGTCTAGCTTTGGTTTCTGACACGCTATCAGACCTTGATTTCAACTTCCACGCCGCTGGGCAGCTCGAGCTTCATCAAAGCATCGACGGTCTTGGATCCTGAGTTATAAATGTCGATGAGACGCTTATAAGAGGACAATTCGAACTGTTCGCGCGACTTCTTGTTGACGAAGGTCGAACGGTTCACGGTAAAGATACGCTTGTGCGTGGGAAGGGGAATCGGTCCGCTCACCACAGCGCCGGTAGCTTTCACTGTCTTGACGATCTTCTCGGCCGACTTGTCGACCAGGTTGTGATCGTAAGATTTCAGTTTGATTCTGATTTTCTGGCTCATAAATGTTGTTTTAAAATTGAGTCCGTAGAGCTATTTGTACTGACTCGGTTATTACTGTATTAAATCTGTTCTACCTGAGCGTTCTTTCAAGACTTCCCGGGCCAGGTTGGCACTGACGGGAGCATACTCGAAGAACTCCATACTGCTGGTGGCGCGTCCCGATGTGATGGTACGCAGGGCCGTCACATAGCCGAACGTCTCGGCCAGGGGTACGGTGGCCTTGACCACACGGGCACCCGAACGGTTGGTGTCCATCCCCGAGACCATGCCGCGACGACGGTTCAGGTCGCCGATGACATCGCCCATGTTCTCTTCCGGGGTGATCACCTCCAGCTTCATGATCGGTTCCAAGAGGCAGGGCCGTGCCTTCTCACAGGCATGGCGGAAGGCCTGCATGGCGCAGACTTCAAACGAGAGGGCATCCGAATCGACCGGGTGGAACGAACCGTCGAGCAGGGTCACCTTCAGGCCGTCCATCGGATAGCCGGCCAGAACGCCGTTCTCCATGGCGGTCTTGAAACCTTTTTCCACAGAGGGGATGAACTCGGTAGGCACGTTGCCGCCCTTGACCTCGCTGACAAATTGCAGAGCACCCTCGAATTCGGGATCCTTGGGACCCACCTTGACGATGATGTCGGCAAATTTACCACGACCGCCGGTCTGTTTCTTATAGACCTCACGCAGCTGCACCTCCTCGGTGATGGCCTCCTTGTAGGAAACCTGAGGCTGGCCCTGGTTGCACTCCACCTTGAACTCGCGACGCAGACGGTCGATGATGATTTCCAGATGAAGCTCGCCCATGCCGCTGATCACTGTCTGGCCCGACTGCTCGTCGGTGTGGACCGTGAAGGTGGGATCTTCCTCGGCCAGCTTGGCCAGGCCCATATCGAGTTTGTCCAAATCCTTCTGGGTCTTGGGCTCGACGGCAATACCGATCACGGGAGCCGGAAAATCCATCGACTCCAGGACAATAGGCTTGTTCTCGTCACAAAGGGTGTCGCCCGTACGGATATCCTTCATGCCGACCACGGCGCAAATGTCGCCAGCACCGATCTCATCGACCGGATTCTGCTTGTTGGCGTGCATCTGGAAGATACGCGACAGACGTTCCTTCTTGTCCGAGCGGGAATTATAGACATAGCTGCCCGACACCATCTTGCCCGAATAGACGCGTACAAAGCACAGACGGCCCACATAGGGGTCGGTGGCGATCTTGAAGGCCAGGGCTGTCAGCGGCTGGCTTTCATCGGGCAGGCGGGAGATTTCCTTGTCGGTGCGGGGATCCGTACCCTTGATGGCCTCCGTGTCGAGCGGACAGGGAAGATAAGCGCAAACGGCATCCAAAAGCGGCTGGACACCCTTGTTTTTGAAAGATGTACCACAGACCACAGGCTGCATTTCCATGGCCAGGGTGGCCTTACGGATGGCACGCTTGATTTCGGCCTCGGTGATGGTCTCCGGTTTGTCGAAGTACTTTTCCATCAGCTCGTCGTCGAACTCGGCGGCCTGTTCCAGCATCTTGTCACGCCATTCCTGAGCCTCGTCCTGCAGGGCGGCGGGAATCTCCTCGACAGAGTATTCGGCGCCCATGGTCTCGTCGTGCCAGTAGAGGGCCTTCATGCGGATCAGGTCGATCACGCCCTTGAAAGTCTCTTCCGAGCCGATGGGAATCTGGATGGGACAGGGATTGGCATTGAGCACCGATTTCATCTGCTTGACCACAGAGAAGAAGTCGGCACCCGAACGATCCATCTTGTTTACATAACCGACACGTGGCACATTGTATTTGTCGGCCTGGCGCCACACGGTCTCCGACTGGGGCTCCACACCGCCCACGGCGCAGAACACGGCAACGGCGCCGTCCAGCACGCGCAGGGAACGTTCCACCTCGACAGTGAAATCGACGTGTCCCGGAGTGTCGATCAGATTGATCTTGTACTTCTTGTCAGCATAGTTCCAGTAGGTAGTAGTAGCGGCAGAGGTGATGGTGATACCCCTCTCCTGCTCCTGCTCCATCCAGTCCATGGTAGCAGCACCATCGTGCACTTCACCGATTTTATGCGTCAGACCGGTGTAGAAAAGAATACGCTCGGAAGTCGTCGTCTTTCCTGCATCGATATGGGCCATGATACCGATATTGCGCGTGAGATGCAAGTCTGCTTTTGCCATATACCTTATATACTAATGCTGCAATGTTAGAAACGGAAATGAGCGAAAGCACGGTTGGCTTCGGCCATACGGTGCATATCCTCTTTACGCTTGAATGCGCCGCCCTGGTTGTTGTAGGCGTCCATGATCTCGGCAGCGAGTTTGTCGGCCATGGTCTTGCCGCCACGCTTACGGGCGAACAGAATAACATTTTTCATTGAAATGGATTCCTTCCGGTCCGGACGGATCTCGGTAGGTACTTGGAAAGTGGCACCGCCGATACGGCGTGATTTCACTTCGACCTGAGGGGTAATGTTGTCGAGTGCGGCTTTCCAGATTTCGAGGGGGGTCTTCTCCTCGTTAGGCATCTTTGCCTTGACGATATCCAAAGCTTCATAGAAGATCTCGAAAGAGACGTTCTTCTTGCCGTCATACATCAGATGGTTGACAAATTTAGTCACCTTAGTGTCGTTAAAAACGGGATCAGGCAAGATCACACGTTTTTTCGGTTTAGCTTTTCTCATCTTGATAGAAAAATTACGTTTTTGTTTGGTTGTTACGATCTTCAACGTCCTCGCCCGGACATTTACTCAACCTTCGGAACAGTGGTTCCTACAAAACCAACACTTAAAACTTGGGTTTTTTAATAGCTTTATTTCTGTTTGGGACGTTTGGCACCATATTTCGAACGTCTCTGGGTACGGGAGGCAACACCGGCCGTATCCAAGGTGCCGCGGACAATGTGGTAACGGACACCGGGGAGGTCTTTGACACGACCGCCGCGAACCAGCACGATGGAGTGTTCCTGCAGGTTGTGACCTTCACCGGGAATGTAGCAGTTGACTTCCTTGGAATTGGTCAGACGAACCCTGGCCACCTTACGCATAGCTGAGTTCGGCTTTTTGGGGGTGGTGGTGTAAACACGCACACAAACGCCGCGTCTCTGGGGGCAGAAATCCAAAGCAGGAGCCTTGCTCTTGTCTGTCAGACTCTCCCTACCTTTTCTTACTAATTGCTGAATTGTAGGCATTTTACTGTTTTTAGTTCTGTAGTTGATATATAATTTACACTCTCTGCAAAATAGCGCGCAAAGATACAAACTCTTTCTCGACAAACCAAACAAGTCTGTCAAAAAAATTTCCTCTATCAGGCTTCACCAGTGGAAAAGCCCATCGGCGGCATGGCCTGGGGCTTGCGGATCGGGCCGAACTGCTGCTCATACTTGGCGATGTTCTCCTGCAGGGCCAGCAGCAGCCTTTTGGCATGTTCCGGGGTGAGGATAATGCGCGATTTGACCTTGGCCTTGGGCACACCGGGCAGCATGCGGACGAAGTCCAGCACAAACTCGGCACTGGAGTGCGAGATGATGGCCAGATTGGAATAAATACCCTGGGCTACCTCTTCGGGCAGCTCGATGTTGAGTTGGTTCTGGGGTTCCTTGTTTTCCATGACTGTTTATTTTTGACGGATGAACAATTGTATCGGTGTGCCGCTGAAGTCGAACTCCCCGCGCAGCTTGTTTTCCAGGAAACGCTTGTAGGGCTCCTTGACATACTGCGGCAGGTTGGCAAAGAAGACAAACGACGGCGTGGTCGGTCCCTGCAGCTGGGTGACGTATTTTATCTTGATATACTTGCCCTTGGTGGCAGGCGGCGGATAGTTTTCGATAAGCGGCAGGAAGAATTCATTGAGGCGGGCCGTGGGGATGTGCCGCTGGCGGGCGTCATAGACCTTCTGGGCCGCTTCGAGGGCCTTGAAGATGCGCTGCTTGGTCAGGGCCGAAGTGAAGACGATCGGAAAATCGGTGAAAGGGGCGAAGCGCGAGCGGATGGCCCCCTCGGTCTTGCGCAGCGTGTTGCTGTCCTTGCCCTCGACCAGGTCCCACTTGTTCACGCACACCACCATCCCCTTTTTATTGCGCTGGATCAACTGGAAGATGTTCATGTCCTGGCTCTCGATGCCGCGGGTGGCGTCGATCAGTAGCAGGCACACATCGGCCGTCTCGATGGCCCGGATGGAACGCATCACCGAATAGAACTCGATGTCCTCGACCACCTTGGCCTTCTTGCGGATGCCGGCCGTATCGACCAGGAAGAAATCGAAGCCGAACTTGTCGAAGCGGGTCAGCACGGCGTCGCGGGTGGTACCGGCCACGTCGGTCACGATGTGGCGGTCTTCACCGATGAAGGCATTGATGAGCGACGACTTGCCGGCATTGGGCCGACCCACTACAGCGATGCGCGGGATGGCCTCGCCCTGGGTCTCGTCGTCCTGCTTTTCGGGAAACAGGCTGATGAGTTTGTCGAGCAGTTCGCCTGTGCCCGAGCCGTTCATAGCCGAGATGCACCAGGGATCGCCCAGGCCCAGCTTGTAGAATTCGGCCGAGGCATAGCTCATCACGCTTTCGTCCGTCTTGTTGCACACCACCAGCACGGGGCGCTTCTTGACGCGGCGCAGGATCTCGGCCACCGCCATGTCCAGGTCGGTCAGGCCGTTTTGCACATCGACCAGGAAAAGGATCACATCGCTCTCCTCGATCGATATCTCCACCTGCTTGCGGATTTCCTCTTCGAAAATATCGTCCGAGCCGACCACCCAGCCGCCGGTATCGACCACCGAAAACTCCACGCCGTTCCATTCCGACTTGCCGTAATGGCGGTCTCGGGTGGTGCCGGCCTGCTCGTTGACGATGGCCTGACGGCCTTCGACCAGCCGGTTGAACAGGGTCGATTTGCCCACGTTGGGGCGGCCCACTATTGCTACCAGATTACTCATACCTATATTACTCCGGCTTGTAGCCCAGCGATTTGAGCATCGCATCGCGGCTGCGCCAATCTTTTTCCACTTTGACGAAGAGTTCCAAAAAGACCTTGCGGTCGATGAACCTTTCGATGTCCTTGCGGGCTTCCATACCCACTTTCTTCAGGGCCGCCCCGCCATGGCCGATGATGATGCCCTTCTGCGTCTCGCGCTCCACCAGGATGACGGCCTGGATGTTGACCCGGTTTTTCTCCTCCTTGTACGATTCGACCACCACCTCGACGGCATAGGGGATCTCCTTCTGATAATAAAGGAGTATCTTTTCGCGGATGATCTCCGACACAAAGAAGCGCAGGGGCCGGTCGGTGAGGGCGTCCTCGCTGAAATAGGGCGGCGACTCGGGCAGCAGCTCGCGGATGCGGCGTTGCAGATAGTCCACGTTGAAGCCGTGCAGGGCCGACATGGGAATCACCTCGGCGCGGGGCATCAGGGCTTTCAGCTCGTCGGTCTGGGCCTCGAGCCGGGCCGGATCGGACAGGTCGATCTTGTTGACGACCAGCAGCACCGGGATATCCGTCTCCTGCACTTTCCGGAGGAACTCACCGTTCTTGTCGATCTTCTCCACCGTGTCGGTGATATAGAGCAGCACATCGGCATCGACCAGGGCCGACGACGAGAAGGCCAGCATGGATTCCTGCAAGCGCGAGGCGGGCTTGAGCACCCCCGGCGTGTCGGAATACACGATCTGGCAACCGGGCTCGTTGACAATGCCCAGGATGCGGTGGCGCGTGGTCTGGGCCTTGGAGGTGATGATCGATATCCGCTCCCCCACCAGCGCGTTCATCAGGGTTGACTTGCCCACATTGGGATTGCCCACGATATTGACAAAACCGGCTTTGAACATATTCTCTCTCTTGTATTAAAAGAAAAACGGAGACGCAACTATTGTACAATACTGTGTCATCCGTTCCATTATAAGGTTGCCAGGCTGCCTTTCCCCGCTTGGCGGGAGAGGCCCCGGAAGAGTTTTCAGCTTCCTTAGGAAACTTTCTCCTCGGTCATTTCGATAGCCACCTTGCCACGATAGTAGCCGCATTCGCCGCAGACCGTGTGATATACGTAGTGGTTACCGCAGTTGGGGCATACAGCCAGCGTGGGAGCCTCAGCCTTGTAGTGGGTTCTTCTCTTAGCGGTTCTCGTGTTCGAGTGTTTGTGTCTAGGATGTGCCATTGTTCTATCTTTTAAATTAATTATTGTCCAAATCCTTCAGTTTCTTCAGTTCGTCCCAGATGGGATTGGTCTCGGCCTCTTCCTCGCCGCCTTCGTCCAACAAGTCGTCGTCCAGGAGGAAATCTTCCTCGCCTTCTTCGTCGTCCGCGCTCTTGGCCAGGTGCTTGCGGAGCTTCGAGGACATGGCCTTGTTGCATTTTCCCGGCGGGTGGACATGCTTCAGGGGAACAGCCAGGGCGATGATCTCGTAGAGAAACCAGGCGATGTTCAGTTCGCCGTCGGCCTCCGGGATGATGATGACATCCTCGCTCTCTTCAGCATATTCCGGTCCCAGTTTCACCACCAGGCGACTCTCCTGATCCACAGCCAGAGGCATATCCTCCAGGCAACGGTCGCAAGGCACTTCCACCACTCCGTCGAGTTTGAAAAGCACCTCATAGAGGTAGCCGGTATTGTTGACCGTAACCTTCGCATGGACATTGCCCTTGCCCACCTCGGGGCCGTCTATCAGGGTAAACCAATTCGTATCCAACTGATACTCATATTCATGGCTACCCACTGTAAGACTTTTCAAAGGTAATTTGAAAGCATCGAACTTGCCCATGACTCAGACCTTTCTGAAAAACCGCGCAAAAGTAGTGTTTTTTTTCAACATAACAAACTCCGCACTAAAAAAGGAAGAAAAATGTCTGACTAGGTCGTTTGCATTTTCCATTCACTTTCTCCACTATTTGTACATGCATATTGAATCAAGTTCCTGATATCCACAAAATGTCGCTTGCAAAGCACAACAACACAATGTTTGTCAGCAAGGCAGGAAGAAGCCGGAAACGGGATTCGGCAAACATGTCTTTAATAACAAATTATATATGTCTGATTCATCCTTTTTGTTTTGCATGAAGACATCTGTTCCATCACAAATCTAGCAATAGCGGCTTCTGCATTATTTATATTTGGCGCTGGAAAAATAACACCTCTCAATATCCCATATTTATCATAAATCACCGAACAGACTACCTCTTGACACACTGCTTGATTATTGTTTCTCTGCTTTTCTATCCGAGGTAGCGATATCCATGGAGCAATTGCTTCATAATGATAAATCTGATGTCTGAAATCATAAAAATCATAATGCTTTCGACAATACTTTTCGTCAGACTTACTTGGAGAGTAAATCCTTGGAGGTTTCAGGTTACTGTATTTTCGGGAGTTTCCCTGAGGACGCTGGAATCTGATAGGCATAATAACATCTCTGCATCTCACCGGACCCTCTCTTTGTGCAGGAGAGAAGGCTATTTGCTCAACCAGTCGGAGGGCTTCTTGATTAAAATCGGGGTAATCGCTAAAATTATAAACATAGTACTCGCTTTTCGAGGCATCCGCATTTAGAGTGAATGAAACAAAAACTATTGTTTCCACTCCATCAAAGAAGGCACGATCTGGATAGCGAATCTCATAATTCCAGTTTTTTCTCATATCTGTGGGGTGAGGATATTCTGAGTACACTATGGCAGAAACCATGGTCGCCGCCACCTCTTCATAATTTATATCCAGACGGGCAAAATCTTCTGCGTTATTTATACCAAGATTGAAACAGACCGGTATCAGTTCTCTGTAAAAACATGGTTTTCCGTCTTTAAAGGCTGGTTGGCTGTATCGGATAAGTCTTGCAACACGAACAGCTTCCCTATCTTTTTCTTCTTTCAACCCAGGCCATGCAACGTAATGATTGAATGTACGACCTATTGTATCAACCAGACAAGAAACCCATACAATTGACTTGACCGTGTCCTCAGGATTCAAATTCTTATCGTTTATGTTTCCTTGGACAAACTCTGTCAAATCACCTTGGAAAAGAGGCCTAGTGATATCGTGCTGTGGCACTTTCGCAAAATGCACCGGAGGGACAATTGTTGCAGTAAATAAAAAAATAGACAGAGATATGACACTTACCATCTTCTTGGAATTTTATAAATGAAATACCACCATTTCAGCTGTACAGGAATGCGATCAACCTTGGGATTAATATACCACCACCTATTATTGTAATAAGACCAATTCGTTTGTATTTGATAAAAAGACTTAGGGTACAATCCTGAATTCTTTAGTGCATGATCAAACCCCATGAACTCTTCGGGAGCTATTTTAAGACACTTATCGTTATCAAGTATACTCGGCTCCGGAGTTTGTTCGAGAGGCGCCACTCCGTTTAATATTCTATTACGATGATACAATTCTTTTATATTGTAGGCATGTAGTTTTTCATATGATGAAAATGCTCCATCACCATAAAAAATATCGCCTGTCGCATTAGTTTTTGCACAATATGAATTTGTATTATCAAGTTTTACATAGTCAGGAATGAATGAAGTAGGATTATATTTCCCTTCGAACCCGAAATAATCCAAGACTGCATCCTGCCAACTGTCATAACCTGAGACGTCATATTTTCCTGATTTAAAGTTTTCAAACACAGCTTCATTACTCACGAAGCCCTTACCTCTTGACCAATTACTGAATTGTTCGGATGTCAATGTGGCAAATACCGCTCCGGTTGCGGCTCCTATGAGTGCCCCTTTTGCTATACTCTCACCCCATAAGGATGCATCCAAAGCCCCTGTTGCTGCTCCCTCCAAAGATCCAAGAGCAAGATTCCAGCCAAATGACATTCCTGCTCCTCCGACGGGAGAGAGCAATCCTCCTACGGCTCCAACAATTGCTCCTCGCCAGGCTCCGTCCCAAAAATTCATATCCTCAGTCATCCACCCCCTAATGCCTCCAAAAGCGCCTCCAATCACAGCGCCCCAACACATGGCATCTAGAAAGACTCCTACTCCTGGTAATAATGCTGTAAATATGAATTCCCCATCCGGATCGGTATAGATAAGCGGATTGTCGAGGCAGTAGGCGTAGCGGTTGTAGTTGAGCCAGAGCCCGGGGGCCTGCACATAGGGGTCGGGGCTGAAGAACTGCGCCGTCAGGGGGTCATAGACACGGCCGTTCATGTTGATGATGCCGAAAGACTGCAGATGCTCGTGGCCCGTGTAGCCCCTGTCGGTAATCTGAAGGGAAGTGGTACGAGGCAGGGTCCAGTCGTCGTTTTCTCTCAGGCGTCCCCAGGCGTCGTAGGAGCGGTAGTCGGCCACTATCCGGCCGATACTGCCATTGCCGTTGTTGCGTTCACGCACCAGGGCAGTGAGCGAGCCCAGGTGGTCTTGATAGCCGTAGTAGAGAACTTTCGTGCCGGTCGTGTTGCCAGGCGAGACCGTCTCCACCATCAACGAGCCGCCGGGAAGGTAGTGCAGTTTCTTTGTTGTGCCGTCGGGAAGGGTCGTCTCCTCATAGTTGCCCTGGTAGTATCGTGTCGTGGTCTGCTGGCTGGGCCCAGGCTGGCCTGTCACGGTGGTCATGCGGCGTCTTTCCCCGTCAGGACCATAGACCAGCATGGCCGTGGTGGCGTCCTGTGTCAGAGACCTGATCTTCTTATGGTCGGTATAGGTCACCGTCAGGTTGTCCAAGGGGAAGTCAGCGGGAAGGCTGGCTGTGTCCTCAATTGGATTGAGGGCTGTCAGGGCATGAGGGTGCAGCCACAGGCCGTCGGGGTCTATGCCATACTCCAACTCATAGCCGGCCAGGTCGCTCTTCTCGGTCATGTTGCCCAGGGCGTCGTAGCTATACCACACCTGCGAGACGGGGTCTTCGCTATTGTCTTGATAGAGGTCGTAGCCCGTCAGGCGGCGCTGGGTGTCGTAGGAGAACTCCTCGAGCTGGTTGTAAAGATTGTCACTTCTCGAGGTCATCAGACCACCGGCGCTCCAGCTATAGTCCAGGTCAAGGACTCCGGGGGCTGTGATGCTTGTCAGCCGATGCAGGCTGTCGTAGCCGTAGGTCGTTGTCGTACTGCCTTTGCGCTCGGTGAGCGTCTGACCCAGGGCATTGCTCGTCAGAGGGGCATAGAGGCTGTTGCCCTGGCTGTCCGTGGTCTCCCTGAGAAAGCCGTAGCGGTCGTAGCTGTGGCGCAGGGCATAACCCGATGGATATTCCTCCCTCTTTATCCTG